>Ga0111162_1053_pt1 | contig 14307 bp, 16 predicted proteins | sample DeeMarSeWOR28_12_FD_80263 | JGI IMG/M metagenome (GOLD analysis project Ga0111162, IMG submission 80263) | Nitrospira bacterium SG8_35_1 | reverse complement strand
AATGCCAATCACTGGTCTAATGATAATTTGCAAACCATAAACCAATCACCTCAAAAAAGTCTACCGCGGTCTCGCATTCGAGTGCACTGACTTGTTAGGCATAATTCCTTGAAGAGTTCGTTTTGCTCGACCAAAAAAAGCCCAGTTACCTATGATATTAAATTCTGGCCTGGATAAATTAGCCAGAGAGATGCTCATAACAATAAACTTGTCCCCACCAATTTGAGTAAGATATTGTCTTATATAATGTGGAAATACCCCACCAGTGTGACGAACAATTAAATTAATCCCCATGCAGTAGAATAGTTTTAATAATATATTTGTTTTTTCATAATGTTTTTGACACCATTTTTTTATATCATTAAATTTTCTATCAAAATCTGCTGACGAGTTGCAGTCGATTATAAAATAGTTGCACGGAATAATAGATAATTTGAAATAATTGAAGCCATAAACACTAAATTCCGTTTCATTTGCAATAAACCTGCACCGCGCTGCAATCAAACTATCCTCAATGTTGTACTCTATCATTTTATTTATGTGCCTAACGTGGAGCTCACTGACGAGTGCCGCTGAAGTACGTCAGTCCGCCCCCAAACTGATTTGCACACCTCAAAACACTGCATGCTCAAAAAGCTCTCTGCGGTACTCGTTCAAGTGCAGCGTCGGGTTATATATTTTTTATTAATCTTTTTTTATGTATTTGTGCCCTAATATAGCTTTAATTCCTTGACGTTTTTCTACAGGTACAAGACATATTGTTTTACTATCCAAATACAAAATAAGCAGTGTCCAGAGGAGAATAAGAAAAATACCTAAAATTATTGTAATCATAATTCCCCAGTTCAACCAGATAAAAGGGATAATTAATAATATCCCAATTGGGCCGCCGATCAACAATAAATATATTATTATGGATTGTAGGTCTAATTTTCTGTTCAAATATGCCCCGCAATGTGAGCACTCCACTGAACTCCATCGATTGATTTTCCAAGATTTACTATATGCAATATCATTACTGCAACTAGGACATTTCATTTTCTTTTATTAAGATCAATTACAAAATATAACCCACCAAGTAAAAAAAATATTCCCATCATTATACTTTGCCATGGTTCTATCTCGAATGTTCCTCCCCCATATCTAGCAGATATGTCAATCGTCTCACCATTAAAGCCCTTAAATAAAGGTATTGTGGAAGTTAAAATAAGTAGAATACCTATAAATTTATTACTATATATAAACTCTTTCGCATTCCGCATATTTTCTTATATATAACAGATATTAGACTGCAACATGTAATAATGGATAAAGTGACTGCAAGAATATCCAATATTACATGCTGCTGCATATCCCAATATTGAAAAGTTTTTCTTTGTAACTTTTTGATTTATAAGAAAAGACTAGAATACGACAATTTCCCCCCTCAAAGTATTGCCAAGTTTTGAAAAGCTAAGCGTAGTATAAATACTGTCATTTGGGAAATCAATAAAATTCTGGTAGGTAATGACTGGCGGGCCGGCATATCTCAGCCTGACAGATTTCATTTGAAACATTGAATTCTGAAAAGCTCGGAGAATTCCAGGCTACAAATTGATAAATAGTAGACTAAAGCTTGCAATATTATAATTGTTCTTAAAAGGGCAGGCAGATTCTTTTTGAAAGAGATAGAATAGCGATATCAATTTGCTTCTTTTGCGCTGGATTAGGTGTTTTAGGTATGCACTATTAAGCGAGACCCATGAATTACTCTCAGTATTATGACCTTCTGCCTGTCAACTCTGAAGATGGTTCTGTAATCTCCATAAACAATATGCCGGTATTCCCGTCCTATTTCCTGTGATTCATCAATAACAGGGCACCGCAAAGGGAATTTTTCCAGTGAAGAAATTTGATGTTCAATTTCCTCAATCCACTTATTTGCAGCTGAAGGTTTGTCTTTTGCAATATAATCAAAAATCTCCTGAACATCAGACTCTGCGATTTCCGTAATTTCAACGCGGAATTTTTGCACGTCCTTTAATCTCCTTCAAGAAATCCCGGGCAGGTCTGGTATGGCCTTCTTTTACATCGGATTCCGCTTCCCATAGTAATGATGCCATATTAAGGGCCTGCAATTTCTTCTCGAAAACCTCGACATCGAGTAACACTGCATCTGGTTTGCCATTTACCGTGACGATAATCGGCCGGCCTGTCCGGTGCATCTGTTTGAAGATTTCATTCGTTTTCTTCTTTAAATCAGAGACTGTTTTAATGTCTTCTGTAATACTAAAGGGCATTATAGATCACATCCTTTCGAATACATTATTTAATATTAAATATAATATCATATTTGTCCTATAAAATAAATTCAAAGAGCTCATGAGGACTATTTACTGACTGCACATACACATGCTTCGATATCAGAAAAGTAATACCTCTCTATCATGATGATCAATGTCTCAGTTCTCAGCTTTTCGGTATTAAAGAATGTCATCTCAATCAGAATGACTTCATCCAGTAATAATTCTGAAACGATCCAGGAGATAAAACAGTTAAAGGGCTGTCTCCAGAAGTACATCATTGAAGATAGTCCGGCCAGGAATGGAGGTTCTCCGGACAAAGATACAAAGCAGATTGAACTCAGCGCAAAGATACAGTCCCTGAATATCAGAAGCACTCTGAACTTTGTCCTTCATACAGAGAAGCAGGATTTCCATATCCATAAAATCCTGAACATAATGGGCAGGAAACTGACCATGAAGTTTATGTCGCAGAAGGAGAAGAAACTGCAGGAGCTGCTGAACAAAGTTGCCGAAGTTCTTAACATGCCCGAGAAAGAGGTGCTCTACAAGTTCACAACCTTTAAAAGCAATAAAAACGGTAAGACTGTAAAGGGGAAAAAGAGCATATATGAGTTATCCGAAAAGCATAAGACTGTGGTGATCGACAAATTAAAGAAGATGCTTGACAGCCGTGCACTTTAGCGAAGGAAAGACATGATTAACCATAAAAACAATACAGTTGGAATCGTTCAAATTATCGTGCTTTGGGATGATGATCAATGATACTTTCTGCTATCGTGATTGTTATTTTAATTGCAATTATTATGCTGAAATCCGGCAAAGGGCAAAAAAAGATTGTCCTCCCCCTTAATGAATTATCACCCATTTGGACGAGATATAATGAATTCTATGATGAGATTGAGGTTTCAGATGATACAATGGCCGTTGACGAACCATCTGGAAAAAATGAAAGCCCCGAAACTCGACGCGAGTCCCAAAGAGGATCTCCGCGACGGGTCGCTACGACAGAAAAAGTCGCTCGTGCAGTCAAGACTAAACAGGTTGCGCAATCTGGGAAAAAAGCAGAGAAAATCAATTCAGACAATAATCAACCCTTTCTTGTAGAACCTCTCAAGTCCTTTTGGGACAAGTGTATTAAGCCCTATCAACATGTATTTGATTCTCAGAATGTATCAGACGTGTTGAAAGAGCTGATTGAGATACTTGAAAAACACGGCCACTGTCCATCAGTTTCAGTAGGCAAAAAGGATTCAGAGGCCATTGATCTGCTTTCGGTCAATGATAACCTTGTCCAGGTCAGTCTCAAGGAACATACCTATGCTGTAGCGCAAAACCTCGTAGAGATCATAAAAAACAGTTACCTGGAATACGAAGATCACATTCCCAAGGCAGTGATCACTGCACTGGCACATGACATAGGCAAAATACCTGAGTACAGGCTTTCCGGGGCATATAACACATATGAACATCATCTTATCAGTGGCAATAAGCTTTCGGAACTATTTGCGGGCAGGGACCTATTCTGGATCAGGCAGGCAGTCCATGCAGTAGAAAACCATCATGCCCACACCTCCGATGATTTCACATTGCTCCTTAAACAGGCTGACAGGCAGGCACGGCAGTTTGAATTAATCAAATTTACCAAGGGATATTCAATTATCCCATTTGAAGAATGGTTTAAGGCAGACGCATTATACAAAAGCATAGAGCCGCACATTAACTATATTCAGTCCTATAGAAAATGGGTTGCATTTACATTGAAAGGGGTTGTGTATTGCAAACCGGACTTTCTCTATGACAAGGCCAAAGAGCTCTGCAGGGAGGCCAAGGCCCTGGACCTTACCTTTATCTATGAGTCCGAGAAACAGAACGCCCTCAGGAAAGTGGTCTCCACATTAAGGAAAGCGGAGAAGATACCTGATTTTCTCAAGTCCAATCAGTTCACACGAAAATTTGAATTAAAGACTCATGTGGGCAAACAGAGATATATGCTCACACCCCTGAAATGCAGTGAGTCATTCAACCTGCTGGAGCTTGAATCAAGAAAAATGGGATACCTTGAAATTATAGACCGGGTAATTCCCTGTTGATTTCCCCGAAATAGGGCAGTGCCAGAGGTTGATCATACTATCTTTTTTAAAGGTCTGATTGTGCCCTGTAGCAGTTGGGCATGCCTACATTTATTTCATAACGATTATTCTGTGTGGTACAAAAATACTATTATTCTGGAAGCAGTTCTAACTCCTATATCATAATTCCTTTCCTGATATCCTGCAGCATCATTCCATCCTGGCCATAATGAGCCCGTAAAGTCACAGGGAATCATCTGAAGTAATACATAAGAAATTACTTTAAGTAGACAATCGAAAAGGGACAGTACAGATTGAGCATATTGATTGTCCCCTTTTTATTAAAAGGAGGTGTTATGCAGCTGATAGCTTTATCAATGCAGGATTATCCGGAAAATTACCTTGATGAGAGGGAATTGCGCGAGGGAAGAAAATTTGAGATAGCCGACAACATCGAGGAATTAAAAAAGCAGATAGAAATGATAGATGCCCTCTTAAAAGGTGCTGCCATGCCTGAGAGCATGACAGATGCAGATTTTCTCACTGCTGAGGAGAAGATAAAGATACTCAAAGAGTGGGAAGGTTTTGTACAGAGCGGATTTCTTCTCGAGAGATTCACCAGGAACATATATGAGCACCTTCATCTTCACTGCGGATATATTGCCCATTACGACAAAGGCGGGTACTACTACACGTACTGGAATGATGAAATACTCAGGTCTGCGGCAAAAAACGGTTGTGCACTATCACCTGTTCCAGGTGTCTTTTATGAATGGAAAAGCTTCCTGAAACAGTTTACTGTCCGGGGAGAGTACAGAGACATTAACACCGCAATGATGTGCATTCTCAGGGCCGAGCTGGTAAGAGTTACCGATAAACTTCATCATGAGATAAAGACCATGTACACATATGAAACGCGGAAAGCCCATGTATCGCTGTTAAAGGAGCTGGATATCATGCAGAGTAACGTGCAGTCTTTAGAGGAAGAAATAACCGATCTGAGGAGTAATCTGCTTAACCTTACACCAGAGAAATATCTCAACGTAATGCATAGTGATTATTCCGATCTCTTTGGCGATGAGTTTATTGAGCAGGCCGTGCATGAATCGACGGTAAGATAAAGGATTCAACGAATCAGGAACCGGGGGGCCAGTGATGTGTTTCTCCTTACACTCCCGAATCCCAGGTCTTGAATCAAATCCATCATGCAGAGTCATTGCGACTCTGTCCCCTTGTTTTACATCATGATGCAGCAGAAGCATCCTTGTAACCTTCAATATCAGAACAGCACCTGTTTAAGGAGGAAACATGAAACTGCTTACAAAAGAAATAGAAAGTAATTTCAGGAAAATTGGAACCCAGGAGAACAATCCCGACCCTATTGTGGTTTGTAAATTATTTAACCCGGTAGGGGCAGGTACATGGTATGCAACGGAGTATGATCCGGAAAGCAGAATCTTCTTTGGTTACGTCTCGATTTTTGGAGACCACAACGATGAATGGGGATATTTCTCCCTGGAAGAGCTTGAGTCACTAAAGCTTCCGTTTGGACTGTCAATAGAGAGGGACATATACTTCACTCCAAAACCTGTCTCTCAGGTTGTGCCAAAGGCAGTCATCATTCATGAGAAATGGCAGAAATAATATATAGATAACACAAACATTTTCAGTAGAGCTACGAACTGGACATGCGACAGGGTTTTGCCCGGCATGTCCCTTTTTTAAAAGGAATTAATGAGTTACCGAAGTAAGAATCGTGTTTATGATAAAATAAATAATAAAAATTAGGGAGGATATTCATGCAAACAGCAAAAGAAATAATGATGAAAGTTATTCAGGAACAGCCTGATGATAGTAGCTTTGATGAAATATTTAAAGAGCTTGCTTTCTCAAAAATGATCGACAAAGGTTTGGCAGATTCCGATACGGGGAATGTTGTTTCTCATGATGAAATGGGGAAGCGTATAGCATCATGGCAGAAATAAACTGGACGAAGGAAGCTGAAGGCTGGCTTAAAAGAATTTTTGATTATATTGCAGAAGACAACAAAGATGCTTCAGCAAAACTTGTCACTGCAATACATAAGAAAGCGGAAATACTTAACGACTTTCCTTTGATTGGATATAAGCTGCATGACTGGCCAAACCGACATATAAGAGTGTTGTTATATGGACATTATCGAATTGCATACCTAATAAAAGATGAAAAAAACATTGATATCCTCGGAGTCTTCCATGGATCATTAAATCTGGAAAAATATTTACCCAAGGAATAAAGCAGGAAACCTCATTCCTGCCGATCATCAAGTTTTCAATCTCAATCCATAAGTAATACATACATAACATAAACATTTTCAGTAGATTTACGAACAGGACATGCGTCAGGATGGTATCCGGCATGTCCTTTTTTGTTTGTGTAAATACACAAAAGGGAGGAAAGCAATGGGTTATAAATCTATGTACAGAATTGAAACGGTCATGATACGAGAGAAGAAAGACACGTTCAATGTTGAGACGTGCTCAGCAAAAGAAGTGTATAAGGTATTTAAATTCATAGCGGACAGGCCGCAGGAGTCATTGTATGTCGTCTGTTTAAATGGCAAAAACAGAATCATTGGCTATAGTGAGATTGCAAAGGGAAAGATCAACACCTGCGGAATGGATATGAGAGAACTCGTCCGTATCCCGATTCTTGTCAATGCACTATCGCTCATCATCCTTCATAACCATCCAAGCGGAGACAGCCATCCCTCTAAAGACGATATCGCGATAACACAAAAGGCCAGGGATGCATTGGCACTGTTCGGCATCACATTACTGGACCATATCATCATAGGTGATGGCAATTTTACCTCACTTATGGAAAAGGGACTGTTAAGGGACAAGGAGGAGAAAAGATGAAAATACTTCACTGTGGCGATATTCACTTCAGGAATGACCTTACCACTGAAGTAGAAAAATGTACCAATTTTCTGGTGGATCAGGCAGCAAGAGAACAGGTCGATCTTTCCATAGTAGCGGGAGATCTCTTTGACGAGCGGCTCCATTATGATTCTGTGGCATTTCAGAGCGCCATACGTTTTGTGATGCAACTTGCTCATATCTCGCCGGTATTTATTCTGAAGGGAACAATCTCGCATGATGGCAGCAGTTTGAAGTTTCTTGAAGCAGTACATACACGACATAAGGTCTGTGTAATGGAGCGCATAGGGATCACAGCCTGTGCTGATACCTTAATCGGTATGAATCAACAAGACATATTTGAGTTGTCCGGTAAAGAAGCCTCTCCGAAAGCGCTGATATTCAGCCTTCCGCCTGTATCAAAGGCACACCTTCTGGCATACGGCAGGAGCGACATTGAAGAGGCACGACTGGATACAATCGATGCACTCAGAAGTGTTTTACAGATGTTTCAGGCCGCCAGTTCAGAGGCCCGCGCCCTTGGAATTCCAACAATCCTTGTTGGACATCTAACTGTTACAGGATCTACCCTGAGCACCGGCCAGCGGATGGTTGGACGGGAGATCGAACTTGGTGTAGGCGATCTGAGAATGGCAGGTACAGACCTTGTCTGTCTGGGCCATATCCATAAAGCACGTGTGTTTCGTTCTTAGACAATCCGCTTAGTAATAAGCGATAAAACTAAGGGAATACTGTATGTATTCTAACTCTATGTTTGAATTAGCAGGGGAAGTTCCTGCTCAGGATTGAATATTGGCAATCCTGACCTGATACTCCGACGTGCGCCAAAAGATTATCTCTTTGGGGTACGAAAGCTCGGTGAAGTCGGCAAAAAGGAATCTGCGATGGTTCATATATTGCCGGGGGCTATAAAACTGTTATGCCTACACACCAGGAATCCTCGTCTGTACGGCTCGTAAGTGGAGGGTATCCGAAATGAAGGATATCACCCTGGAATTTAGGGTTCAGTTGCGGAATGTTAACTGTGACTTTTAACATTTCTGCGATATGATCGTGAATTATATCATTCTGCGTCTACCAATAATGGGCAAAAGAATAACTGACGGGTTATAGAGGAAGGCTAACACAGTATATGTAAAGCTAAAACATAGGGAACGAAAGAACCTCGGAGGAGAATGTTAAGGATGATAATATCCAACGTCTCCAAGTTGGTAGGAAATGACCACTGAATCCGAGGGGCAGCAGCCCGTAGTACCTGTGAAACGGTGATAATAAGCCGTGGAGAGAAGGGGCATAGTCGTTCTTCGACGTATTTACCTAATTCTAATTGATCAAGGAAGCCGCTGGGCAAACCTGACTGAGACCCTGAAACCAAATCCAATACAACGGAGGTGGTTTTAGTGGAACAAAAACTTGACTTACCAAAGACAGAAATCGAGTTAAGGGCTTTACAGGAGCATTTGTATGCTACTGCTAAGGATACCAATGATAAAGGTAAAAGACCGTCTTTCAAAGGACTGCTAGAGATTATTCTTGCAGAACCAACCATTGTGACAGCAATTCACAATATCAAAGCCAATCGAGGTAGCAAGACATCAGGGTCAGATGGAGAAACAATGCAAAACATCTTGGAAAATAATTACCAGGTTGTTATCCAGAGAGTGCGCGAAACCGCTCGGAATTATAGACCTCGCCTTATGAGAAGAGTCTATATACCTAAACAAGGCAAAGCGGAGAAACGATCTTTCGGCATCCCCTCCATCATTGATAGAATCATACAGGAGTGTGTCAGAATTGTAATAGAACCAATTCTTGAAGCGCAATTCTTTAAGCATTCCTATGGATTCAGACCGATGAGAAGCACAGATATGGCTATGGCAAGAGTCAGTGATGTAGTACATAAGACTGGACATTATTGGATCATTGAAGGTGATATCAGCAAATACTTCGATTTTATTAACCATACGGTACTCCTGAAAAGGTTATATCACATGGGAATTAAAGATCGAAGAGTACTGATGCTCAGTAGACAAATGTTAAAAGCGGGAATAATGGGCGAATTGCATGTTAATACAATGGGTATTCCACAAGGAGGAATAATATCCCCATTGCTTGCAAACGTCTATTTGCACACATTTGATGAATGGGTCGCTAAACAATGGGAAGATAAGAAACTGCGTTTTAAGTATGCAACCCGAGGAGGCAGGTCGTACGCTTTAAGAAATTCCTCTTTAAAGGCAGGATATCTTGTTAGATATGTTGATGATTGGGTTTTAATTACTGACTCGCGAGAGAATGCTGAAAAATGGATCTGGAAGATAAGAAAGTTTCTTAAAAATGTACTGAAACTGGATTTATCCGACAGAAAGACCACCATAACCGATATCAGAAGGAAGTCTATTAGCTTTCTCGGTTTCAAATTAAAAGGAGTAAAAGGCAAAGCTAAAAATGGGTATATTACTCGGTCAATACCGGATGAAGAAAGGTTAAGGGCAAAAATCAAAGAGATTCATAATCGCATCAAGAGACTCAGAAAGGTTGCTGATAAAAATAGACTGATTTTAAAAATCACGCTGATTAATTCTGCTATACGGGGGATAATTCAGTACTATGAATCGGCAACTTGGGTATACAAAGCTTTAGCGAGGCATAGATTCAAATTAGATTATGCTGGATATAAAGCTTTAAAAGGTCTTGGTGGAGAATGGATACCGGCAAACCAAACAGTCAATTTACTGTCTGTACATAAAGCATATTCTGCCAAAATTGCAGCTGTAATAATCAATGGCATGTGCATAGGTATAACATCTCTTGGATTCAACGCATTCAAGAAAGGAACTCTGAAGAATCAAGATGAATCTCCTTATTCAACAATCGGGAGAAACCACTACTTTGGCAGAACGGGGAAAAAGCCTCTACTCGCAAGAGCAGATGAACTTACCACGTTAGATTACGTTGTAGGGGCAGCCTTCCATGCAAAGGGGATTTACAATTTCGAGTTTCTGATGAATCGCGCCTATGCCTATAATCGAGATAAAGGGAAATGCAGGGTATGTGGTAATAATGTGCATCCACAAGATGCACACACTCACCATATCAATAACTCATTGCCCCTATCGCAAATCAACAAGGTGATGAACCTGATGACAGCCCATAAATCTTGCCACATGCTTATTCATAGCAATGACGACCTTAATACGGTCAGCAGTAAAGTCCGCAACATGGTTCTTGGTCTTAGGGAAAGATTAGGATAAAAGAATACATCTTTTAAAGGTAGATAGAGAACGATGGAACGCCGTATGACGGGAAACCGTCACGTACGGTGTGAACCGGGGGAAAATAGCTCCAACAATGGATGACTATTACCTATCGGTATAGAGCTGGGGTGATATCTTCTATTCAGGCTCGATTACCAGACTGAACTTTGGAGAAGAAGAAAAAAAGGGGTTCTGGATACATGAAATCACCCATCGACGGTTGTCTTTTTCGCGGTTCATCGAGACACCGGCAAGGGTTATGGTGACACTGGACTTTGACGGTGTACCGGATGTCAGGAGTCTCCAGGTCCCTGAGCATTCCTGTGTGAGGATACGATACAAAATTGCAGAAGAAGATGTTCATACCATTGATGAAAATGCACTGAAACAGGAAGCCCTGAAAAAAGCTTCAGAGGTAAAGATCGAAAAAACAGTTGTTCCAAAGGAGCGGATTCGCGCTGAGGGCATTTCTCTTTTGACTTCACATGAACAGAAGCTTAAGAAATGGGCCGAAACCACAGGAACTGAGATCTCTGAAGACGTTCTGGAAAAACTTCATCAACTGGAAGATGAAAATCAGGCACAAGACGAAAAGGCTGCACTGTCTTTAGCCTGAATCATAACTAACTACTTGATAAGAGTCATGTTTGGAAATGTAACCACAGACATGCCTTTTTATTAAAAAAGAAAGGAGTATTAAGATGCAAGTAAGTGACATCTGGAAATATCCATCAGTTATGGCAACACACAAAGAAACCTTCGGTCGGACATCAGAAAAATATCAATTTGTTCCGACAACAAGGGTCGTCAAGATACTGGAAGACAACGGCTGGTTTCCTGTCTTAGCGCAGGAAGCTCGGGTAACCAAAAACAGGTCTGAGGGCTTTCAACGTCACATGCTTCGTTTCCGACAGGAGAACTCTCCATCCTTGTCTGACCTGAATGAAGTATACGCAGAGATCATTCTGGAGAATTCCCATGATGGTTCAAGAGCGTTTCATATGACAGCCGGAGCCTTTGTGAAGGTCTGCTCGAACGGCCTTATCGTATCAGAAGGGCTTGTTCAGTCATTCCGAATTAAGCATATCGGCTTTACGAAGAGCCGGGTAAAGGAAGCGATTGAGGTGATCCTGGCAGCAACTCCTAGGATCGGCTCTCATATTGATCATTTCAATAACATCAGGCTCAGTCACAGTGAAAGAATGGCGTATAGCACATGTGCCATTCTGACCAAGTTTGACATGGAATTTCTCAAAACGCATCACATTGATCCAGAATCACTGATAACAACAAAGAGGGAAGAAGAAAAAGATCCCACACTCTGGAACACCTTTAATGTGGTGCAGGAGAAAATCATTACAGGTGGCATAAAAATACATAATAAGCACGAAGACCATACTGACTTCTCCTGTCACCGGAAATCCAGGAGAGTGACCTCAATTTCAGAGAACATCAGACTGAATAAGGCACTCTGGAACCTGACAGAGCATGTGGCCTGTTTGAAGACTCATTAGAATCATCAAAAGAGCGTATCAAGGTTTATACCTGATACGCTCTTTTTTTATTTAGAGGGCTGTAACGGTAATCTGACTTCCCTACTTTCAGGTCAAAAGCACGACTCTCAAGATTTCATTGATTCCCGATATAAATCAGTGGCTTATGGCATAGTCATAGGTTATTTATAAATCCGCATTATCGTATGCCGTGTATACCATATGACTAGTCGGTTAAAGTCCGACCGTGGGAGTTCGGCAGTTCACCCACGTAGTAGAGGGAGGTGTAAAGGGCAACCTGAAACACTAAGTTCCCTGTCAAAGTCCCATTCAGTGGGGCGAGCAAACCTGCGGGTCGTAGCGAGAGCGAACCTAGAAGTAGCCTCGTAAGGATTAAATCGGAGGTGCCGACTCTTTGATAATTAGAGGAAGGCTGAGACATCTATCCTAACAATAACTGCCAGAACCGATAGATGGCCTCCCGGGGTATCAGGGTCGACACGCAGGGGAAGTCATAGGGGGTAGCACGGGAGACCCTTGCCGATGCTGAACAGGACAGCAACTGGTGGATATAAGGGAGACCGAAGTTCCATCGGGTCTGTAAGGGAGTCGGAGTTGCTCATAGTACCGTTTGTATTTCAAGGACAACATAACCTTGAGAGAGGGAAGGGGCAATACCTTCATCGTGTTTCTGAAGGAGGGAAGGAGAGGAGATTGCAGAGATGCTGAAAACTCCAGAAAAGATTCGGCAACTTCAGAGGAAACTATATCAGAAGGCCAAGCAGGAGAAAGAGTTCAAGTTCTATCTTCTCTATGACAAGGTCTACAGGATGGACATCCTGAACTATGCCTACAGACTTGTCAAAGCAAGCAAAGGAGCCTGTGGAGTAGACGGGGTGACGTTTGCAAGCATAGAGGAAATGAAAGGAGGGGTGCAAAAGTATCTTGACAAAGCAGCAAAGGAGTTAAGGAAGAAGACGTACACACCTATGCCGGTCAGAAGGGTATTGATTCCTAAGTCAGATGGGAGCAAAAGGCCGCTTGGTATACCGACGATTAAAGACAGGGTAGTACAAATGGCGGTGAAGATAGTGATTGAGCCGATATTTGAAGCGGATTTTCAAGATAGTTCCTATGGATTCAGGCCAAAGAAGAGCGCTCATCAGGCTGTGGATGATGTATCTGCTCAACTCAGACGAGGGAAAACTCAGGTTATTGACGCTGACATCTCAAAGTATTTCGATAATATAGCTCATGAGAAACTTCTAAAACTGGTTGCAAAGCGAATAGTGGACAAAAACATCCTGCGACTCATAAAGCTCTGGCTAAAAGCCCCTGTTGTAGAGGAAGATGAAAATGGTAAGAAACGATACAAAGGTAATAAGAAGGGGACGCCACAGGGAGGAGTGATATCTCCGTTACTTGCCAATATTTATCTCAATGTACTGGATACGATGTGGAAAGTAAAGAAAGTGCAAGAAAGATTAGGGGCAAGACTCGTTCGATATGCTGATGACTGTGTTGTAGTGGCAAAAGGCCATACGGAGAGGGTATTAAACGGAATAGAAGCAGTACTTTCAGATTTGTCGCTGACTCTGAACCGAGACAAGACGAAAGTTGTGGATGCAAACCATGATCGATTCAACTTCCTCGGGTTTGCCATAACAGTGACGAGGAATCCCAGAACAGGAAGGAAGTTTCCCTATAGAGAACCCTCCAAGAAATCCATAAAGCATATCCGAGCAGAGATTAAAGAACTCACCTGTAAGAGAAACCATACATTACCTGCAGAAGTTGTCGTTAAGAAACTGAATCAGAAAGTCAGGGGATGGGTCAGTTACTTTTATTATGGAAACTGCAGCAGAAGCATGAATACCTTGAGATATTACCTCGAAAATAGAGTGTTTATATTTCTAAAGCGGAAATATAGAATGAGCGGGTATCCATCGGCTGGATACCTGTATGAACGATTAGGGTTATACAAGATACCAGTAAAGTCCCCTTGGTCTCAGACTGCGAAAGCCTGTGGAAGAAGATGATTGGAAAGCCGTGTGCGGGAAAACCGCACGCACGGTTTGAGGTGGCAGGGGATGGAAAAGTGCTAAGGAGAACCTAAACGGGCACGAAACCGGAAACGGTGGATACGGCCAAGGGGATACCTACTGTAACTCGCCATTCCTTGACCCTACGTTAAAATTGCCTCAATTAAAATTCTGCAGATTTATCCATCATATCAATAAAATGAAGTAAGTCTGGATTCTGAAGATTTATTGAGGTTATAA
>Ga0111162_1082_pt1 | contig 14420 bp, 16 predicted proteins | sample DeeMarSeWOR28_12_FD_80263 | JGI IMG/M metagenome (GOLD analysis project Ga0111162, IMG submission 80263) | Nitrospira bacterium SG8_35_1 | reverse complement strand
GTCTGGCTGCGACAGCAATAATTCTTTATTCGTTTATGTATGATACTGAAGCAACATTGCATCAGCAGATGCCGAAACCGTATAAGTATGAATTATTAATCATCGGGAATCTGCTGTACATAGGTGCTTTTGTCTTGTCGTATTTAAAACCTGTCAGCAAGATATCGTAGTATTATATATGTCATTCTGAGCGCAGCGAAGAATCTCTCTTTTATTGGAGAAGCAAGATTCTTCAGTCGAATAATCACCGCATATTTGATAATCATTGCCTTTGGTTACTGGCTCGATTTCCTGAACCTTGCTCATTTGAAAAGGCATGGCTCAATTATTCCCCATGAATTTACCGGACAGATAGATAAGGCACTGCTCAGTAAAACACGGGACTATACTGTGGAAACTACAAAATTTGGTATTCTCTCCTCTGTCTTTAACAATGCCGTGTTTCTGGTCTTTATCCTTGTCCTCCTGAATATCTATAACACGTGGATTGCTTCGCTCAATGTGAGTTTTATTCTCACCGGCCTCGTCTTCTTCCTTGTGATGACCTATGCGGAAACGGTTATTTCGATTCCCTTCAGTCTTTACAGCACATTTAAAATCGAGAACAAGTATGGTTTTAATACCATGACAGCGAAACTCTGGATTGCCGATACACTGAAGTCACTGTTCATCTCTACAATTCTGCTTGGACTGCTGATTTCTGCCGGGCTCTTCATTGTTCAGAAAAGCCATGACTGGTGGTGGCTCTGGGTCTGGAGTTTCTTTCTTGCCTTCAGCATATTTATGATGTATATCTCACCCTATGTCATAGAGCCGCTCTTTCATAAATTCACACCCATTGAAGATGAAAAACTCGAAGCAGGAGTGCGGGATCTTATGAACAAAGTCGGGATCAGGGTAAGCAGGGTATTCACGATGGATGCCTCTAAAAGAACAAAACACACGAACGCATATTTCACTGGCATCGGAAAGGTCAAAAGGATTGTGCTCTATGACACACTCATTGAAAAAATGGATTACGATGAGATCATGTCCATTCTTGCCCATGAGGCCGGCCACTGGAAAAAGAAGCATATATTAAAATCTATCATTATTACCGAAGCAATAGCCCTTGTGGTCATCTATGTTGCATTTCATCTCATGCAGAGCAATGTATTACTGGAGATATTTCACATAGAGACGGAATCTTTCTTTGCCAAGCTGATCATCCTCGGTTTTATTGGTTCTATTGTTTCATTTCCTCTCAGTCCGCTTTTCAACTGGTATTCAAGAAAGAACGAAAAGGTGGCTGACATCTATTCCTATGAATTGACAGGAAATAAGGAAAGTATGATAAGCGCGCTGGTGAAGCTGTCAAAAGACAATCTCTCCAATCTGCATCCACACCCGCTCTATGCACTGTTTCATTATTCCCATCCGCCGGTGCTTGAAAGAATCAGGAATATAAGAAACTATAAGGTATGATTTTATATTTGCCATCGAGTGATTTCCGGAAATATGATCAAAGCTCCAGGGCAGGGAAAATCAGGAGGTAAAAATCAAAGATAAAAATTATGGAAGATAATGTAATTTCAATATTTCCTTCATTTTGTTTTTTGAGTTTGTTATCTTTAACAGGACAAGGCGTATTCTTTGACATCTCTTCAGCAATTGTTGTTAAATAAAAAGCTTGCAAATACTTTAATTTACAGGAGTCAGCCATGGCACTCAATCACAGAAAATCCAAGGAATACTTCACAAAGGCAAAACGTATCATACCGGGCGGAGTGAACAGTCCTGTCCGCGCTTTCAAGGCAGTCGGGGGAAACCCGATCTTTATCAAGTCAGCCAAGGGGTCAAAGATCTATGATGTTGACGGAAATGAATATATAGATTATGTCCTCTCCTGGGGACCGATGATACTCGGTCATACTCACCCGAAAGTAACAGCTGCATTGAAAAAGGCAACTGACAGCGGTACGAGCTACGGCGCCCCTACACCACTGGAGATTGAACTTGCTTCAATGATAAAAAAGGCCTATCCCTCAATGGAGCTGATCAGGATGGTCAACTCCGGTACAGAGGCCACCATGAGTGCAATCAGGGCTGCGCGGGGCTACACCGGGCGGGACAAGATTATCAAATTCGAAGGCTGTTATCATGGCCATGCTGATGGACTGCTTGTCAAGGCAGGCTCGGGCGCTGCAACATTCGGTGTTCCCACAAGTCCTGGGGTGCCAAAGGATTATGCACGCAATACGATCACCCTGCCCTACAATGATATAAAGGCAGTCCGCACGACCTGTGAGAAGCTCGGCAAGCAGATTGCCTGCATTATTCTCGAACCTGTTGTTGGCAACAGCGGCTGCATACTCCCGAAACCCGGATTTCTTGAAGGACTGAGGAGGATAACAAAAAAACATGGCATCGTTCTGATCTTTGATGAAGTCATGACAGGCTTCAGGGTTTCTTACGGCGGGGCTCAAAGGGCGTTCAAGATCAAACCGGACATGACATGCCTTGGCAAAGTCATCGGCGGTGGTCTTCCTGTTGGCGCCTATGGCGGCAAAACGGAGATCATGAGAAACATATCGCCTGACGGCCCTGTATATCAGGCAGGCACGCTCTCAGGAAATCCCCTTGCAATGACTGCCGGTATTGAGACACTGAAGATACTTTCCAAACCAGAGACCTATAAAAAATTGATAGCAAAATCAAAGGCCCTTGAGGCAGCGCTGAAGGATGCTGCGAAGCGCGCCGGCATAGACACAAAATTCTACCGGGCAGGCACGATGTTCTGCACCTATTTCACGAAAAAAGATGTTTATAATTTTGATGATGCTGCAAAGACGGATATGGCTGCCTTTTCAAAGTTTTTTATAAAAATGCTTGATCAGGGCGTAAATCTTGCTCCCTCCGGCTATGAATCAGGCTTTATGTCTCTGGCCCATTCACAGGCGGACATAAACAGGACGGCCCGTGCAGCCTATCAGGCCTTCAAAGCGGTTAAATAGGATAAGTTGAATATATATTTTTTGGATTGCAGGGGCGAACGGCCGTTCGCCCCTGCCTGTTTCTGCAAAGGGAATATACTTAATTGAAACTGATCGTCACAGGCTTTTCCAATTCCGGCAAGACAACGGTCTTTAATGCCCTTACCGGGTTGGAGCTTGAAACCACTGCTTACCCTACTTCCATATCCGCTGACGTTGAGCCCCACCACGGCGTCGTAAAGATTCCTGATGCCCGGGTTGACAAGCTCAGTGAAATCTACGAACCGAAAAAGACTACCTATGCGACAGTGGAGTATGTTGACTACCTCGGAATAACTTCAGGCAGTGATGTTTCTCAGAACACAAAGGTCTTTCATCTCATAAAAGATGCTGATGCCATTGTGCATGTTGTCAGGGCCTTTGATGATGAATCCATTCTTCATCCCAGGAACAGTGTTGACCCTGCCCGGGATGTTGCCTCCTTTGAGGACGAGCTTATTCTTGGAGATCTGGAATTTGTAGAAAAAAGACTTGAGAACATAGAGAAAGAGGAAAAGAAGGGGAAGAAAAAGGAGGCAGCTGACAAGCAGCTTCTCATAAAATGCAAAGAGACGCTTGAAAGGGAGACATCACTGCGCGATGTTGAATTTAATGATGATGAAAAACGGCAGATGCTGCCCTATCAGTTTCTTACGACAATGCCTGAGATTATTGTTCTCAACATTGATGAAGGCGATCTGAATTCGGACAAGGTCAAAGACATTCAAAACAGGATAGAGACGTATTTCAAAGAAAAGGGATTGGGCGCTGTACCGCCGGTTCTTGCTCTGTGCGGAAAAATAGAAATGGAGATAGCCCAGCTTCCCTCTGATGAAGCAGCGGTATTCCTCGATGATCTTGGCATTGACGAGCCTGCAATGAACAGACTCTGTCGCATATCCTATGATGCCCTTGGACTGATTTCCTTTCTCACCGTTGGGTCAGATGAGGTACGGGCCTGGACCATTAAAAAAGGATTGCCGGCCCAGCAGGCTGCCGGGAAAATCCACTCTGACATCGAGCGCGGTTTTATACGGGCAGAGACGGTCAGCTTTGATGACTTTATATCTTCGGGCGAAAGTATGGTAGCTGTCAAAGAAAAAGGGCTTGCACGATTAGAGGGCAAAACCTATCAGGTCCGGGACGGGGATATTATTAATTTCAAGTTTAATGTTTGATAGCTGCAGTATTTTCAGTTAAGTTCGGACAGAATATTTCTCAATAACCTGCTCTAATTCCTTGCCGTATTTTACTGCTTTGTATTTATCTGTCCTGTCCCAGCTGTGGAGTTCCTGATTCAGGAATTTACTATAGAATGTTTCAAGGGCCTCCCTGTCACTGTCGGTCAATTGCTCAACAATGATTCTTCCACCGAAGAATCTGTTCGCGGCAGGTTGATAGCCCAGGGGCGAACTGATCTGGCGAAGATAGCCTGCAATCCTCTTTCTGCCGCCTTCGGTTGTGTCCTGACTTCCGCAGACTACAAAGGAGCCAAGTACTCTCTCCTGTAATTGTGTCGAATGGCTTTTGAGAAACTCTTTTAATTTTTTATGGATTCCGTCAATCCAGACTCCGGAACCGGCGATGAAAGAGTCATATCGGCTGACTGTTTCGCCAAAGTCCATCTCCTCCACATTCATAAGGGCGGCATTCCCTTCAAGACCTTCATGAATCCATGCAGCCGTGTCTCTCGTGGAACCATATTTTGTACCGTAAATCAGAGCGACCTTTTCGCCTTCACCGACAAGACCCTTCAGGCTGCAGCCGAAATTGAGGGCTATCAGTACATTCAGTGAGTATTTGAGAAAGTCTCTCCTCTTCATCAGTGAGGATTCGTCTGAAGGAGATGAAGGTAGCGGTCCCGCTCTGACAGTGTGTCGACGACAACATCTGCATCGGTTGCCAGCAGGTCTGCTTTTGAATAGGGACCAGTGGCCACTGCGATGGAGGCAGCATTATGCACTTTGGCACAGGTAACGTCACGAGGTGTATCACCGATAACGATGCAGTCTTCCGGTGCAAAGCGTAAACCTCTGGCTGAAAATTTATGAATTGCAATGGGGAGCAACTCGTTCCGGTCCTCATGGTCACTTCCATAGGCGCCGTCAATAAAATGCTTATACAGGCCAAAGGCCTCAAGTTTTATCTGTGCACCCTTTTCAAGATTGCCGGTCAGGAGTCCGAGAGGCATGTTCATGTCCTGAAAAAAGGAAATGGCATCCTCTATGCCCGGCTTGATAACTTTTTGCGGGTTGTCTATTTCCTGTTGGAGAAAATAGAGGTACTGACTGACCATACCGGATAGATTTCCATCCCTGTGCTCAAGGCCATGTGTTCTCAGGCCTTCTTTCATGATTTCCCTGTCTGTCTTGCCTGCCATTGAAATGCCTTCAAAGGCGTTTTCAATACCAAAGAGGTTATGAAAGGCAAGGTTCATTGCCCGTGTTCCTGCTCCTCCGGTGTGCACAAGGGTGCCGTCTATGTCGAAGAGTACAAGCTTTTTTTCAGTATTCATAATTCTTATTATTTCAGATGATGGTGAGATTCATCAATCACGAAGGGTAACAAACGAAATTAAAATGAAAATATCAATAATAAGAATTGTGGAAATTAATGCACATCCTTGTGTAAGTTCGTGATGTACCCTGACCACTTGCATTGACATTATTTTCAGAATTATGTTAAAAAAGTAGTCTATTTCAAAGGTGGAGGCTTTACAGTGTACGCAATAATTGAGACAGGCGGTAAACAGTACAGGGTTTCTGAAGGAGAAACCATCCAGATCGAGAAGATCAGCAACAAGAAGTCTGTTACCTTTAACAATGTATTAATGGTTTCTGACGGTGAGAACATTGCCTATGGCGATCCTTACATAAAGGCTGCGAAGGTCTCTGCCGATGTGCTGGGCACAGAAAAGGACAAAAAAGTTCTCGTATTCAAGAAGAAAATGAGAAAAGTCCACAGAAAGCTCAGAGGCCACAGGCAGTTGCTTACGTCAGTAAAAATCAAGCAGATTCAGACTCAATAGAGATTCGGAGGTATTGAGATGGCTCATAAAAAAGGAGTTGGAAGTACAAGGAACGGACGTGACAGTGAGTCAAAGCGCCTTGGTGTAAAAATGTACGGGGGCCAGACCGTTAAGGCCGGCAATATCATTGTCAGACAGAGAGGTACCAGAATCCATCCCGGAATGAATGTTGGCAGGGGCGGTGACGATACCCTTTTTGCCCTGATAAACGGCACCATAAAATTTGAGCGTAAAAACAAGAAAAGAAATCAGGTGAGTGTCTATCCTGTGGAGCAGAACGCGTAACCCTTCACCTCATTCAGTGCACTTACAAGGGCGGGTATTCACCCCGCCTTTTTTATTGCAAAAACATATTCATAAGGTTCTGGTATTCCAGTCGGTGAGAGGTCATTTGAAATGCCACGGTATCCAAGATGGGATCCCCCTTTATAAATGGGGGGTATTGTAATGCAGATAGATAATTCTATAATCTCCCCTTTCCCTCCCTGCCGGCAGGCCCTCTTTGCCAAAGAGGGGGACAGTTTCAGTATTGAAACCTTGCTTTCGTGATTATTGTAACTATCCATAAGTATCATGTATCGTTAAAGCCATGAAGTTTGTTGATCAGGTAAAGGTCTATGTCAAAGCAGGAGACGGCGGCAGGGGCTGCGTCAGCTTCAGGAGAGAAAAGTTTGTCCCCAGAGGAGGACCTAACGGTGGAGACGGAGGTCGGGGCGGCCATGTCATTTTCAGGGCAACGAAAAACATGAACACCCTTCTGGACATTCGATATCAGCAGCAGTACAGGGCTCAGAAAGGCCAGCATGGTATGGGGAGTGACATGCATGGCAAAAACGGGGAAGATCTCGTCATACCGGTGCCCGTTGGTACACTGATCATGAATGAGGAGACGAAAGAGGTGCTCCATGATCTGATAGGGGATGGTGAGGAATATATCGCGGCCAGGGGCGGCAGAGGAGGGTTAGGGAACACACATTTTAAATCTGCCACGCGCCAGGCGCCGAAATTTGCGCAGCCAGGCGAACCGGGTGAAGAGCAGCAGTTACTGCTGGAGTTGAAACTGCTGGCGGATGTAGGGCTTGTAGGCCTGCCGAATGCAGGTAAGTCGACCCTTATTTCTGCAGTTTCTGCTGCGAGGCCAAAGGTTGCCGATTATCCCTTTACCACACTGATACCCAATCTCGGGGTTGTGAAGCACGGAGAATATGGAAGTTTTGTAATAGCTGATATCCCCGGTCTGATAGAAGGAGCCCATAAGGGGACAGGGCTTGGTTTTCAGTTTCTCAGGCATGTGGAACGCACCTCGATCCTGCTCCACCTTGTCGATATTTCAGAGATGACAGAGGGGGAGCCTGTGGATAATTTCAAGAAGATATACAATGAACTGAAACTCTACAGCAGTGAACTTGCCGGCAAGCCCTTTGCTGTAGCAGCAACAAAGCTTGACATAAAAGGTGACGGCGCGAGGCTTGACAGCCTTCAGCAATACTGTAAAGATAAAGGCTATGATTTTTTCTCTCTTTGTGCTGTGACAGGAGAAGGAATTAAGGAGCTTGTTTATTATCTTGGAAATAAAGTGGAGGAACAGAAAAACAGGGAAGCGTAGAACCTGTCATCGCGAGTTCCCTCAGGGGCGTGGCGATCTCGCTTTTAGATTGCTTCGTCACTTTGCTTCCTGCCTACGGCAGGCAGGCTCGCAATGACAACAGGGTCATGGAATACCCCGTGATACCTGAAACCCGGCCCCTGGCACCTGAATATGAAACGGCTTGTTATTAAAATAGGCAGCAACATTCTCGCTTCTGCTGATAAGGGACTGAACACAAAACGGCTGAAGGCTATTATCAGTGACATTTCATCGATTATTGACGGCGGTCATGAAATCGTTATTGTCTCCTCCGGTGCAATTGCTGCCGGCTTGAAGAAGCTGGGTCTGAAAGGAAAGCCTCAGGACATACGACTCCAGCAGGCGGCTGCTGCAATAGGACAGTCGAGCCTCATGTGGGCCTATGAACATACCTTTGGAAGGTTCGATAAAAAAGTGGCCCAGGTGCTCCTTACGCGTGATGATATTGCAAACCGACTGCGATATATCAATGCAAAGAACACATTATTTACCCTGATGGCTTATGGGGTGATACCATTAATCAATGAGAATGATCCTATTGCTGTTGATGAGATCAAGTTCGGCGATAATGACATGCTTGCTGCCCTTGCTGCAAGCCTTGTAGAGGCTGATATGCTGGTAATTCTGTCAGACGTAAACGGCCTTCATTCCAAGGACCCGAAGTTGAAGACGGCAAAGCTGATCAAATATGTTCCTGAGATCACCCCGGCAATTGAAAAACTTGCAGGGGGGCGGGGCAGTGCAGTGGGAACAGGAGGAATGTACTCAAAACTGTTGGCAGCCAAACAGGCAACGGATCACGGCATCCCCGTCGTCATTATGAATGGAAGGAAGAGCGGTATGCTTGCAAGGCTTGTAGCCGGCCAATCTGTGGGCACATACTTTGAGCCCGGCAAAGTGCGCCTCTCATCAAAGAAAGGCTGGATAGCCTATGGTGTCAGGTCCAGAGGGGCAATATACCTTGATGACGGGGCTGTCGATGCTCTCATTCATAAAGGAAAAAGCCTGCTTCCTTCAGGGATTACAAAAATCGAAGGGCAGTTCAAGGTCGGCGATTATATACGCTGTCTGAACAATGAGGGGAAAAAAATAGCCAAGGGTTTGACAAACTACTCCTCAGAGGACCTTAATAAAATTAAAGGGAAAAAGACCTCGGAAATTGAGAGTGCCCTTGGGTTCAAATATTCAGACGAGGTGATCCACAGGGATAATCTCGTTGTAGTATAAAGTGTCTTGAATGAGTGCTGGCTTCAGTGATTCCGCTAAGCAATGGCGTTGTTTAAGCAGGGAAAGGATTCACCTTCCTCATCGTTCACGTTCCTGAAAAAATCACAGCTTGTGCATGAAAGAGAAACCTATTGCTTCGGTATGCTCAGCACGCCTTTCTGCTTTTCAAGATCAGCAAGGGATCCCTGTAATTTTTCAGCCAGTTGAGGGGAAAGCTCACGCAGGATAGCATATTCCTTCAGGGCAGACTCTTTATCCTTTAATCTGATATAGGTGATGGCAAGATCATAGCGAGCGATTGCAGAATCGGGTTGCAGCTGCACGGCTTTTCTAAAGGCATGTAAGGCGCTTTCATTATTATCGAGGGCGGCGTGGGACATGCCAAGATTCAGAAAGGCCCCGGCTTCACCGGGATTGAGGCGAATGACTTTTTTATATGCCTGAATCGCCTCTTCATGCCTGCCCATGTTCCCATAGGTAATGCCAAGATTGAAGTAGGCATCCTTATCGTCAGGATTAAGAGCGATGACCTTTCTGTAGGCGCCTAATGCATCGTCATGCCTGGACAGTTTTCCATACACAATGCCGAGATTAAAGTAGGTAAAGGCATCCCTGGGGTTTATCCGTAAGACCTCCTTATAACTTGCTATGGCCTCCTCATACCTGCCGAGATCGTCATATGCTGTTCCAAGCATGAAATGAACATCCTGATCATTGGGGTTTCTTTGCAGCTGCTTCTGAAGTGATTCAATCATCATGTCTGTGTCGTTGATCTCGTGAGCTCCATCGGCAGAGGCGGTAAGCGTACAGAGTGCCATAAGAAGGATCACGAAGAAGAGCAGGGCGGTGTTTTTATGTGGATCATATACCATGTCAGGTCCTTTCCAGAGAAAAATATAGGTTCTTATTTCATCTGCTTATAGAGATTGATCAATCCATTGGTAGAGGAATCATGAGTCGATACATGACCGTCGCTCTCTAACTCGGGAAGAATCCTGTTCGCCAGCTGCTTGCCCAGTTCAACGCCCCACTGATCAAAACTGAAGATATTCCAGACAATGCCCTGAACAAAAATCTTCTGTTCGTACATGGCGATAAGCGATCCCAGTGACCGCGGTGTAATTTCCTTGACTAAAATAGAATTTGTCGGTCTGTTGCCATTAAATACTTTGAAAGGTGCAAGCCTTTCTATTTCTTCATCGCTTTTACCGGAGGCACTGAGCTCTGTGATGACCTCTTCCCTTGTTTTACCCTGCATCAGGGCTTCGGTCTGGGCAAAAAAGTTTGAAAGCAGGATAGCATGATGTTTCCCCAACTGGTTGTGGCTCCTGGCAGGGGCAATAAAATCGCAGGGTATCAGCTTTGTCCCCTGATGAATCATCTGATAAAAGGAATGCTGACCGTTCGTACCGGGCTCTCCCCAGATAACCTGGGAGGTCTCATATTCGACGGGTTTGCCGGACCTGTCCACGTCCTTACCGTTGCTCTCCATGTACGCCTGCTGGAAATAGGCTGCAAACCTGTGCATGTACTGGTCATAGGGCAGAATCGCCTCAGTCTGTGCCCCGAAAAAATTGTTATACCAGATACTGATCAGTGCAAGAATAACGGGAATGTTCTTCTCAAGCCCTGTCTCTCTGAAATGCCGGTCCATGGCATGGGCGCCTTCCAGTAACTTGAGAAAGTTTTCAAAACCGATAGAACAGGCGATTGAAAGACCGATGGCTGACCACAGAGAGTATCTGCCGCCCACCCAGTCCCAGAAGACGAACATATTATCAGGATCAATACCGAACTCGGCAACCTTGGCTGTATTCGTTGAAAGTGCAACAAAGTGCTTTTTCACATGTTCCGCTTTCTGTGCTGTCTCCAGAAACCATTGTCGTGCTGTATGGGCATTGGTCATTGTCTCCTGTGTGGTAAATGTCTTTGATGCAATCATGAAGAGTGTTGTGTCAGGCGAAAGGTTTTTCAATGTTTCCGCAATGTGCGTACCGTCAATATTGGAGACAAAATGCACATTGAGATTTGGTTTCGCATAGGGCTTCAATGCCTCCGTTACCATGACCGGACCGAGGTCTGAGCCGCCAATTCCGATATTGACGATGTCGGTTATTGCCCGCCCGGAGAATCCCTTCCAGTGACCTGCTGCAACGTTATCGGAGAACTCCCTCATCTGTTCCAGTACAGCGCTGACTTCAGGCATTACGTCCTTTCCCTCAATCATCAGGGGATTGCCTGACCGGTTTCTCAGTGCAATATGCATAACAGGTCTGTCCTCGGTCTCATTGATCCGTTCCCCTGAAAACAGTGCTTCAATAGATTTCTGCAGGTTTATTTCTTCAGCAAGGGAAATGAGCAGTGACAGGGTTTCATCATTTATCCTGTTCTTTGAATAATCAACACAGAGATCCTCAAAGTGCAGGCTGAATTTCTCAAAACGCCCGGCGTCATCACGAAACATGTCGCGCATGTGCACATCTTTCATGACTCCATAGTGATCGTACAGTCTTGACCAGGCAGCAGTTGTTAAGGGATTCTGTTTATCAAGCACAATGTCCTCCTGAGGATTACAGTAGAGCTTATTCTATTTTAAACAAAACTTCAATTCACATCTCTTTCATCCAGCATAAATCAGCCTGCTCTATGGCCATAATTTGAGCAGCACTTATTTTATCGCGCCCGATGAAAGCCCCCGGACGATCTGTTTCTGGAACAATAAGACAATCAGCACCAGGGGCACAGTTGCAACGGTAGAAGCAGCAGCGATTTCGCCCCAGGGTAGAGTAAATTGACCCTGAAAAAGTGCAATGCCGACGGGCAAGGTCTGAACGGTCTGTCTGGTCATGATGAGTAATGCAAAGAAAAACTCATTCCATGCATAAATAAAAATGAGTATCGCCGCCGTAAAGACTCCCGGTGCAGCAAGGGGCACCATAATTCTTAAAAGAGTCTGCAGATGTCCGCAGCCATCTATCCGCGCTGCATCTTCAAGCTCCTGGGGGAGCTCACTGAAAAAGCTTGTCAGTATCCATACACCAAGGGGGAGTGTGAGTGTGACGTAGGGAATGATCAGCCCCTGATAGCTGTTTAACCATCCCAGACCCTCCAGTATTCTCCATACCGGTCCTGCTATGGAAATTTGTGGAAACATTGAGACCAGCAGGAGGCTGCCCATGAGCAGGCCTTTATATTTTATCCTGAGGCGCGCCAGGGCATAGCCTGCCAGGACTGAAAGAGAGATTGTGATCACCGTTGTTGCACCTGCAACATAGACACTGTTTGCCACATAATGAAGCAGGTTATAGTCTTTTATCGCAGATACATATGACCGTACTGTGCCGGATGGAATGAATACAGGAGGAATGGAAGTAATCTCAAGGGAAGTCTTCAGGGAGGTATTGACAAACCAGAGAAAGGGCAGCAGGCTGAGGACGACTATTACAAAGACAGTTATATGAAACAACGCTCTCTTCATTGTTTCTCCTGAAACAGGCCGGTGCCGATGAGCTTCAGATAAAAAAGTGCGATGATAAAGGTAATGAAAAACACAAGCACTGATATTGTTGAACCATAGCCCATCAGCCCTTCGGCAAATATTTTTTTGTAGCCGTAAAACTGCAGGACATTGGTCGAGTCACCAGGTCCGCCCTGAGTCATGACAAATACAAGGTCAAAGACCCTGAAGGCATCCATTGTCCTGAAGAGCAGGGCGATGAGCAGGGCCGGTTTGATCAGTGGGAGGGTAATCTGTGTAAACTGCTGCCACTCAGAAGCTCCGTCCATCTCTGCTGCTTCATAGAGCTCATCGGGTATGAGCTGCAGTCCTGCAAGGATGATCAATGCAGCAAAGGAGGAAGTCTTCCATACGTCGGCAATCACAATGGCGGCAAAGGCTGTCAGTGGATTTGCAAGCCATGCAGCATAGAGGGACGTGTGTGAACCATAGAACAGGAAATTTACCAATCCATATTTGTCATTGAATATGAATCTCCACATCTGTGATGACACAACTGTTGGTATTGCCCAGGGCACGAGGATGGCTGCCCGTACAAGCCCCCGTCCCCTGAACTGTCTGTTTATAACGAGGGCGATGATGAGACCGAAAAGCAGCTCAAAAAAAGTTGAAAGGAAGACGAAGAGCAGGGTGTTGGAAAGAGAATGCCGTGCAACCTGATCATGAAACAGGTCACGATAATTGTCCAGGCCAACAAAGGATTGACCCAGTGAGGGAAGACCGAGGATAATTTTATGGAGACTCAGGAAAAAAGAATAGCTGACAGGATAGAGAGCGAAGAATACAACAAAGAGAAAGCAGGGGACAAGCAGGCTGGAGGCAAAGATTCGCTCCCGTGCAATCAGGGACAGTTTCATGCCCTGATTTTAAATGAAGCGGAAAGGGATAGACAAGATGAAAATGAAAGGCCCTACGATAAAGAGATCGAGTCCTGCTATCGTTTTCTCATTGCGAGACACCGAAGGTAGCGCCTGCCGGCAGCCAGACTCGCAATGACCAGCGTGAAACAATCTCTCAGAAGGGAAATGACATGCTCTGGCGCTACAGCACCTTTGACTGATCAGATTGAGTAATAGAGATCTACAGTGTCCTGTGAGTAGGGATCACTGGCATGAATGCTGCCAGTGTTGTATATGCCGTCATCATATTTGATATCGATTGACTCGGCAATAAGGCCAGTGAGATTATTGACCCCGACATAATTTCTTTTCCCCACGCCTGCGCCAAAACTCCTGTTCCCGAGATAATACCTTCCGCCGTAGGGGGTAACAGGAAGCTGTACTGCCCCGGCTGCTGCCGGATTGCCTCTGAGGATGCCTGTACGCCGCAGGGCCTGCCAGGCTTCCTGTGCCTCAATTCCATCCTTCTCTGTACCCCCTTCTATCCATCCGTCGCCATTCCCCCCGGTAACCCCGGCCCAGCCATGGTTGGTGGAATCATCACCGGGAAGGGCATTGTACATATTCAGATAGGTCAGGCAGGCAATGCTGATGCTCTCAATATCGGTAATGAGTTTTTTTGCCCTGAAGTTCTCTATCATTCCCTGCCCCTTCATTACTGCACCAAGCATCATACCGCCGATTACCAGTACGATGGCCATTTCAACAAGGGTGAATCCCCTCGTTACGGTTTACCTTCCATAGTAGATGCACGATTATTGTGCATAGTCAGTAGAGCAATTTCTGTTCCTATAGCGTAAGTGCTTAATATTACATATGTTTTGTGAAAATCCTCAATAGAGAGTGAAGGGGAGGTGTAAAGAATTCCGAAATCCGGGATAAAGGTACACTAAAAAATTGATGAAATTAATAATAAATGATTGGAGTTAGCAAGTATTGACGGCAATAGCAGGCAATGTAAATAATGTTTACATATGTAAAGGTTTCCTTGTGACAGATTGGTGCCTCAGGATAGCGTTCACAGATAGAGGAGCCAGTTTATTTGTCCTTATTTTGAGCGGCCGCTTCCAGTGCTAAAATTTTTTCAAGCTCTTTTGAGGCCACATGCGCC
>Ga0111162_1057_pt1 | contig 15107 bp, 18 predicted proteins | sample DeeMarSeWOR28_12_FD_80263 | JGI IMG/M metagenome (GOLD analysis project Ga0111162, IMG submission 80263) | Nitrospira bacterium SG8_35_1 | reverse complement strand
TAGTCTACAGTTCCCCATAGATTACGATGATTCAAGAATAAAGATTTTCCCCGGGAATCGTCAGTAAAATGCGGGTATCTCGGTATTGCTAAAACACCCAATCCAGAACAATCCCGGAATAAGCAAAAAATACAGAGGTCAGAAAAAAGACAATTGCAAAGAGTGGTTTGAATTTTCTTCTGATTACTGAATAGATACTCAACGAAAGGGAGAGGGTTGCCAGGATTTTGGCCCATACTCCTTTAAACAGGGTATTTAACATGAAGTACCACCAATGCTGATACTGCTCCGGGGATATACCCCAGTTGGACGGATCAAACCATTCAAGCATTTCTAATCAACAACCCTTATCTTTGGGAATTTAACCTGCACATATGGCCCGGATACATCGGGAACGTATCCTTTATACATATTTCCGCTTGATTTGAGATAAAACCATCTCGGTTTCAGGCGCATTACCCTTTCCTTCAGAATAAGCCTCTCCTCTGCTTCCTTCAGTGAAATACGTATGTCTCCGCTGTCAAAGTGAACATAGGGCTGTCTTATTGTTTTTAATGGAGACAGCTCCTCTACAAATTCAGCAGTCTTTTCATGGTTAACCCTCATAAAGACCCATGTATTGATATTGTCAATTATAGACTGACAGGCCTCCCGTCCTATTTCCTCCTCTATCTGGGCCTTGCTCTGGGTAAAAAAGTTTATCCATACCCCTGCCCCTCCTGCCTTGTTAAAGAGCTCCTGTATTCCCTTGTACAGGATATTGTGCCCCTCATCTATATAAAGGCAGAGGGGTGGAGAGATTTCCCTGCCGGATGCAAAAAACCTGCCCACCGTACTCTGTATCATTGATACAAGAACCCTGCCTATGATATGTGCTGTCCTTCGGGCGAGCAGGCTTCCGGTATTACAGATCAGGATGACCCTTTGTCCCTGCTCAAATCGTTTTACAAATTCATTTGTATAAGCCTTGCCGATTATGCGTCCTGTGGTAGAGGATGTAAGTGCCGTAAGAGTTGTTCTTAAAGAAGATGAGACCTTTGCAAAGAAGTCTGCCGGAGATTCAAGGATCTGTTCAATATTGGCAAGAACCTCATTAACCGTATCGCTGACTTCAGGATCAGGATGTGATTTAAAGAACTGCAGCGACTCGGAGAACTTCTTGAGGGCAGGATGCGTGCTCCTGATCTTGATATCATTAAAATTCAAGCGTAGTTTTTCATTTTTTGCAGTAGCAATGGCTATAAGCCCGGAAATAATAACTGTTGATATTTCACTTGCAACATTGATGAAGTACTCTTCCTTGGCCCTGATCCCGGATATTACGTGATCCACCAGCTCATCCTGCATATAGTAGTATGCAAGCGGGTCCATCTTCAGCGAAAGATCAGGGTATATAGGGGTGATCAGCATAATTTCATGCAGCCGTCCGGCCTCGGCTGCAGTCTGAATAATTTTTGACAACAGATCTACATCCCCCTTCGGGTCTATAGCTATCACATTATGCCCTGCCTTTATATCCTGGGTAATCAGATACTCAAGAAGACGGGTCTTTCCGATTCGGGTCGTTCCCATGCAACCCAGATGACCAGCCCGGTCGGTATTTTTCAGATGAAACTTCTTGACCTTCATCTCTTTCTGGTCTTCAAGCTCAACTACCGTACCGAGATGAATCTTCCTGCTTTTCTGTGTACGACCGTTTTTGTTGATCCTGTCCAGTCTCTCTACTGAGGTCATATTGACACCTCTGGCTTTTCCATCTCTTCAACGCTGACAACATCATTAATAATCTTTCCCCAGACGCTGATCTCTACCTTATATAAACCGTTCTGCCTGACCTCTTTAATGATCCCGGCAAAATCCTTGTAGTCCCCGTCAATGATCTTCACCGGATCACCTTGTCGAAAGTTGTCTGTCTCCAGTACCTCCTTTAATACATTGGCCTCTTTAAGAATGCCGAAATATCCATTTTCGAGTTTCATGACCTTTACGGTTTCTTTCAGGCTGTCTGGAATAAAAGAAGACGGGTTGTCCTTGACCAGGACATACTCGGGGATCTTTGTTTCCAATATTTTCAGACCTTTTCCATTGAGGAGTTTCTTTACGATATTGATTTTCTTGGGAGTTGAATAAATAGCAAACATGTGAGCTAATCCCATTCCTTTAAGAATTTATTCCTCGTCCTTGTTTTATACCTGCCGATAAAGAGGGCCGATACCACGATGGCAATAAAGTAAGCAGAAGGGATAAAGACCTTTTTAAATCCCATAACCCAGTAATAGGTTGCTTCATAATTCAGTTGAGGGGCATCGTAGATATTTCTTATCTTCACCAGAATATCAGCAACGGTTTCAGGATCAAGAAATCTGAAATACATGAAGTGAAAAAGGAGACAGACCACAACGGTCTTAAGCACCGTGCCGGAACTGATACCCCCGACAAGGTTGTTAATGGCCTTTTTTGTAATATTACCGGCATAGGATTTGGTCAGGATCACAAAAATAAAGAGCGCGTAACAGACGGGGAAGGCAACCGCAAGGGCAATAGAAAACAGTCTATTAAACAGTGTAAGCTCCTGCTCCCCGAATACAGGGATCAGTCTCTCACTGGCCGCCATCATTAGGGGCGTCATGATTGTTGTAATGATCCCGCTCAGCAATCCTGATTTAAGACCGACTTCAAAAAAGGATAGACTGGTTGCTATAGGTAGAGACCCTTCCGGGATTTCCGAATGCATCTCAGCTACTGAAAACTGTTCAATCTCACTAATCGCATTAATTAGGCTTTTCGGTTTTACAGTCCTGCTGTCATCATTCACAATAAGTAATCCTTCATCTTTGGACATGGCAATTAGGTATTACTTTCAAGATCAGGATGTTCCCCCCTGTTCATGATTTCTTGTCATGGTATTGAATTTATTAAGAACTTTATTATTTAGTTCGATAAGACTAAGAGAATAATCCCTTATGCAGGCTGGGGTGTGTGATGTTCATCCATGGTGATAGAAAATTAATTGTTAAATCAATATTAATTACCCTTTTCACGTTTCATGCGATGCTTTTTCTTTTCTTATCCACTGATGTGTCAGGCAGCCAATATACTCCCAAAGGTCTGTATGATCCGGAATATTTAACACTGGAGAATGGCCTCGATGTGGTTCTTAAAAAGCGTGATGTTACCCATAATGTTTCCATCAGACTGGCAGTCAATGTTGGCCAGATCGATTTTCCCTGTGGCCGGAAAGAACAGCCCCATTTTCTTGAACATTTATTATTTACCGGAACGTCTCAACATTCAGAGGCCGAACTGGAATCCCTCATTGAGGAGAAAGGCAGATGGTGGAACGCAAGTACTGAGAATGAAAAAACCATCTATAAGGTCGACATATACAGCCCGAACAGTTTATTTGCCATTGATATGCTCTATGAAATCTTCACAGACTCTCAGATTTCAGCAGAAAATGTGGAGTTATCCAGAGATATCATTCACCGGGAAAGTGGAGGCAAGCCATCCGCATTAAGACAGTGGCTGTACCGGCATGGTATTGGCAGAAATGCCTATACGAATGCGTTTATAGAAATGTTCCCCGGAAGCCATGTAGTCTGTACTTCGCTTCAGACAGCCGAGGGGATCACGCGTGAGGACATTATCGAAACATTCGAGCAATACTATGTCCCGAATAACATGCAGCTCGTTATCGTTGGAGAGTTTAACAGAGAAAGGATTTTAGATAAAATTCAAAACAGGACCTGAGAGCAAAGCTTCACATCTGTAAAAAGTATGGTCCTTCAGCCCTTCTCGGTCAGATAGAAAATAAAAAAGGCAAACCGCTAAATACAGCAGAAAAAATCAAGAATCATTAAATGGGCGTTATAAGTCACTATAATCAAATAAATCCCAAAAGAACTGAAAAATTATTAGTGACGTTTGATTCTATAAATTGGTAGGTTTTTATGTCGAATTATTATACTGCAATACGGACACGTAATATCTTCAAACCAAATGATGCGAAGCCATTTAAGCTCAGTCGTTCAAAGATAGATTTATTTATTGAATTCCCACGCTGTTTTTATCTTGACCGCAGGTTGGGCGTTGGGCGACCACCCGGATTTCCATTTGCATTAAATAGCGCAGTTGATACGTTATTAAAACAGTAATTTGTCATTCACCGGAAGCAGGGGACATCTCACCCTCTTATAGAAAAATACGGTGTAGATGCCCAGCCGGTACCTCATGATGATCTCGATAAATGGAGACACAATTTTACCGGTGTTCAATTTCTGCATAAACCTACTAATCTGCTGATTTTCGGAGCGATTGATGACCTGTGGCAAAACTCAAATAGCGAATACATCGTCGTTGATTACAAAGCCACCGCCAAAAGTGAACGGATTACTGAGCTAAACAGAGACTGGCACATAGGATATAAACGTCAAATGGAGATTTATCAATGGCTTTTACGAAAAAATGGACTAACTGTTTCCAATACCGGCTATTTTGTGTACTGCAACGGGCAGACTGATAAAGAAGCTTTTGACGGCAAATTAGAATTTGATGTAACTATCATTCCATATACAGGTAAGGACACTTGGGTAGAGCAGACTATACTCGATGCCCATGAATGCCTTTGTGGTGGCCAACTCCCTCAAGCTGAAGGAGACTGTGATTACTGTAATTATCGTACATCTGTCGAATCAGTTACAAGGCATCACTAGAACACTAATCCAATGATAGATTAGTTGCCGATGTGATTGCCTTTCCTCTTCTCCCTCATCACCACCCTCGCCTTAACCTTCTGGGCCAGTTTTATCATCAAAGGCTTCATCTTGCCCTTTATCTTCAGATAGTACATACACATGCTTGCTACCTCCCTCGGGGTTCTTGACATATTCTTCACAAACCGCTTCTCCATCCATTGTTCAAACTCTATCCACCTCGAAGCCGGATAAATGAGTTCAGACGTTTTATCTTTCCATTTCATCTTCAGCCAATCGTTAATATTTTCAAACACCATATCTATGTATACCATCTGCTCCCTAAATGGTAGAGCAGCGGTCCCCGCCGCTTTCTTCCTGAGAAAATCCATTCGATTTTTATTAAGTACTTGCATCCTTCTACCTCCTGTTTAATTTTTTATTTATCAAAGTATTACTTCCGGGAAATGATATTGTTTTCTTCTATTGGCAGAGCAATTTCGTTGCAAAAAACTCAATAAGCAGGTAACCTATTAATCTTTAATTTTCTCTATGGAGGTCTTACTCATGAACAAGGGTGATTTAATTGAAAATGTGGCCAAGAATGCAGCTCTTTCGAAAACCAAAGCTGCTCTAGCTGTGAATGAGGTATTCGATAGCATTTCATCTTCACTGAAGAAGGGCAAGAACGTCAGTCTCGTCGGATTCGGAACATTTAGTGTCACAAAAAGAAAAGCACGGAATGGCAGAAACCCTCAGACCGGAGAGACCATCAAGATCAAAGCAGCAAAAACACCAAAGTTCAAAGCAGGCAAAGGCCTTAAGGAAGCAGTGTCTGGAAAATAATAGAAAATTTATAGGATTCGAGGGGTCAAGGATTCAGGGGTTCGAGTGTTTATTTATTCATTATCTTTGCCCCGGATACGAATTCTGTTTTCCTCAACAATCCACAAATGCTCTTTTAGAGGTTCACGATCAATAAGAGGAATGAAGCTCTGACAAACTTCAATGAGATGATGCACTAATTGGCTCCCTACTCGTAGAACAATAATTCCAGAATATTCTTGCGGTGGGTACGCTCTAATGTCAGAGAAGTCAGTATCCAGAGTCACCAGTACTCTATGTTCGCTACTGCACGCATTAATAAGAACGGGATCTCTTGCCCCTTGCATCTTCTGGTCATTAACGGTTTTTGCATCATGACCGGCTTTAATAAGTAATTCAGCAATCTCAATAGGCAGGTTTTCATCTATTTTAAATTGCATTATTTGTTATGTAGATAGAGATATGAATCTTTCACGAGACAGTTCAGCGGCATATGATATGGCAGCTTTTATGTCTTCAGGGGTTAGCGAGGGATAGCTTTTCAGTATTTCTTCTTGAGAGACGCCTTCAGCCAGGTTGTCCAGTATAATTGACACCATGATACGTGTACCTTTGATACAGGCTTTTCCGTGGCATATCATTGGATCAACTGTAATTCTATTTCTCCAATCCATCTTTTACCTCCCCCCTAAGACATGCAGCTATTTGCTCATTTGTGAGATCTGGAAATTCCTCTATGATTTCTTCTTTAGACTTGCCAGCAGCGAGATACCCAAGTATAAGGCTAACAGAAATTCTGGTGCCTTTTATTCGAGGCTTTCCACGAAGCACATCTGGTGTTCTTACAATGTGATCTTTCCAGTCCGTCTGCATGTTCAATCCTCCTTATTAGGAAACCGCTTATCATAATAATATCAATTTATTTTTGTTATTGCTATAAAAAACCACGAATTGCATCCTGAGAAACCACGATCTACATATAAATATTTATATGTTATGTCAGGAAAGACTGCGGAATCCTGCAGGAAGAAATACCTCGCTGTTGAAGTATTTCAGGGAATGCACAATAGGTACAAATATTCGTCGAAGTCCACTGAATTCAGCACATATACTTTTCTCAGGCATTCTGGCATATCGCATACTGCTCCGCCGCCTCCCCTCTCTTTTTATCAAAAATCAAAATAACTCCTCCCAAAAATGCATCCTACATATAACTTGTTATATGTTATGTCCTGACAAACCTCAAACGTCCTCTCATTAAAGACACGTCGCCGTTCTGAATTTTCACAGGTTCAAAAAAAATACACCCTCAGGTACGGAATGTTTCGGTTATACGGCAGAACCTACTGGAATTTGCTCCTGATGTATCTCAGGCATCCATTGATTAAGTATTACTTAAACCGAAGCGGATATCCGAACTGGGAACACATGATCGAGTAACTTCTGAGTTACTTTTGTAGCACCCCGTTTGTCAAAAGTATCTTTCAGGTAACTTGCAGGTGACATTAGCCTTATCAATCGGTAATACCTTTTATAAAGAAGAGGCGATATCTCTATGGACAAACTCGTAATCAAGATAACACTGTGCGCTCATAACTCCGTTGAAGCCGAAATGATCAGGATCCTGCGAGACAAAAAGAACAAGGCGGGACATCTGAAAATGGCTGCCATACACTCATGGAAACTACTGGAGAAGATGGAATGTAACACTCAGCAATCAGGTACAGCGCATACCCCTGTGAAATCAGACACACCATCTGGCAGAGAAGACACCATTGAGAAAGAAATAGATTTCAGCAAAACCTTTGACAATTTCTAAGGAAAAAGGAGGATTATGTAATGAGCATATTAGGAGTAGATATTGGATATGGTTTCACGAAAAGCTATTACTGCGATAACAGTTCTGATCAAAAATGCCATCTGGATATTTTTCCAACCGCCGTCAGCAAGTTTCTACCGAAGATAACCTTTGCAGATAAAACAGTAGCTGTCAAGGTTAATGGTGAGGAATTCAGTCTTGCCGAAAGCGCGCTCCGTGAAGGTTCCGGATTGATCAATACGAGAAGAAGGGATTTTGTAGGTTCAAAGGCATACTTTGCCGTAATGGGATTGAGCCTGTTAAGAACTATAAGAAATCCCCAGACCCTTGTACTTGGACTGCCGCCTGGACAATACAGTAAAGAACATACTGAATTATTAACACGCAGGCTGCGTAGTATTGAGTTGTCCCTTTCAACAGATGGATCTGAAAATCAGCATCTTGTTATGCCAAAAACAATAGCGTTTATTCCACAGGGAGCCGGCATATTCTTTGCCTATATCCGGGGAGGTCATAACTTTGATTATCAGAAAAATGTGGCTGTCCTTGATATCGGCTATTACACTCTGGATATGCTCTTCTTTGTTAATGGTAGATATATAGAAAAATCAGCCAGAAGCTACCCATTTGGAGTCTGTGAAATATACGAGCAGGCAAAAAAGATGTTCTATCAGGAGCATAAGATATTTATAAAAAGTGATAAGAGTGTTGATAATCTGTTACGGGGTAACAGGATCGAAATAGCAGGAAGGAGCTACGCTCTTAATATTAAAAGGATTGTGGATTCCTATACAGCCCAGGTTCTATCGGTTATTGAAAGTTATATTGAAGAGATTCCTGATGAAGCTGAGATTCTCATCGCAGGAGGCGGCGGAGTTAAGTTCCTTGACAGGACATCATTGAAATATGAACTGAGAGTAGTACCACAGCCGCAGTTTTCCAATGCAAAAGGTTTTTATGAATATGGAAAGTCTCTGTAAAATTTACTCATGTTAAAAAAACAAAAAAGAGGGGCAAGCCCCTCTTTTTTACTAAACCATTGAATTCAGCCTCTTGTGATAGCCTATATTCAAAACTTCTCTGATAGCTTTCTTTATTTCCTTCACAAGCAGCTTTCTCAGAATTTTGCCATCAAATCTCTTGAACCCGAGGTCGCAAACGATTTTGACTATATCGCCTGCCTCCTCTGCTTTTGCTTCACACTCCCTTTTGAGGAGTTTCAGTATGTTCGGAAGATCCTTTTTGATGTATTCCTCCGTTGAATAAACGACAATCTGGTTTTCAAATACTCTGGTAAGAGTCATGATCTCTTGCCTCCCAATAAATCACCCCACCTGTCCTGTGGAGGCGGGGGTAACTCCTCAAAGAAGAGCTGGTACCAACTGACCCCCTACAGGACTGGGGTAATCTATATAAAAAAGCCTCTTAAGACAGAAATCCTCAAAGGACTGACTTAAAAGGCTTCGTTCGTTGGCCTACTGAAAATACTATTGTTTATGTATTACTTTTATTGAGCTGTTGACAGCCTAAAAGTCTTATGATAACGTAATTACTATAAGACAATAATTAAAGTCTAATAATTATATGGCCATAATGAGGTGTTAAATGAAAAATCCATTTTATTTTAGAGAGTTACCATTAAATGCCCCTTTCTGTGACCGGCAGACAGAGTTGGCTGAGTTGCTGTCTCATGCAGAAAACAGAGCTAATGTTGTTCTTTACTCACCTCGTAGATATGGCAAAACATCAATAGTAAAACGAGTACAAAACCAATTAGGAAACAAGAGCCTTGCGACTGTTTATGTAGACTTCTTCGGTGTTGATTCCATAGAAGATATGATGGTGAGATTGGCTTCCCGGGTGTATAAGTATAGTCATAGCAATGAGTCGCTATTCAAGAAAATGATGCGCTTTCTATCATCCTGGCGCCCTGTAGTACGCCCGGATCCAGAATATGGAGCCTCTTTAACAGTAGAGCCAGCCACCAAATTAAGAGGTGTTGAGTTATTAGAAGAAACCCTAACAGGCCTTGGGAAGTTCATAAGTGATCACAAAAAAGGCTGTCATATAGTTTTTGATGAGTTTCAAGAGATAGTTGAATTGAAAGAATCGGCAAAGATTGAAGGAATTTTAAGAAGCCATATACAGACCCATTCTAATGCCTCCTATTTCTTCGTTGGCAGCAGAAGAACTATCCTCAATGCTATTTTTAATGATAAAAAGAGACCTTTTTTCAGAAGCGCCATTGGATTTAATTTAGAACCTTTGCCTTATGATGAGGCTACTGATTTTATAATTGAGCAGTTTAAAAAAGGAGGCAAGGCCTGCCCGGAAGGAATTGCTCGAAAGATAACAGAGACCGTGAAAGGCTACCCGTATTATATTCAAAGAGTTCCTTACTCTATTTATGAAATAAGCGAAAAAAAGATAACTGATAATGATTACTTTGAAGGATTCAAAAAAGTTCTAGATGAAGAACGGCAGTTATTTGAAGCAATGATACGGGTACTCGCAATACAGCAAATAAAACTGACAGCGGCACTTGCAATTGAGCCAACACCAAATGTATTTGCCGCTGAATATATACACCGTTATAACCTGGGTTCAATTGGTGGAATACAAGGAACATTAAAAAAATTACTTTCGCTGGATTATATAGAAAAAACAGATAAAGAATATCACCTGGTTGATCCGGTGTTTGCAATCTGGTTGAGAAATCTAAAAGGTTATTAAATGCGCTTTGTCCTGTGAGATAATATAATGTATATACGATATGGCTAATATCCTGAATATAAGCGGAACTAAAATCAAAGACACTGGCATCCAGAAGTTAGCTGAATATGTCGAGGCTAATCTGACGGATGAGTTTACTCTTGTACTGGGGTGTAAACCCGCCGTCTATGATGTGGATGCAATCTTAATAGGCGGTGGGAGTATCTATGCCATCGAATGTAAGGACTGGAAAGGTACTATTAAAGGCGGATCCTATGGCTGGTGGCAGAAAGACGGCCAGGTAATAGAAAATCCATTACAGCAGGCAAGAAATAATGCTGTCGCGCTGGGAAAATGGCTGAGGGAGAAGCTTAAAGACATAAACGGATCCGTTTGGGTAAAAGGGTTGATAGTTTTTACTCATGAGGATGTTGAATATGAAATTGACATTGATGATAAATCTATCTCAAATATATATATTATTTCGATTGATAGTCTTAAAGAACATATCTCTTCTGAAAACGCATCTATTAGTGACAAGACAGAAAATATATTAGTAAATTATTTTATGAACTTAATTAAACCTCTCAAGATCATATTTTATAAGAAAATAAAACTATTGCGTTTCATAACGTTAATTACGCTCACATCAGCAATAATTAGCGGATACTTTTTTATTACTGGAGATAGGAATAGTATATCAGCAATTATTTTAGCTTTATCCGGAATAACACTGGTGGTAATTACTGGGCTATGGAATGATATATGGAGATTTAATAAAACATACAGTGATATTCAATCAGACCCCCTTGAAGGGTATAACATGTTTAGTGATTACACAAAAGATATTTATAATGTCTTTGGTACATACGATAAAAAAACAATAATTAAGGATTATCTCTAAATCCGGGGATAATATCTTTACCTCTTTTTGTCTCATTAGAAGTGCCCTCTTTTTGTTCGTACTCTCTTGTCATAAAAGATAAATTCCTAGATAATCTATCTGATGCTTCTTCCTTATTCCATACTCCCTCGCTTACCATTTGTTGATGTCCCTTGATTTCATCATAATAATCTTTGGAAATTTTATCTATTTGTTCCCTGTATCCATTTGAAGCACGTAAGTTTATACTTGCTCCAGGGAATGCCTTCATAACAGAACCTAAAAACCCCCTCATTTGTTTATCTGATTTAATTCCTCCTTGCCCTATTGAAAAACCCATTCCTCCTGCAAGTTCTTCTCCATCAATACCATGCCTTGATAAAAATAATTGAGCTGCCATAGAATTTGCTACAGTTCTTGCCATTGTATCCTGCTCGGCACTACTGCCAGATAATAATGATTCCGAGAAACCTTGATCTAATGACTGAATTTTATTCCAGACTGTATTTGAATCAGTTTGAAGTGGAGTATCCTGCATTGATACTGAACTTATGTCACTACTCTGCATCACAGCACTGCTTGTAGCCTTTCTATCCTGGCTAACTGTAAACGAAGCAACATTACCTTGTGCATCCCGAGTAACAGTTGCCTCATAACTCATGTTCTGATTTGAATTGCCAAGAAGCGCTTTAAGCTTTTGAGCAGATTGAGGATCACTACTCTCGACTTCACTTGCAAGATTATTTACACCTTCAGCATTCATTACCTGCTTGCTCGATGAGAAAAGAACATTACCGTCAGGACTCATTACAAATGACTGTGAACCGCTGTTATTTGTAGTTATCCAATTATTACCATGGTGCCCTCTTTGAAGATTTTGTATATCTTCCCCGGTTACTTCAGATGGCGCCTTATGAAGAACTGCGCCTGCCACGTTTTTTGCCTGTTCAGCTTTGGCGGTAATATCGAGATTCCTGAACCTACCGACCTCCTGTATTCCCTCAGCGCCTACTATTTTAAACGCCTGCTTTGTTCCTGATTCGATATTCGCCTGTACTTGCCCCGCCGTGTATTTCAGATCTCCCGGACTATTCCCCTGCCCTAAAGACTCGCCGACATAACCCATAGTGTCCATAACCTTTGAGTCTGATATAGCTGCAGATGCTTTACCTAAATTCCCCTCAAAATTATTATCTGCTATCTGCTGCATCCCCCTTTGCTGAGCTTCTGCAGTTGTAGCTTTATTTAATGCTTCTACAGCACCTGTAAATGCGAGATAGCTCTGAAGGCTGCTGATCCCATGATGTTTCTTCAAGTAATCCATTTTATGCTTTTCCGCTGCATATCTGGCCGGGAACATGGAACCCATTGTATCAGATGCTTTCACAGTGGAGGCTAAAGACTGTTTATGCAGCATATCACCAGCCTTCTGGATGGTCTCAGTTCTTGCTCCTTCTATATTTTCTCCTGTCAACACTTCAAAAGCACTGCTCTGTTCAGGATCACTTGCGATAGCAGCCCTGTTACCGCTCTGCAGATTGCTTATAAAGGCATTTGCTTAAACATTTGAAATTTTATTGGGTCCTTCCTGTGCTGAAAAGCCTAACTTGCGCCCTACCTCCGCCAACGCCAGCGAATGTGACTGGCTAAACCATCCCGTGTCCCTTGACGCCTTCATTCTTGAGTAGTATTGATGTGCTGCATCTGAACTGGGGAACATCCCCGGGAATTTCTCATTCAGGACTTCAGCTCCATGTTGTTTCTGTGCCTGATACTTACTCTCTGCTCCTATACGTGCAAGTTCATGTCTGTCACCATGCCCCCGATCTGTAAATGCCTTTTCAGAAAGCCCGTCCATTTCTCGTTTTCTTTCTGATCCGGCAGGCCCTCCGACAGCCCTGGCATAGGAAACTCCCCCGGCTGACGCTGCGGCTGATGCAAAACCGGTTTTTTTGGCAGCATTAAATGAATTCCCGAAATGTTTTGAAGTTTGGATGCCGCTTTGAATAGAATGAGCTCTACTATAGGTCCCCGCAGCTGTCCTTTGTGCAAAATTAAACCTGGCAGCATTTGCTATTGTGGGAACTGAGCCTTCAACCCCTGTCAACCTCGACGATACCTTTGCCGGTTGATGCACTGTTGAGCCTGCCTCCCCGCCGGATGAACGCATATGTCCTGCAAGATTTCCACTGAGGGCGGTCAGGGCGGTACTGCCATAGCCCTTAAACATTAATCCTGTAAATACCGTTGCAAGTGCCATTGAAGAACTCCTTACTATTCCGGCTATAGCCATTCCCTTTACTGCTGCATTGGGCATCATCATGATCTGATCATAGCCCATGCTGCTGTTAGCTCTTACCGCTTCATACACATTGTAAGCATAATCCACCGCAAAACCATGCATACCAACGTCCATGATGGTCCATAGTGTTAACCAGATAAAGAACATCATAATTGTAAGCAGCGCTCTCGGGAACAGATGAGTTGTAAAGAACATTATGATAAAAGGCGTAAGAAAAAAGGCAACACCGGTTACAACGCCCTTTATAACGGGCATCCACTCATTAGCAACAATAGCAATGCCTGTGGTAGTGGACATGTTTTCAAGATTTGACAGCCAGGCAGTAGTAGTCCCTGGAGCGTATGTCGTGAGGGCCTCATTGATTTTATGGGCGAGATAGACTTGTCGTATAAACTCAAACCATGACATCGAAAGAGTACCGCCATGAGTATAATCGGTAAGGCTCCCCATCATATTCTGACAGGCCAGTTTTTCCTGCGCGTCTGCCATGTCATATCCGACCGATGAGCATACCTGTTCGAGCATCCCATTGAATTTCGATGAATCGGTCAGATAACTTCTCAATCCAGCCCATGTACCAGCTGCTGCAGCACCACCGTTCCAGGCTTCATTACAGGTAAGGGTATTTGATTCATCTCTCCATCCATCTGCATCTTTCTGGACTATTGTGTATATGGAATTATGAATAGAGGCTGCCAGTTCTGAAGTGAAATCAACCGATTTCTGTTTGACATCATCAATGCTTACAACACCTGCCTGGTTTGCAAAAAACATACAATCCTCGATGTATCTTTGCACCGTGTAGCTCAAATATGAATCAGGCCTGTTATTATCACCGTAAATCGCATAAGTATTCGCCAATGACTGATATATGATCGCCGAATATATGCCCCCTGCTGATACTCCGTATCTCTCGGGATGGCCCGGAGCCATGGTTGTATCAATTATGTCTACAACGTACCTCTCAATGCTGTTCAGCATGTTCATGGGCGCTGTTATAACATCAGGCACATCGCCTATAACCGTCGTCTGGTTTGTTACCTCGTCATACAGGAAAACATCTCCCCTGGAGTTATATACCAGCCCCAGAAAGACTGCCACGCCCATAACGTATGGGACGGTGAATTTTATTAAGTGGGACGAGCCAAGCCCTCCCTTGAAGTAAGCCATTACAACAATGATTGACATAAAGCTCATGCCCGCCATTGCAACAACATAGACAAGACTTTCATACCTTGAGTCACTGAAGATGAGCGCTACTTTCTCAATCGCCTGTTTTACAGGTTCAAATGAATTATAGGTGTAGTACTCTATGTCCAGGGCAAATGCATTTGTGGAAAGAATTAATAGAAGAAATGTTAAGGTTAGTATTAATTTGAGCTTGATGGCGATACACCTCCCATCGCTCTATCCGCCACCTGCTGGCCGTATCGTGTCGATATCAGGTAGTGCACCTGATCTTTGACATTCTGCATTCTTGTTACAAGTTCGAGTATTGAGTTTACTTCTGCAGCTGAACTGCTGTACGCACCCCTGACAGCAGACGTTAAGGTGTATGCAGTCTCCTTCATGTCTATTAAACTCTGGTTCAGGTCATTAAACTTCTCAAGATCACATGAGTATCCCTCCTGCCCTGCGTCTGCCCCCTGAATTGCCGTCATTATTCTCTGTCCTTCATCAATGACATCATGAAACATCTTATAAGCGTCAGAGAGCATCATAAAAACATATGCCCTTGCTGCAACATTACTCATCAATGCAAGTATGACCCCTTCCTGACCGGTACCGATCGATGATTTAAGTACAGGGTACAGAGGGATAGGCATTGAATCTATGAATGACTCCTGATCCGCAGTTAAAGAGCTGCCATTTATC
>Ga0111162_1012_pt1 | contig 15997 bp, 15 predicted proteins | sample DeeMarSeWOR28_12_FD_80263 | JGI IMG/M metagenome (GOLD analysis project Ga0111162, IMG submission 80263) | Nitrospira bacterium SG8_35_1 | reverse complement strand
TTTGATTTAGCCACATCAAGCGAACTCTCCAGCGGGATATAAACAACATCACCTGTCTGCAGCACAATGTTCCTGCTCATATCTCCCTGGTCAAGCAGTGCCTGGAGATCTACCTTGACGGGCTCATGGCTTAAGGTTTCTCCGCTTGACCCAGCCGTTTCCCCGCTGCCGATATCGCGCATGATATAGGCAACGTTACCTCTGTCCGCGGTAACACCTTCTGCCTTGGCAATCAATTCCAGCAGCGTCGCCCTGGAACTCATTTCATAGAGGCCCGGAGAACGGACGGCACCGGAAATGTTGTAGCGCAGGCTGTGGTATTCACGCATGGTTATGGATACCTGGGGATTAACAAAATAATCCCTCTCCAGGGGCTCATAAACCGAGGTTTCCAGTTCATGGAGTGTCAGGCCTTCTGCCTTGACATTACCCAGCAGCGGCACATTTATCATCCCGGTGGGCGAGACAGTCAGTATCATATCATGCTGCTTTTCGCCGCCGGCAAAAATTGTCAACTGCACCACATCCCGGGGACCCAGTTGATAATCAGATACCTGGGCCAGACCATTTCCTTTTAAAAAAATTGGCAGCACAGACAATAATATAAAAATCAGAATTACATGTTTTCTCAAACTGAAACCCTCAACTTATTTCATCTTTCTTCCCAGCTTTGCGGGTTGAATGCATACTATACACAAAAAAAGTACCGGGGAAAAACAAATATCCCCGGTAATAAAGTTTTGTCCTGCAATTTATTATTTCAATTTTTCAGAGAACGGCACAATATACTTTTTAACAGCTACCACTAGTCTATGCTGTATATAAATTGCAGCTGGCCCAGGGCCATCCAGTTGTCATACTCCTGTGACGGGATGGTGGAGTTCCTTGTTTCATAGCCGGCCGCAACATGGAAGACCAGCCAATGTTTGATAAGATATTTTATGTCACCGGTAATATTATAAGTGTCATCTTCCCGGGGTGAATCCTCATAGTCACTCTTCTGGTAATAGCCGCCCAGGCCCGCAGTAATTCTTTCTGTCAGATCATAATCCAGAGTAAAGCCGAACCTGTCAGCCTGATAATACCCCTGGTTGCTGAGGTTCAGGTAGTTGAAATTGTGCTCTGCACTCAGTGCAAACCTGGTTTTCCCTGAAGAGGATTCGGTCTCAAGTTTTAAGAAATAAGGAACAACTTCGATATCATCGAGTTCTGCTTCGTCAAAACTGCGGTTTTGGTATCCCACCCCTGCTTCAAGCCCTGCATGCATCCATTTCATTCTTGCAACCAGAGACAGCTGATTGGACTTATAATCCGGGGTTGATTCGCTATAGTTCATATCCCAGTAATTATATTCCAGGGCCATTGAGGCTGAGCGGTTTAAATGATAAATCAGGTCAAAAATCCCCTGGTGGCCTACAGCATCTTCGAGCAAATCGTCTTTATAGTCCGTGATCCAGTTCTGGTAACCTGCTTCAACGGTAAATCTGGGTTCAAAGTGATAGGAAAAAAGAGCTTTGGCGCGGTTCTGGTAATATTTCTCCCTGACAGCCACATTGCCGAGGGGGTCAAGGTTGGCGGGATCTCTGGTATATCTGAAGTTATTCGAGAGTTCGAAGGCTAACCGGTCGGTAATTTCAATGTCACCCTGCAAAAATGCAGCGTGGCCATAAAAATCATCTTCTTCGGCCCGGTCGTAGTAATTTGCATTCAGTTGATACCGGGCGACCCATTCTGTCTTGGAAGTTTCGTACCCTATCTCCACGCCCGGTTGCACCAGAAATGTGGTAACCCCTATTTCATCGACAGGGTCAAAGTAGAAATTGCTGTCATAAATTAAGCCGGCATCAAGCAGCAGATCCAGGCGCAAATTGTTCTGGGCTTTAGAAATCCCGGTCGAACCTGTTGCAAACAATAAAAAAAATAAGGAGGCTAGCAGTAGTCGGCAGAGGTTTGACATAGTCTCTCTGAAGAAAATTACCCGGTTGGACCTATCTAGTTTTGCTTAAACAGGGCTAGGTTCTTCATCATCTTCCTGGTCTTTTATATCCTTCCATCGCTTTCTAAAATCATTGCAGATGTCTTCCAAGTCCTGAAGCTGTATGGCAAGTTCTCCGGCAAGAGCTATACACTGGCGGGCTATCTTCACACTTTCTTCAGATTGTGTGGCAGCATCGGTTGTATTCTTAAAAGCCGACCGGGTAGAATTGAACGACTCTCCGGCAAGACCTTCGATTTTTTCCAGATCCTTCCATGCTTTTTTGTCTCTGTAAAAGCCGCTATTAATTTTCTCAGAACAACTGATATCACCATTTGCTGCAAATTTAAGGGCTTCCAGGTAGAGCAGGCCAACCCTTGCAAAAGATTGGGAGGCCGCAGCCTTGGCTCGAGAACTGTAGGACGCTGCTGTAGCTGCCGGATCATTTAGTGCCGAGTCGGAATCATTTGCCATCTTGACTGCATCATCCAGGTTGAGCTCAGCCTTCCGCAGCATAAGTGAAGCGGCATTTTTTGTTCGTTTTGCTAACTGGTACGCTTTATTATCTCTGGATGTTCTTGCCTGCAGAAGAAGATCCTCTGCCTGTTTTATAGCTCTATCAAGTTCAGCCGCAATCTCCTGAGCCCTGGTGATGGCATTCTCAGCTGCCCGTTCAACTGCAAAGGCACCTCCAACCGTTGCAGTGTGCATCAAAAGTAAGGCGAAAACGCTCAGCAGACTCAAACGGTAAGCGAACTTTTTCGTCATAAAAATCCCCTTCATTTTTTAGTTCATCCACAACCTAAAATATCGTGAAAATCGCAGTTCATTAAGGACAAACATAATTAATATATGTTTAAAAAACAGAAAAAGCAATAATTTCTAATTGTTATAACTGACTATTCACTGAAAAGCATTCTACAGGGGTGGAGTTTGCTGAGTGGAGAGAAACAATGACTAAAATACAAAACATCACAACGTCTATTATAAAGACATGTCTTTACTAAAAAGCGGGGCTTATTTTCTGGAAAAGATATGGCGTTCCTCGAGGAGTCTGAGCACTTTTTCTACGTTTGTTTCAACAGAATCCCCAGCCGTGTCAAGGATCAGGTCAGGATGTTCCGGTGCTTCATAGGGAGCGGATATACCGGTGTAGTTTTTAATCTCTCCGGCCCGCGCTTTTTTATAGAGTCCTTTGACATCTCTTTCTTCACAGACTTCTAGGGGGGAGTTGCAGTAGATCTCAATAAAATCTTGCTCAGCTACCAGGGCCCTTACCCCTTCACGGTCTACCCTGAATGGCGAGATAAAAGCAGTCATCGCAATTACACCTGCCTCGATGAAAAGTTTGGCCATTTCGCCTATGCGCCTGATATTTTCATGCCGGTCCTCTTCAGAAAAACCCAAATTGGCGCACAGTCCGTGCCGGACATTATCACCATCAAAAACAAAGGTCCGGCAGCCGGCTTGGTGCAGCCCTTCTTCAACGGCATGGGCTACAGTAGACTTGCCTGACCCTGAGAGTCCGGTAAACCAGACAATTACACTCCTGTGCTTGTTTAAATGCTCTCTACGGCTGCGGTTGACCGTTGCCCAATGTTTTACTGTATTTGGACTTTTCATATTTAAGAGTGCCTAAGGTGAGCTAAAGTTTGTCATCATACGAAACGAGACGACGATTGACAAAAGTGGACTAAAGTAATGGTTTTGAAATTTAAGGCTCAAGGCTCAAGGCTCAAGGCTCAAGGCTCAAGGCTCAAGGCTCAAGGAAAAAATTATAATCAATCTACAATGTTCTGCCAATCATCAGCAGTTTAGTATGCTGATAATCTTTAAAATCTTCAATCCAAATGGCGCGCCCGGGAGGATTGTCGGCATACAAAACTGCCGACGTTATGCGGGTTTCATATTCCACTCAGGCTTCATTAATCTTTGATAATATCTCCAAATGGCGCGCCCGGGAGGATTCGAACCCCCGACACTCGGATCCGAAGTCCGATGCTCTGTCCAGCTGAGCTACGGGCGCAATGGCCTGCCTCTTTTAACTGAAATTATACTATCAGTCAAGTGAAACTCTGCATTATTGCTGCTTTTATTACAAATTAATGTTTTCATTTTATAATATAAAAACACCTTATCTGGTTGTCACTTTTTCCGCTGATTTTTCGCTATTGTCACCATTGTCCGTCTGTTATAGTGATTCCCAAATTAACTCTGAAAAAGTTACGGTTTTGGCAAGATAGTTAAAGAATTTTTTCTTTAGAATTTCAGTTCAAATACATCACACTACTATGACATTTTTTGTCACGAATTTTCTAGATTGTGACAAAAATACATCCTGACAGTCTTTCACTCACTTGAAAAGATTTCTCCATAACCACCCATTAATATTAGGAATTATTAGCATATTTTTTCCTTTTTGAAATAATGGCGTAAGATTTGCAATTACAGTATAGGGCCGATACCCCTCAAAAAAATGATAAAGCCAAACCTGTCGTGAGTCAGGGGCGGAAGGCCACAGGTCTTTAGGAAGATAGCTGGGCTACGATAAAGATAGCCGAGTTGAAAGTTTACCCGCCAATTTATAACCCTGCCTTCGGGCGGGGTTTGTGGGTTATTTTTTGAACCCTAACTAATAACTTTGGAGAAATGTATGTTAAGAGCACTAGAGACTACCATTTGTTTAATGACTTTTTTGGTGTTAGTCGTTTTTGCTGCACCTGGTCAAGCAGCGCATGACCAATTTGTTTGCGACCTTAGAGTCAATACTGTTGGTCCTAAACCGTCTAGCACCAATGCAAGGGGGAATGTTATTTTTCTTTTAGATGATGTCAAAAAGGAACTCTCGTATAAAATACAAGTTGAAGATATACAGGATGTTTACATGGCCCATATTCATATGGGGCCTGCAGGCAAAGAGGGCATAATAGCAACCTGGCTTTACCCTGCAGATGATCACAACTCAAAAAATAGGACAATTGAAGGAAAATTAAGCGGAACATTGGCTGAAGGGATAATTAAACAAGAAGATTTAGAGCATGGAATTACTTTCACTGAATTCATTGAATCTTTAAAAAACGGTAATGCCTATGTCAATGTTCATACGAAAAAGTTTTTTATGGGTTCAATTCGGGGCCAAGTCTATTCGAAGGAGTTTGTTGCTAGCCAAATGGAATAGAATCCGACAGCAGCATTTTTAAAGCAGTACGTTAAATTTTAAAAATACTCGTAGCTAATTATGTAAATTGAAGCAGGGTTTAAGTGGCCCTGCTTTTTTATTATTTGAGCAAATACCATTGCCCCCTGTTTTTATAGCTCAGAAAACTGTTAAATTCCGGCAAATGAAATTCATAGTATCTATTTATACGTAACAAAATGACAATTGACTGCTAGTCGGATTTGCTGTCATTATCCTGTTGTTTTTCCTAACAAAAAGGAGGGCAGGATATGTAATCTGTAATTTTTTCTTTTTTAAATGTTTAGGGGTTCTCAAGCGTATGAGGTAGGGTACTAGATATATACCCCCGGTATGGCACCAGAGGAATCTCTACCCCCCCTTAAAAAATTGTAACCTTTTTGTAACCATTTAGACTATCCGACAGATATCCGACAAAAATCCTACCAGTATATAGGTTGCGGTAACACCATGTTTTAAATAGAAAAGGCGGAAACCCTCTGATAGAGAGAACTTCCGCCTTATTTAATTTATGTTTCCGAAGTCCGATGCTCTGTCCAGCTGAGCTACGGGCGCATTTCGCGGAGATAAAATACATGGTGGAGGACAAAGGTCAAAGGATAAAAAGATTGATGCTGGGTGCTGGGTGCTGGGTGCTGGGTGCTGGGTGCTGGGTGCTGAAAAAAGATCATAATTTTAAAATTCACATTGCAAGAACTTTTTATCCATCTTCATTTTCTAACCAGTACCAAGCACCTAGTACCGAGTACCCGGTTTTTGCCCTGCGCCAGGTAAGCGAGCGCAGCGAGACTCCGGGAGCCCTATGTAAGTCTTATCGATGCCGTACGCTCGCTGATGCCTTTTTTCAGGACTTCGTGGTTGTATGCTGCTATTACATCGCGACGCTTGAGCATGCCAACAACCCATTTAGCCTCAGGTGATTCAACCACAGGGATTTCATCAAAGCCCCTTCTGTCAAAAAGGGTCATTGCCGTATACAGGTTGTCATCCGGTGTAAGAAATACAATGTTTCGGGCACAGACGCTGCCTACGGTAGCATGGCGCCGCAATTCCTCGTCATGCAGGACGGTCTTGACATCCTGCAGGGAGACGATCCCTGTCATCTTGCCTGTATCGTCTATCACCGGAAAATAGAAACTGTCCTTGGCCATGGAAAATATCTGCAGCAACTGGTCGGCATTGGCATTCTCGCTTATGAGGTCAACATCTTCAGTAATGATGCGGCCGACCTTAATTGACTTCATAACCGCAGTCTCCCTGCCTTCATGGATATCAATTCCTTCCCTGGTGAAATCAACGGTATCAATTGAGTCCTCATTAAGTCTGGCAGCGACAACGGTTCCGATGATACTCGCCAGCATGATCGGAATAATTATCAGGTAATCTCCGGTCATCTCAAATAGAAGAAAAATTGCTGTCAAAGGGGCATGTGTGGTTGCCGCAAGGAAGGCACCGAGTCCCACTGCTGCATAGGCTCCGGAAGATGCGGTTGCCGTAGGAAAAAGGTGGTGGACAACTGAGCCGTATGCTCCGCCTATTACCGCTCCGATAAAGAGCGCCGGCGCGAATACTCCTCCCGAGCCGCCGGCGCCAAGTGTTATCGCAGTCGCAAATATTTTCAGGAATACGAGCAGTGCCATAACCCAGAGCACCGAGTCGCCTGCCAGCACTTCCTTTATATAATGGTAACCATCCCCCATGATCTGCGGAAAGAATATGGCTAGAACTCCAACAATAAATGCTCCCATGACGGGCTTGAGATGCTCATTTACTTTCATGGCCGCAAAGCGGTCCCTGACCTCATAAAAAACATAAATATGCAGAACAGCAATAACACCCATAAGTAAACCGAGGATCAGGTATAGCGGAATTTCTGCCAGGGGGTTTACCAGGTGAAATTCCGGGATGGGGAAAGCAGGATTCTCGCCGTAATATGAGCGGGAGATCACTGTAGCCATTGCAGAAGAAATTACCAGGACAGAGAATGATGCTATTTCATACGTACCTAAAAGGACTATTTCAGCCGCAAAAAAAACTCCTGCAATGGGGGCATTGAACATGGCTGCTACACCCCCGGCGCACCCTGCTGCCGTGTAGACCTTCATACGTTCAGCAGAGATCCTGAAAATCTTGCCGACAAGCGAACCCAGGGCTCCTCCTACTTGGGCGATGGGTCCCTCCACACCCGCGGAATTTCCTGTGCCTATGGTGAGTGAACACGATATGATCTTGAGAATATTCTTCCTGAATTTCATGGAGCCGCCGCGGATATTGACCTTGCGCAAAAACTTGGTAAAACCGTAACCATAAATTTCCCCGGGGAAAAGAATGGCCAGGGGAATTAAAAGGAGCATGCCGCTGATCGGCACAAGGGGTAGCAAAAGGATATACCAGCCACCCTGGCTAGCCAGTGCATATCCCGGCACAAAAATTGTATGGTGAACAAATTCAAGAACAGTGCGGAAACAGATGTTTGCAAGACCCGCCATTACCCCAATACAGGAGGCTGTAAACACCATACGGGTATTTTCACCAGGGAGAAAAAATTTTCCGACTCTTTGCGAGTTCATATCTTCTCAGGTATGGAGCAGCCGTAAAAGGCCGCCTCTTTCAGGAAATAATCGTCCGTCATCCCTGCAATAAAATCCCTGACTATCTCTGCCGGTCCATGCCTTTCCGCATAATGGGGATCCATATTGTCCAGCATTTCTGAAAAAATCTCCGATGTTGTCTCCATCTTCACTATCTGGTCCAGATATGTTTCAAACAATACACGGTAGCAGGTCTGGATCTTGGCAAAATCCCTTTTGATCACCGGATTCATGTAAATGTGCCGGTAGTTGAAAGTTTTCAGTTCTTCCAGGCTGTCGCTGACTCCTGGACTGAAACCGATGGAATCCCGGGCAAGCTCTCCTTCATGCCCGGGATCGAGGCTGTTTGTGATCAGGTCTTCAACCAGATGATAGACAATAGTGCCGTTGGTATCACCCAGGACTTTTCTGCAACCGGCAGGGATGTCGCTGCGCCTGATAAGCTTCAATTCAATGGCATCCTCAATATCCCTGCCAATATAGGCAATGGTATCGCACAACCGAACAACGCAGCCTTCAAGCGTCATGGGCAACAGTGCCATATCCGGATTCTTGCTTTTTGCCTTCAGTTCCCGATCAAAGGCCTCAAAGTCTTTGTTTCGTTGAGGTTTCAGTAATTGGTTGTGGATCTCACCGTCGTGACAGAGAATGCCATCCAGCGTCTGCAGGGTCAGATCCCACCCCCGGCCCTTTCTTTCAAGGTTCTCCAGGAACTGGATGGACTGGACATTGTGCTGAAACGGATGAATTCCTTGACCGATGCAAAGCTTGGCCAACTCCTTTTCCCCATCATGCCCGAACGGCGGATGGCCGATATCATGTCCCAGGCTGATTGCCTCGATAAGATCTTCATTCAGCCGCAGAAAACGGCCGATGGTCCTGGCAATTTTTGAAACCAGCTGCACATGCAGAACCCGGTGGGTTATATGGTCATTGCTGACCATGTAAAAGACCTGGGTCTTGTCAATATATCGCGTATATGCCTTTGAATGAAGAATCCTGTCTGCATCAAGGGCAAAGGCCTGCCGATGTCCTGTCGGTTCTCTCTCCCTGCGCCGGACTCCGTCACGGCTTAAAGTTGCCAGGCTGCAGAGGTGATTCTGCTCACGCTCGTCTAGCCTATCTTTTAAGTCCAATAGTTTTGAGATGTTGTTCTGGCCGCTTTTCATTGAATTGCCGTAATAATAAAATATGTGACTGCAATGAACTTTATTACAATCAAATTCGCTTACTTTTATTCTATACTGCTAATACTCTGAGATATATAGACTGAAACATAACTGAAGGGACACCATATACTGCTAGAATGGCTGCAGTGCAAATAAAAAATACTTTTTTATGAGATACAGGGCTCAGGACTCAGGGCTCAGGGCAAAAGATAAAACGGGCCAAAGAGTCAAGGAAAATGATTTTTTTCTCCATGTGCCATGCGCCTTGGGCCTTACGCCATTTTCTGCATACAAAATGTCGACGATTGACAACTCTTTGCTCCATATATTACTTTCCAGCCTTATACAAAAAAACAACCTGGAGAAAACCCATGAAAATAGCAATAAAATATTGCAAACAATGAAATTATCTTCCAAGAGCTTCCAGTATGGGAGACGAATTGAAAAAAAATCTTGGCGCGGAAGTTGAATTGATTGCCGGTGCTAATGGTATTTTTGATGTTACTGTGGACGGCAGAATGATTTTTTCTAAATTTGATCAGGGCAGGTTTCCGCAGACCGATGAAATTATCGGCCTCATCAAGGGGGGGTAAGAAGTATTCCGGCCCAATCACAGTGCAGCTGTCTGCTGCTTTAATTTGCTATGACGCGGAAGGAGTCTTGAGAGTCTGCGACAAGCATTCCTCACAGCTTTCCCTTGTCCTGCCCCTTTCACAGTACTCTGAAAAGCCCTTGATCAGGTCAGCTCCACCGCGGGGGCAAACCTCAATAAATTTAACAAAACGAATCAGGCGCTCGATGACTTCCGGCGGGGCTGCATGCTCGATGCGGCAGGCACTTTCCTCGGCAATGGTATCATCTATTGCCAGCACCTTGACGAAAAACTCTTTGAGCGCCTCATGGCGCCGTATGACATCTTTAGCCACCTCCTTGCCTTTTTCCGTCAGGGTGATCACTTCGTAGGGTTCATAATTGACAAGCCCTTTTTTGGAAAGAGCGCGCAGGGCTTCTGTAACTGAAGCACGGCTTACCTTCAGACGCTTGGCTATCTCTTTGCCCCGGGCAACCTTTTTTTCATCCACTATATGGGCAATGGCTTCGATATAGTCCTCAAGACTGGCGCTGAGGGAAATCAATTGACTCATCTGCACCTCTGTTTCCTTTTTCATCAGTATAAAAAAATGCGCAAGCCGGCATAAATATCATCCGGCCCCGGCATTTTTGTTGTTGTAATTCTTACTTTTTACATTAATTTCTGGACGAGTCAAGTTCTATTGCATTCTGCATTAATTGCGCTATAGAAAGGTTGTCTGCCCTGTTTAAAAAATGGCTGATAGGTAGAGACAGTTGATATAGATTTAAAACCTAAAGCTACTGCTAGACCGTTTAAAACTGTATTAAAAGTATGCTGCGCGAATTGAAAATTAACAATCTGGCCCTCATTGAATCCCTGCACCTGATTTTCGGCGGGCAGGGCACAAATGGTTCACCGTCACTGGCTGTACTCACTGGAGAAACAGGGGCTGGCAAGTCCATAATCCTGCAGGCATTAAATCTGCTGTCCGGCTGCAAGGCCTCAAATACCTGGATCAGGACCGGGGCAGATTCCGCCTCGGTTGAGGGCCTTTTTGAAATAGGTCCGGACAAAAAAATCCTGCGGAATGAACTACTCCAAAAAGGATTTGACCTTGAGGACACCCTTATACTCAAGCGCATCATCAGCAGACAAGGAAGAAGCCGCTATTTTATTAATGACAGCATGGCAACCGCAGCCTTGGTGGAATTAATCTGTGAAAATCTGTTTTCAGTCGCCAGTCAGCACGAACACCAGGTTCTGCTCAATCCACGCAACCATTTGAATTTCATTGATTCTCTCGGTGAACTTTGGTCCAGGCGTGATACATTCGGGGAACTCTTTTTCCTCTGGTCCGATTTGAAGGCCCAGCAGAGAAATCTTCAGCAGCAGGAACAGGACCGTTTGCAGCGGCGTGATCTGCTGACCTTCCAGCTTAAAGAGATTCGGAACAGCTCAATCAAAGCCACAGAGGATGACGAGCTTGCTGCAGAGAAAAAAATTCTCCGGTCATCTGATACGCTTATGGATCTGGGCCGGGTGAGCTATGAAATTTTATCTGAAGCAGTTGTCAGCAATCTGGGCCAGGTCCGCAAAAACATGGAGCAGATGGCCCAATTAGACCAGACGGTAAGGGAAATAGCTGAAAGGATACACAGCAGCAGCTATGAGCTTGACGACCTGGCACGCCAGTTAATCCAGTACCTGAATAATATACCCAGTGATCCCATACGTCTGGAGGAGATTGAGGCCAGGATCGACCTGCTGCAGAAACTGAAGAGAAAATACGGCGGCCAGCAGATGTCACTGGCAGAGGTCCTGCACTATGCAGACCGGGCTGAACAGGAACTTGCCGACCTTGACACCATGGACCAGAGGCTTCTGGAAACCGGGAAGAAACTTGTCAAAATCGAAGAAGAGCTCACTTTAAAGGCTGAAGCATTATCCGGCGCCAGAAAAAAAACTGCTGCAAAACTTGAAAAAGCCATATGCCATGAGTTGAGCTCATTGAGTTTTGCAACAGCTGAATTCAAGACTGAATTCGAGCCAATTAAAAAAAGCCTGGAAGATCTTACACCATCCGGTTGGGATCGTGTTGAATTCATGTTTTCCGCTAATCCGGGGGAGCCATTAAAACCCCTGGCAAAGATTGCCTCCGGTGGTGAACTTTCCAGACTGCTGCTGGGCCTCAAATGCTTACTGGCCCGCAGGGACCAGGTGGGAACTGTGATATTTGACGAGGTGGATGCCGGCATAGGCGGCCAGGCAGCTGAAGACATTGCCCTGAAAATAAAAGAACTGTCGGCGCACCACCAAGTCCTCTGCATAACACATCTGCCACAGATCGCCTCCAAGGCTGATGAGCATTTCCGCGTGCACAAGACGCAGAGAAAGAAACGGACCCACACTGAAATCAGTCTGCTTGATGAAGAAAGCAGAATAAATGAACTGGCCCGCATGCTGGCAGGTACTGCCGTTAGCGAAGATACCATTGCCTTTGCCAAGGGAATGTTGAAAAAAGTGCAGGACACAGGGCGCAGGACACAGGGCGCAGGGCGCAAGGGATAAAAGATAGGCTTCAAGGGGTCGAGGGGCCAAGGGTAAAAAAACAACAAATATTTTATCATTGAAGGATAGACTTTAAGCTGTCCCTGATAAAAAAATTGTTTCTCAAATCATATAATATCAAATTGAAATTTCAGTTATTATAATTTAACTATTCCTATATAATCTTTCTAGCCCTCGAAACCTTGAACCCTTGAACCCTCGAACCCTGTAAGTATAATGACCGACAAACAGGTAACAGCCCTCGCCCTTTTCTCCGGAGGTTTAGATTCAACCCTGGCCTGCCGGGTTGTTGCTGCCCAGGGTATAAAAGTTATTGCCGTAAAATTCGTCACACCTTTTTTCGGGTATGACCTTCTGTTCAACAAAGAATATTACATAAAGAAAACAAAGGAAAAATTCGGTATAGAGGTCATTTTAAAAGATGTAACAATACCTTACCTGGAACTGCTGAAAAATCCTGCCCACGGATTCGGCAGGTACTTCAACCCCTGCATCGACTGCAAGATATTCCTGCTGGCAGAGGCAAAGAAGATGATGCCGGAAACTGGAGCCTCTTTCCTTGTGACCGGGGAGGTTGTCGGTCAGAGGCCCATGTCACAGCGGCGTGACACCCTGCGGGTCATTGAGCGGGACAGCGGTTGTACGGGTATCATTGTAAGACCTCTTTGTGCCAAGAACCTGGAGCCATCGCAGGCTGAGATTAACGGCCTTATTGACCGGCAACAGCTTCTGGGATTCAGCGGCCGCAACCGGACCCCACAAATGAAGCTGGCGGAACATTTCGGTATCACCGATTATCCCAGTCCGGCCGGAGGCTGCATTCTCGCCGACCCTGTCCTTAGTGCACGCATTCAGAAATACTACCGGCATCATAAAAAAATAACCCCCGAGGATATCCTGCTGCTCATGGTGGGACGCCAGTTCATATTACCTACCGGCGGCTGGCTAATTGTGGGCCGCGATGAAAAACAGAACGATAAGCTTGAAAAATTGCGGCAGCCAGGTGACTGGCTGCTGCAGCCGAGTATCATACCCGGCCCCACAGCTATCCTGCGTCACAGCAAATTCCGGGATGAAATTGATACTGCCGCTGCCATTGTGACCAGATTTGCCAAAAAATCTGCACTTGTGGACAGAACCGCAATAATAACTGCTGAATATAAAGGTACTTCTTACGAAATAGAAGTCCATGCCCTTGAAGATGCAATTTTTCAACCATGGCTGCAAAAATAACATTGGGACCCGGTCTGTAGTGTATGCCTGGAAACAACTTTTTTTCTTTCTCCTACTTTCTGCCGAGATATTTTCCATGGTCCATCTTACTGCGGGATGTTCCATGACCTACAATGGTGAAAAACTTTTCTTTCATGCAGGGTGCAGCCAGTGCCATACATATCAGGGCAATGGCGGCAGGATGGGGCCGGACCTTTCGGCTGTGAGCAATTTACGGAGCGACAGCTGGATTGACAGCTACATCCAGGATCCAAAAGCAATGAATCCATCATCCCGCATGCCTTCTTTCAGTCACCTCTCTGCTGCCAAACGCAAGGCTATCATTGCATTTTTGAAGGAATAATCTAAAATCTGTTTCTCATTTCCCAACTTTTTTTCAAAGCCGTCCATATATCCGACTTATTCCCCAAAATTCTCTTCCTGTTCTCCAACATTATATTGAGCTTATCCAGCAGAAATGAGGATTTTTTCTATATTTAGCAATAAATTACCCAGGGAAAATTCTTTTTATAGAAGTAATTTTTTTTAAAAAAAACTTGCAATTTCTTTCTATTAGGTATTAATACCTAAAACATTAGTAGAAATACCTAATAGCCTTATGCATTCAAATATCTGTGAGGGATAATTTCACAAACCCGATGAAGGAGGATTTTTTATGAGATGCAGAGAGTCTGACTTTGAAAAAATTCCCGGTGGAGTGTCGCGAAGGGACTTTCTCAAGGTATGTACTGCAACCGCAGTATATATGGGTCTTCCGGCCAGTATCGGCCCAAAGATTGCAGAAGCGGCAACAGCAGCCAAGAAACGTCCTCCAGTCATATGGCTTTCAGGGCAGGAATGCACCGGCTGCACTGAAACACTTCTGCGTTCCACCCATCCCACTGTCGAAAATCTTATCCTGGATCTTATCGCCCTAGACTATTCCGAGACCCTTAATACCGGTGCCGGCCACCAGGCTGAGGAATACAGGGCGAAATCGATTGAGGAGAACAAGGGCAAATTCATCCTCGTGGTAGAAGGGTCCATACCTGTCAAGGACGGTGGTATCTACTGCAAAATTGCCGGCAAGCCGGTCCTTGAAATCCTCAAGGAGACAGCCCCGAAAGCTGCTGCAGTTGTAGCTATCGGCTCATGTGCCGCATGGGGCGGGGTGCCTTCCGCCGGACCAAATCCGACTGGCGCAACACCTGCATACAAGATCCTCGAAGGCACGGGCATCCCTGTTATCAATATTCCAGGATGCCCTCCCAACGGCTACAATTTCCTGTCAACGGTTCTCTATTATGTAACCTTTAAGAAACTTCCAGAGCTTGACGACAAGCTCAGGCCCAAATTTGCCTATGGCCGCTTAATCCATGAAAACTGTGAAAGGCGACCTCACTTTGATGCAGGCCGTTTTGCCGAACAGTTTGGCGATGATGGGCACCGCATGGGATACTGCCTCTACAAACTTGGCTGCAAGGGCCCTGAAACGTTCAACAACTGTTCAACCCTGCGCTTCAACGATATGGGGACCTGGCCTGTCAATACCGGGCATCCCTGTTTCGGCTGTTCTGAAGAAGGCGTAGGCTTCAACATCCCACTGCATACGCCGGCAGAGGTCAAAAACGTCACACCTTCTGCTGTTCAAACGCCTATCAGCGTTGATCATGGCGGCGGCGGGAGTGCTGCAGCAATAGGCCTTGCTGCAGGTGTTGCCGGTGCGGCAATAGGTGCCGGTGCAGTGGCCCTGAAGAAAGTTGGCCAGGAAGAAAAAAAACAGGACTAATTACCTAGGGAGCTTAGGCTAATGAAAATCAAAAGAAGAGATTTTCTTAAGGGAGCTGCCGGGTGTGGTGTCCTTGCAGCAGTTGGACAACCCACCTTTGCCGAAGCCAGGAAAAAAGAACGCCTGCCCGGCGCCCTCGGTTTCCTCTACGATTCTACTCTCTGTATAGGATGCCAGGCTTGTATGGTTGGTTGTAAAAAGGCAAACAATATGCCGGTTGAAAGTTCCGGCCTGCTGCCGATTTGGGAAAATCCCCTTGACCTGTCAGCTAAAACATTAAATGTCATCAAGAAATATGAAAGCGGCACCGGTCTGAACAAGGACCAGGAAATAGACGGGTTTGCTTTTATCAAACGGCAATGCATGCACTGTGTTGATCCCGGTTGTGTTTCAGCCTGCCCTGTTTCCGCCATGCGCAAGAATCCTGATACAGGGGTCGTAACGTACAACAAGGATGCCTGCATCGGCTGCCGATACTGCCAGATTGCCTGCCCGTTCAATATTCCGAAATTTGAATGGAATTCTGCCTTTCCGCAGATTGTCAAATGTCAGCTCTGCTCACACTTGCTGCCAAAAGGTGAGATAGCAGCCTGCTGCAGTTCATGCCCTACCGGTGCTTCACTTTTCGGCCCGACCAACGAACTGCTTGCAGAGGCAAAACGTCGCCTGCAGATGGAGCCGGGAAAATACTATGACTTCCCGGTCGCCTCTATTGATTCAGGCAAAACCTTCTCGCAGGAGGCCGCACGCTATGTCCCGCAGATCTATGGTGAAAGTGAAGTTGGCGGCACCCAGGTCCTCATGCTCTCCGGTGTAGGGTTTGATAAGCTCGGCCTGCCGCAACTGCCTGAAAAATCTTATGCTTCTACGGCGGAAACCATCCAGCATACAATATACAAGGGCATGATTGCCCCAATCGTTGT
>Ga0111162_1113_pt1 | contig 16014 bp, 16 predicted proteins | sample DeeMarSeWOR28_12_FD_80263 | JGI IMG/M metagenome (GOLD analysis project Ga0111162, IMG submission 80263) | Nitrospira bacterium SG8_35_1 | reverse complement strand
GTGTTGCGTCGCTAGCCAATGACTTTGACAGGCAAACCATGTACCTGCAGATGATGCTGCGCGGTCTGAATGAAGCCATCATAAATGAAGGCACCCCGTCATCACTCAGAACTGAGAATGAGGGATTGGAAGGTTTTGAACAGATACACAGGAAGCTTCTTCAAAATATTGATGATCCTGAAATCCAAAGGATTCTGAGAGAGGAGATAGACCCTGATTGGAAGTCCATTAAACGTGACATTCGACCATATCTTGAGCACTATGTAGACCTCGATAATGATGAATTGATGGCAAGAGCAGGCAAACTAATAGTAACGGCAGAGAATATTATAGGGAATGTAGAGGAGTTATCTGAGAAAACACGTGCAATTGTCAATGCAAATTCACAGAAGTCCGTGATCACTGAAGTTATTATGGGCATAATTATCATATCCCTGCTTATATGTGCCGCTATTCTTGCTATACATCTGTATCGGGCAATCCATCAACCAATACAGGAGTTGAACACCATAGCTGAAGGATTCAGCAGGGGGAACCTGAGTATTATGATGGATGAAAACAGGAAGGACGAATTCGGTACCCTTGCCCGTTATTTCAACAGTGCCACGTCAAAACTACAAAAGGCTACAGAGGCAATGCATGCCCATTCCGAGGAGCTCACAGCCTTAAACATAAAGCTCGAATCAGAAGTCAATGTGAGGAAGGAAGCGGAAGAGCGCATCAGTCACATTTCCTATCATGACAGTTTAACAGACCTGCCAAACCGGTATCTTTTTCATGACAGGCTGAACATGTATATAGCCCACGCACGGAGGTATCAGAGAAGGGCAGCTGTATTGCTGCTTGACATTGATGATTTCAAGCGTATTAATGATGCCTTTGGACACAGGGCAGGCGACAGGATGCTGAAAGAGGTTGCGGACAGAATACGCAAATGCATCCGAACTACTGACACCCTATCCAATGAAGCCTTACTCAATGATCACACATCTACTCTTGCCCGTCTTGGGGGGGATGAATTCACGGTTCTTCTTACAGAGTTGGCAGATTCTCAAAATGCAGTGAGAGTTGCTCAGCGGATTATGAATGCTCTTTCAGAACCATTTATTTTGGATGATAGCGAAGTAAATAGTTCAACCAGCATAGGAATATCTGTTTATCCAAGTGACGGGGAAACTGCAGAGGACCTGATCAAGAATGCTGATACGGCCATGCATCATGCCAAAAAACAGGGAAGAAATACACTTCAGTTCTATAAACAGGCTATGAATGAAAACTTTTGCGAACTCATGAATCTTGAAAATGACCTGAAGCGGGCTCTTGACAGGGAAGAGTTGCTGCTGCACTATCAGCCGAGGATAGATCTTCGGCGGGGAGCTGTTGCATCCATGGAGGCCCTTGTGAGATGGCAAAAGCCTGACAAAGGTCTTGTTCCTCCCGGTCAATTTATATCGCTGGCAGAAGACACGGGGCTCATTGTGCCCATGGGGACCTGGATTCTGAATACCGCATGCAGGCAAAATAAAAAGTGGCAGGAAGTGGGAATTCCTCCGCTCATCATGTCAGTCAATATATCTGTTAAACAGTTTCAGCAGGAAGATTTTCTTGATATTGTAATAAGTGCTCTGGATGAGTCAGCACTGGAGCCCAGGTTTCTTGAGCTGGAAATCACTGAAAATCTGCTGATGCAGGGATCAGAGCATACCATCCATATGCTCTATGAGTTAAGAAAAATGGGGGTCAGGCTCTCTATGGATGACTTTGGAACAGGCTATTCATCATTCAGCTATCTGCGGAGGTTTCCTCTTGATGTACTTAAAATCGACAAGACATTTATTGATGATATCCCTGAGAAGAAAGACACCGCTGCTATTATTAACGCCATTATTACAATGTCGCAAAGCCTGAATCTCACTGTTGTTGCAGAGGGAGTTGAGACTGAGGAGCAGATGGACTTTCTGAGCAGGAGCGGGTGTGATCAGGTCCAGGGATACTATTTCAGCAAACCCTTGCCAGAAGAAGAATTTGAACAATACATGCACAACTCATTGCAAGCGCCCGTTATTCCTGGTCACATAGCGCAGGATGATATCCAGCAGTCATCTCAAGAGTAAAAATTTCTATACGCTGTCTGCTATTTTCTTTGCCCTGCCAAAGGAACCGAGATTAAACACATTTGCATATCCCATGCCCTTGAGCTTTCTCTTCGCTGCAAAGGAGCGGCTGCCGCTGCGGCAGTGCAGGAGGATTGTTTTATTTCTGTCCGGCAGTATTTCAGGCACCTTTTGTTCCAGCATATAGAGGGGGATGTTCATTGCCTTCCTGATCTTCTTCGACTCGTACTCGGTTTCTGTCCGCACATCAACAAGTGGAACGCCTTCTTTTAGCAGTTCCCGTGCCTTCTCAACAGAGAGGTCCTGAAAGAGTATGATCTTTATGAGATAATTTGCCGCAAGTGCTATGATGAGTATAATGATTATGTCCATGATGGTCTCAGCAATTCTTATAATTTTTTGACTGCTGCCTCCTCTTTTTCCTTTGCCACACAATAAATTCCTATACCCTTCAACCCTGGTTTAAAACAGGCATTGCAGGAAATACAGGTGGCTTTGCTGTGGTCGCCCGACTGCCAGCGACTGGGAAGATCAGGCTCACGAATGAAGGGACGGCTCAGAGATATGTAATCAGCAGTGCCATCAACGATAAGCTTTTCAGCAATATCGAAGGAACGGATACCGCCGACAAGCATGACAGGACATTTGACGGCATCTTTGATAGCCTTGCCAGGTGCCCGGTTATACACTTCCTGCTCCTCTGTTTTGATGCCGGTGCGCACGGGGCTTTCTTTGCCTGATGCCGGCGTGCCGCCGCTTACCTCTATTGCGTCAATTCCGGCTTTATCAAGGGCCCTGGCTGCATACACTGCATCTTCAGTAGTAAGACCTCCGTCTACAAAATCTGCGCCATTGAGCTTAACCATAACCGGGTAATCATGACCAACCGCTTTCCGTACAGCATGGTAACGGCACCTGTTTTCAATGGTTCCTCCATATTCATCACTGCGTCTGTTTGTCAGCGGTGATAAGAACTGATTGATAAGATATCCGTGGGCACCATGAAGCTGGACAGCATCAAAGCCTGAATCCTTTGCCCTTGTTGCTGCATCACGAAAAGCGGCTATAACCTCCTGAATATCCTGTGCAGACATCTCCTGGGGGACTTCAGGAAATTGCTCAACCTGCACAGCAGAGGGAGCCAGGGGCTGGCGGCCGGCATATTTTGAGTTTGTCTGACCGCCTGCATGAACAAGCTGGATACAGACCTTTCCACCCACCTCATGAACGGCATCTGTAAGGGATTTCATATCTGATGCGAAGTCATCGGTATGAATACCCATCTTCCCGGGCATCTGTTTCCCCTCCAGTCTGACAAAGGTATAGCCGCTGATAATCAGACCAACGCCTCCCTGTGCGAGGTTGCGGTAGCAGGTAATAAGCTTTTCCGTTGGACGTCCGCTGTCATCGCACATACCTTCCCATGTTGCGGATCGCACAAGACGGTTTTTTAAGGCCAAATTCTTTATCGTTGTTTCTTCAAAGAGTTTTGACATTGTTCATAGTCCTTTCACTGGATATTAAAAGTCGAATCAATAATAAAGTTCGTAGATTTGTAATATTCTCTTGCGCTGTTTACAATGTTGGCAAAACAGTCTGAATGCCGAGAAAACAGAATGACGACACCTTCAGCAGGGTTGCTGGTTATGTGCTCTTTGCGTTGTATAAGCTATAACGTATCAGGCAAAATGAGTTTATTATATCAATGCCCCGTCGATTCATAATGTTTTCGAGGGGTTCAGACTGCTGATCATTGCTCCATTGTACAGATGTAATATTCTATAGGAAAAGGCATGAGAGTTCCAATGTACCATCAGTATAAAAGGGTATACAATAGAGTTTGAAAAAATCCGCTTATTATAATTTGGGTCCTTCCCTGCCAGTATAAAGCATGCCTGCTGCGGGCAGAAATGGGATATTCTCCAAAAGGAATCTACAATATTTATTCAATGAGCAGTTGCCCGCCTCAGCGGGTATTGTTACTAGCCAGCTAATTTTTTCAGAGGTCCCGGATGAATCTTTCTCTCCTGCTCAGGCGTTGGTCGCATTACCTCCGGCCACATGCCTCTTTGCGGCTCCGGCCCTTCTGCGGTAACAGTCGTCTGATTTGTATCTACCATACGGGGATGCTGTGAGAGATGTATCCCCTGCACTCTGTAGCAGAACTCTAATTGAATGTTATTTGGATCTGTTGAGAAGATGGAATGAATAAAACCATTGTCCAGTACTTCCGTAAACCAGATATCAGCTGCTTCAAGTTTGTCCTTTAATGACCACAGATCATCTCGGTGCTCAACCTCAAAGCATATATGGTCAAAGGCAAAGGGCCCTGAAACCGGTCTGCCGGGGTCTTTATCGTTAATGGCTGTGACACCGGGCCATTCAAAAAAAGATATCATGGAATTCTCTGCTATCTCGAAGAAGTACTGTCTGCTGTTTTGTGCGCCAATTCCGGCAATGAGCCGCATTCCGAGCAGGTCCCGCCAGAAACGAATTGTTCTGTCCATATTACCTGTTGCAAGGGCAACATGATTGATCCCTCTGAATTTCATAATCCCTCCTCGTTTGACGTAACAGCAGAGCAGATATAATTTACCAGCTTGAATAAAGAAAGACAATAAAATTAATTAATATAATCAGGTACAGCGTTATATTGAAATCATTCTAATATATAGGTTATAATTTGTGACAGCATTTTTATCAAGAAAAGGAGGAGTAGAAAAGTGATTGATGTTCAAGTAGATACTGAAAAATGTGATGGTTGTGAAGAGTGTGTAAATCTTTGCCCATCGGAAGTATTCCAGATTAGTGATGGCAAGTCAGATCCTTATCAGTCAGATGAGTGTGCTAATTGCCTGACCTGTGTGGAATCCTGCCCGCAGACAGCTATTACAGTAACGGAAATGTAATTTGATTTAACATGAATTTAAAAAGGCGTTCCGTATAACCGGAACGCCTTTTTTCTTTTCCCGAAGCAGGCTTAATCTTTCTTGATGTAAATCTCCCAGTATCCCTTGTCCTCGATCTTGACGAGCTCACAACCAAAGCCCTGTTTCTGGCAGTATTTTGGTATCGTGTCTTCTGCTGATGCAGGTGCATCACAGAGGACTTTCAGAAGTGTGCCAGCTTCTGCCTTTTCAAGGGTCTTTTTTGTGATAACAAGAGGATAGGGGCATACCCTTCCCAGTACGTCAAGTGTCTGTGTGGGTTCCTGTGACTTTAAATCTGACATTATGTCCTCCAAATATAAAAGTGTTCTTTAAAAGAAGAGCAGGTGGTCCATCTCTTCCATCATTTTATTTATTTCATCATAGGGTACTACTTTTACTTCTACATCTGCCCCGAATTCTTCTGCGTCTATAACAATATCACTTTCTGAAAGGCCAAACTTCTCAAGGTCTTCCTTGCAGACAAGGACATTGAGGTCAAGAAGAAGGGACATCTTGATATGTGTTTCCGTGCTTGAGAGGTCATATATATCCTGTGCCTTCTGATCCTTCAGGCAATTGAGAATGCCGTCGCCTATAAATGCAATATCCGCTGTAACAAGGTCATCGTCTTCCAGGTAAACCTCAACACTCTGTGATGCTATTGCGTGAGTCAGTGCAAGTTTGGGGTTTTCACTTTTATAAGGTGGCCTCTGTACCAGGAATCCTAATTTTGTGGTCGCCATTCTTATTCACCTCCTATATGAAGTACCCGGTCGGCATCAAATGTGCTTGCAAGGTACCAGTCCATGCTGTGTCTTTTAAAGCCTTCTATTGTGTTGTTCTCGTGATAGCCACGGGCTTCTGCACAGGCTTCACAGGCAGTTACGTTCAGTCCTTTTGCCATAAGCTCTTTCAGGGGTTTTTCAAGAGACGAATAGTCTTTGAAAGGACGCTGGTCATTAATTGAAAGCATGGTGCCGTTCCCTGAAACCCAGAGGTCAACCTTGTGACCCTTCTCAAGGGCAGCGCCAGCCAGTTTTATGGAAAAATCGAGGTTCATGGAACCTACCAGTGAAGCAAAACAACCGATGGTCAGTTTACCCATTTTTTTGAATACCTCCTATAGCCAAGCTGTTTTTTCATAATCGTTCATGATTAAGTCAACGACATCGCCGTAGGTAACGACTTTGACTTTACTGTCGACTTTTGATTCGTCCAGACCGCGTGTGTCAAGGTCTTCCTTGAGGACAAAATAATCCGCGGAATAATCCAGCATCGATGAGGCCTTGCCGCCTTCCTTTGTCGTGGCGTGATACACACCATTACTGACAAGGACAATGCCCATCTTTTCAGGTTTCAACCTAATCGCTCACAAATACTGCTAATTTCATATGTACCTCCTGTTATGGAACTATTTGGGAGTTAAAGAAAGTTTATAATTCTAATATTGCAGGTCCAATTTGTCAAGAAAGAATGAGAATATAAGGATTCTTTATATAAATGTATTACAAAACAGTACCGAAATTGCCGCCGCGGCGGCTGTCGCCCCAGCCGTCCATCGTGCTCCCTGCACAGTGGACGCCTCCAAAAAACATATCCTTCCTATCCCATCTATTTATCTTGTAATGCTTCTGCAATTGTTGAAGCAGACTGTCACTCATACCCGGTTCAATGTGCACTGTCCCGTCTTCATAGTGGACTCGATGTGACTCAATTGCCTTTTCAATGGGCATGGCATAGTCAATGATATTGATCAGCGCCTGAAGGACGGCAGTCCGTATTCTCTTGCTTCCGCCACTGCCGAGTGCGCAGTCAACCCTGCCCCTTTTCATGACAATTGTGGGAATCATCATTGATGAGACCCGTTTGTTGGGAGGCGATGCATGAAACCCTCCGGGATGAAGGTCATCCTCTCCCATCATGTTGTTGAGCATAATCCCGGTTCCAGGGATATGGCATCCCGAACCTGAACCATTGGAAGTAGTCATGGACGCAGCATTCCCTTCATTATCGATGACACTGATGTGTGTCGTTCCCCTTGATGAGAGGGGGACCCTGTCAGCGATATTCTTCAGGTATGCCTGGACTGAAGGAGACTGTTTCGCACCGAGACCGGGATAGAGAAGGAGTTTCCCCTTTTGCCCAGGGGAAAATGTTGTCATTTCCTTCATGGCTTCAATGAGGGAGACATAAAAGGCCTCTGATTCCCTGGAACATGCTGCAAGATTTACTTCTCCCAGCAATGACAGGCCCAGGGCCAGAAGAATGCCTCCAGTAGATGGAGGAGGGTTTGTGTGGATCACCCGGTCCCTGCACACTGTAGGCTTCAAGATCATCTTTTGTTACCATGCCGCCATTTTTTTTCATTGTCTGTGATAATGCTGCTGCTGTCTCACCGGAATAGATATCAGCTTTACCCTCAGCGAGCTTGTGGCAGAAATCTTTCAGGGCAGGATTATACACTTTGTCACCGAGCTGTACGTATCTGCCGTTTCTCATGTACATACTTCTTCCATATGCTGATGATGTCATGATTGGCCTTAAAAGATTGAGGAAAATCTCCTGACGGGCGTTTATTTCCAGGCCCTCTTCGAGACATGAGAGCGCTGGCTTCATGATTTCCTTTAAGGGCAGGGTGCACAGTCTGGCATGGACATGGAGCAATCCCTTCAGGATGCCGGGCACTGCAATGGAGCCGTAACCGGTATGAAAGATCTGGGTGCATCCCGGAAATTCAATGGGAGTAGCTGTCATCTCAGGTAATATAGTCTCTGTACGTCCTGTTCCCGGGGTGTTAACAAAAAAATCAAAGAGGACGTCTTTCTTCTCTTTTGCCGTGTGTGACAGGAAGAATCCTCCGCCTCCAAAGCTGGTCAGTGCCGGCTCTGTCACAACTGAGGCAAATCCCGCGGCTATTGCAGCGTCAAAGGCATTGCCCCCCTGTTGCAGCATATCAAGCGCTGCCTGTGTAGTCAGAGGGTGCCCTGTAGCTGCAACACCCTTCATTTTAGAAAGAGTCCCTGCATGGCCCTGATCATGGAGGGGAAGTCCTGTCCTTTTTCATAATAGAGTTTCTTCTGGATATGCGCCCCTGTTGTCCGTTCCAGGATTGTCAGGATACCATCAAGGTAATCTGTGGACTTAAGCATTTCAGCTGCAGGCCTGACCTGTCTGTAGAGATCCATGACTGCCTCTTTCATGGTGTGCTTTCTTGCGAAAAAGGGGTCTACATAGACTCCGTCCAGGCCGTAGCGTGCAGCCTGCCACTTGTTTGAACGGAGGATCTGGCTGTGTGGTTCGGGGTTTTCATGCTGTTCTGACAGCGTAACGACAAGGGCCTGAATCATGGCGGTAATTGCCAGAATGTCCTGAAAGGAGTAGGGAAGATCGCAGACCCTTATTTCAACGGTGCCAAAGTCAGGATGGGGCCTCACATCCCACCAGATGTCTTTGACGGTCTCAATAATGCCGCTTTTTCGCAACAGATGGACGAGCTTTTCAAACTCATTCCAGCTGCCCATTGAATCAGGCATGCCTGCAAGGGGGAGTGCTTCAAACAGTTTTGCCCTGTATGACATGAGCCCTGTATCCATGGACTCATAGAATGGTGAAGAAGTGGTCAGGGCAAGGAGGACAGGAAGATGTATCCTGAGCATATTGTTAATTAATATGACTTTTTCCTTGTCGTCAACACCGATGTGTACATGCAGCCCCTGGGTGATAAAGCGGCGTCCCACCAGCTGCAATTCATTCATAATCCTTCTGTACCGGGGATGATCGGAGACTTCCTGCTCCAGTCCCGATGAAAAGGGATGAAGACTTACCGTAAAGAGTGTTACGCCGAGCGTCTCTGCAAAGCTCTTTAACTGGCGGTATGAACCCTGTAAATCCCCTTCTACATCAGCAACTGATGAGCATATTCCTGTGTTGATTTCAACCATGGATTGAATAAACTCAGGCTTTATTCGCTCTTTCATGTCTGCAGGCACCATCTTGAGAATTTCGGGTGCCATGGCGGTCAGTTCCAGCGTTTTCTCATCCAGAAGCTGGACCTCAAGTTCAACTCCTATGGTTGGGGCAGGGGAATTATTGAATTGGAGTTTTTCCATGAATAATGTGCATAGCGTGTCCTGTCTTATTTACTCTTTTTCTTCAGCTTTTTTATGACATGTCTGACAAGCTCGGAAAAATAGGCAGCTCCCACTCTCAGTACTTCTTCATCAAAATCAAAGGCAGGGCTGTGCGACGCTATCTTTTCGTGCCCTCCCTTGCCTCCGCCGAGCCTGATAAAACATCCGGGGACCTGATGGAGAAAGTATGCAAAGTCTTCTCCTCCGAGGCTTGGATAGGGGAGAGCAAGCGTCCTGTCTTTGCCAAGGAGTTTTTCTGACACAATTCTGGCCAGGTCACAGGAGCTGTCCTCGTTGATGACAGGAGGGTACCCTGGTTTCAGAACAACTTTAATCTCTGCATCAAAGAGTGCAGCCAGTGATAAAGCCAGTTTCTTGACTTTATCAATAATCTGTGTCCTGATTGCCTCATCTGTTGTCCTTATCGTGCCTTTGAGAACAGCCTTTTCAGCGATAACATTAAAGACAGTACCTGATCTGAAATAGCCAATAGTCAACACTGCCGGGTGAAGGGGATCAATTTCTCTGGATATGATGGTCTGAAGGCTTGTAACAAACTGGCTGCCGACTATGACTGCATCAATTGCCTCATGGGGCCTGGCAGCGTGACCACCCCGTCCTGTAATTCTGATTTCAAAGGCATCGGTGAATGAAGTGTGGATACCGGTCTTGATCCCTATCTCTCCTACTTCATGATGTCTTTCGATATGGCCGCCAAAGATCATGTCAACACCGTCCAGGGCACCCTGTTCTATCATGGGTTTTGCTCCGCCGTCGCCTTCTTCGGCGGGCTGGAAAAGAAAGACGGCATTTCCTTCGGGGGGATTCTCCTTGAGCAGTCTTGCTGCTCCAAGCATCATGGCAACATGACCGTCATGTCCGCAGGCATGCATGACGCCGCTGTTTTGCGAAGCAAAGGGAAGGCCGGTATTCTCAGTAATGGGAAGGGCGTCCATATCAGCCCTGAGAGCCACAGTAGGAGCTGATTCATCAGTAATCAGCCTGGCAACAATTCCTGTTTCAGCGACTCCTCTTTTATGTCTGATATTAAGTTTCTTCAGAATTCCGCTTATGTATTCGGATGTCTTTTCTTCTTTGTAGGCCACCTCGGGCCACTGATGGATATGGCGTCTGATATCCCTGATCCACTCAAATAACTCGTCATTTACAATTTTCTGTACTTTTTTTATGCCCATGATATTTGCTCTCTCATTATACTCTATTTCTCTTAAATAAATGACTTTTATAACTAAATTCAAGACATTCAATGTCTTTGCCGATAAATGGATCATCAAGCCGGATACTGTCTCTGGACAGGTTATTGAAGAAAAACGGGACTGGATGCTATAATTGCTATCGGAATTTCGATGGAAATAATCGCAGTGTAATTTAAAAATATGGATGAGACGATAAAAGGTATGACACGGAGAAAGGTTCTTCAGATGGGACTGGTCGCAGCGGCATCAAGCCTTGTGCCCGGCAATGTCATGTCAGCATTAGCTGAGATTGAGTCCCCTGAGCGAGTTCTCTGCTTTTACAATCTCTATACCCATGAAAACCTTGAAGCTCTTTACTGGTACAAAGGAGAGTATCTTCCCCAATCCCTTGATGACATAAATTATATTCTCCGTGATATCCGCACCGGCAGGGTGGGGTCTATTGATACCCATCTCCTTGACCTTTTATTTGCCATCCAGCAGAGGCTGGGTACGACAGAGCCCTTTCAAATAGTTTCGGGTTACCGGACACCCCAATCCAACGCGCTGCTGAGGAAGAAGAAAAAAGGGGTTGCAAAGAGGAGCTTTCACATCCTCGGGAAGGCCGCTGACATCCGGATTCCCGGTTTCAGTACGAAAGAGGTGAGACAGGCTGCCAAGTCATTGAAGGGCGGCGGTGTGGGCTATTACCCGCAATCACATTTCGTGCACGTAGATGTAGGGCCTGTTCGTTACTGGTGGGGATAAAATAAGAATCCTCTTCTCATGACGTGAGAAGTATACTGAGTTTCCTTTTCATACAGCTGCTTTTTATAACTAATTCAACATGTGTGTCATCCTCCGGCTTGACCGGAGGATCCAGTAACTTTAAATAAAAACTAGATTCCCCGATCAAGCCTGCCTGTCGGCAGACAGGTCGGGGAATGACATTCTTATGCTATTTCCCCTGTACTGCAGCTTCCTTGACAGGTGGTTTACTTTCAGTCTTATTCTCTTCGGGGGTGTTTTTTACCAGTTTTAACTCCTTCTGGGCCTGACTTATCTGTCCGTCAATTCTCGCACCTCTGGCAATGGATATGAATTCCTTATACAGAATCTCGCCTGCTCCCTTGGCATCAGGGCCGATCTCCACTTCATTGCCTTCAAGCTTGCCGTTGAATTCACCGTTGATGTAAATCTTGCCTTTCGCCCGGACCTCTCCGCCTGAGAATCTTCCATTAATCCTGACATCGCTGCCTGCAATAATATTGCCGTCCTCCAGGGCGCCTTCTATATTGACATTGCCGTCTTTTGTTTCAATGTTTCCCTTGCAGGTCCCCATGATAGCAATATTCGATTTGTCTGTTGATCTGATATTGCCCTCAATATCACCGCTCAGCTCAAGATCACAGGTTACATTGATGTCACCAATCAGTTTGCTGCCCTTGAGGATGGTGTTTGCCCCAGATGGCTTTTTTGCAACTGGTGCCTGTGGCGCCTGAGAGATTGTTTTCTCCTCCTTTACTTCCATTCCTTCTTCCTCCGGATTCCATTTTTTAAACATGACGGCCTCCTTAGCCAGTTTATCCAGGGGCAGTTGCCCCGGTTTAAGAAGTTAGCGGTCCTCTTAAATTAATTGTAGAGCAGAGCTCAGTTTACTATTGTATCGGTATTTTATCTCATGCCCTTAATCAGAGGGGCTGATGCTCCATACTCTCTGCTATTGACTCATAACGGCCAGTTGCCTCTCCATTACTGTATCCACAACAGGTTCTTAAATATCCATCCCCTGTCCCCGAACTCATCAACGACTTTTACCCAGGATGACTTTGTCTGAACGATCTTGAATGAATCATATTTCTGTGCCGGGCTGAAGGAGTTCTGGCCGTAGCCTGTACCGGGGCCGGTCCTGACATTTGCCGTATCTGTCTTGACAACAGCGCATTTATATTTTTTGGTAATAAGCTTCTTATAAATCCAGTGGACGTCGCCATCTACATCTCTCACCTTGTACCAGTTGCCCTCTGTGCTGATTATCTTGAAAGGCTGTATTTGAACACTTCCCAAGTCTTCTCATAATTTGTTCCAGGGCCTTTTCTGAGGTTTGCTTCTGAAGAATTAATGCATGCTGCGTGGGTAACATCTGAAATTATAATGATAATTAAGACAGTCAGGAATACAAAAAAGATTTTTTTCATCCCATCCTCCTCCGGTGACATCACTAATGTTTTAAAACGTGAGTCAACAGAATGTCAAGTTGCATCTGATAAATGGCTATATTATCCGGAATTCCTTTTTACAACACATGTCTTTTATAGCATAGGATGATAACGCTGCCTTCCTTCTCTTGGAACGGGAATCCTGATTCCTTCCGGGAAAGGGCAGTTTGCCGGTCAAAACTGTCTGTTTTCAACGAACTGCAGAGGCGGATAAAAAGTAGCCCGGGAATTTGCTACAATCAAAGCCACGCTTTTAGTCCAGAGAGCTTTGTTCATGACCAGTGACAGGCGGGTATCTTTCATGAAAAGAATGAAAATAACATTATTCTGGTGTGCCGGGATCTTAGCAGTTATCCTCCTCATTGCACAGTACGTTGTCCCCAAACTGATGAACTCTGATCTACTGAAAAGCGGCATAGAGACCGCTCTTGCAGAGGAAATCGGCGGTGATGTCTCATTTAGGGAGATTGAATTAACAGTTATTCCCCGCCCCCATGCTGCTATACATAAGGGCAGCGTCAATACAGAGACTGTCAGGGGAACTCTGAAGTCGCTGCATCTTTATCCCCGGTTCTTTCCCCTTTTGATTGGTAAACTGAGGATCTCAAAACTTGTAGTAAACGCTCCTGATATATCGCTGCGCCTTCCATCCCCGGACAAGGGAGGCAGGAAGGAAATGAAGAATGCTGGCGGGGATGCCTTTTCAAAGGCCTCTGCCATGACAGATTCCCTGGCCTCCAGGTTTCCGGGCCTTACCGTGAATATCAGAAAGGGAAATCTCCATATTATAAAAGACAACGGGGAAAGCTATAAACTTTCAGGTATTTATTCTCATATTGCTTTCCCTTCTCCTGGGCATCGGCAAATGGAAGCTGAACTGGACAGTTCAGGTCTGCATTGCACATTCCAGCGGGAGGGCAAGACAGTCATTATCAATGCATCAGACCTCAAGGCTGCAATCTCGCTCAGGGACAATCAGTTCATGGTTTCCCTGAAAGAAATGATCCTTGATCATCCCCGATTAAATTTGTTCAGCGAGTTGATAATGGATGGAGATGCCCGGCTGATGAACCTGACGGTGGGTGCAAGAAATACGGATGTGCCCTCAACGCGTGAGACAGCGCTCCTGCTGGGCGGACATATTCCTGTTATGGAGAAAATATTTCAGATCATTCGGGGTGGACATATTCCATCGATTACCTTTCGTTCCGAGGGGGAAGCATTCAGGGATCTTGACGACACGGAAAATTTTGTCATCGAAGGAGAAATGGAGCATGGCGACCTTCACATTCCCGGTGTAGACCTTGCATTAAAGGGTGTATCAGGAGATGTTGAGGTTGTCAAGGGGATACTCTATGGACAGGGGCTTGAGGCAAACTGGGAAGATTCCCAAGCTGAAAAGGGATCCCTGAAAATAGGACTTGAAGGGGAGGATGCCCCCTTTCATCTTGATATGATGGTAGAAGCTGATCTTGTCCCTGTCCAGAGGCTTCTGAAACGGCTGGTGAACAACCAGACCTTTGTAGATGAGCTTTCTCTTATTGAGAATTTGCAGGGCAGGGCAAAGGGGCGGTTAATCCTCGGCGAAAGTCTCAAGTCTGTTCATGCCCATGTGGAGGCTGATGACGTTACGCTCTCTGCCGATTATGAGCGCATTCCCTATCCAATAGACATTTCGACAGATACATTTACCTATGACGAAACTGGTATCACGATAAAAAATATGAGGGGAAGTGCGGGATCGACCTCAGTATCAGGCCTTGACTTCCGGATTGAGTTCCAGGAAAAACCCTTTCTCACCATTTCAGCGGGAAGTGCTGATATTATTATTGACGAGACCTATCCGTGGTTTTCAGAACTGGCCCACCTGCCCTCCGATTCGCACCTTTTGTCACCCCTGTCTGTAGAATCCATGAGCCTTGTATGGGACAGAGGGGATAGGACTCTTCTGCAGGGGGACCTCTTCATAGAGAATGGAACGGAGATATCCTTTGACATTGCAGGCAGCAGGAAAGGACTTGAGATAAAAAAGCTTTCTCTCAGCGATGACGAATCGGACGCAGACATGGGTCTTACTCTGGGAGAACATGAGGTCGGTATCAGATTTGAAGGGGAACTGACAGAGAGCACGGTAGACAAGTTAATCGTTGACAACACTGTTCTGATGGGGTGGCTGAAGGGGGAATTTCAGGCCCGTATTGATACAGACCTTCCCCGCAACTCTTCTGCAGAAGGACTCCTTGAGGGAATGGGGATAGAGATTCCCTTAAAGAATGAAAAGACTGCAAGCATTAACAGGATTAAGCTTGAGGGACAGGGCAGGGCACTGAACGTATTTGACGCAGATATAATGCTTGGAAAAACGGGCTGTCTCCTGTCGGGATCTGTCAGTGCTGCTGATGACAGCTATCTCTTCAATGGAGATCTCTCTGCCGGAAAGCTTGACTTTCAGGCACTGAAAGAATTTTTTGAGGGGGAGGGGAAAGGCAGGCATGATGAGCCCTTTTACAGGCTTCCTTTTCAGGGAACATTCGCAATAGACGCTGAATCATTCACCTATGGCAACTTTCTCTGGACGGGGCTCAAAGCGGATATGAAGGTGTCTGCCGATAGAATCAACATTGAAGTGAATAAATCTGACCTCTGCACTATTGCCTTTCCGGGCAGGGTGGCATTTACTCCGCAGGAGGTTTCACTTGCCTTTCAGCCGTCAGCTGAAAACAGCGATATAAAAACTGTTGTTACCTGCCTGTGGAATACGGATGGTCACATTACAGGGAGTTACGATGTGGAAAGTCATTTTGAAGGGGCTGGCAGGGGCGATGAAATTATTGAGTCCCTGAAAGGGGACCTGACCGTCAGTGCCAGAGCGGGGAGGATCTTTAAGGGGGGAATCCTGTCAAAGGTATTTGAGTTTATCAATGTGACTGAGATTTTAAGGGGAGCCACGCCTGATTTTACCCAGGAGGGCTTTTCCTATACGACGATTGAAGGTACTTCTGAAATTAAGGGCAGCACGCTGCACATAGAAAAAGTACATATTGACGGGTCGTCAATGAACATAGTTGCTCAGGGGACAGTGGGTCTTGAGAGTAATAAAGTGGATCTTGAACTTTTGCTAGCCCCCATGAAAACCGCAGACTTCCTGCTGCAGAAGATCCCGCTGCTCAAAGAAGTTACCCAGGGGACCCTTGTTACAATCCCCTTGAAAGTTACAGGCACTGTTGATGAGCCTGTGATTACTTACAATCCTGTAGAAGCCGTGGGGAAAGGTATTATCAACATACTGAAGGGAACACTGCAGGCGCCTTTCAAAATAATCCATCCTGAATTATCAGAAGAGGAATAGCTTCTTTGAAATGCCAGCAGGGTTGCAGATGTCCTGAATTTTAACGAACCTTTTTGACTGTACCGTTTGCGATCAG
>Ga0111162_1108_pt1 | contig 16078 bp, 14 predicted proteins | sample DeeMarSeWOR28_12_FD_80263 | JGI IMG/M metagenome (GOLD analysis project Ga0111162, IMG submission 80263) | Nitrospira bacterium SG8_35_1 | reverse complement strand
CCGTTCAGGAAATGAAACCTGAAATCCCTGTCTTTGGATATGGTCCCCTTTGTTGACGATATGCCTTTCCCTCCTGTTTCGTCTCCCCTCTCGTTACGCACGAAATGGCTTCCCGCAGGTTTTGCTTTTCCCTTCAGGACCGAAGGAGCATCCACCCCGACCAGGATGCGGAATCGTCCTGCTGTATTGCGGCTGAAGGTGCTCCTGGCCAGTACTGTGTAATCACCTTTCTTCGTTATTTTATACTTGAATGCTGCGCGGTAACGTCCCTTATAGTCATCGTTCCAGATCAGCGATATCTTATCGAACATCTCTGTTACAGAGAGAAGCGGGTCCCCTCCGGCAGCAATCGCCGCCTCTAAGGGATGCACGTACTCTGCCAGAACAGATGCGTTGTTAACTTCAGGTTTGAGCAGGGCGACAAGGGGATCAAGGATACCGTCAGGGTCTTCCATAAAAACGTAGAGTGTCTGACCACGCCTGAGTCCGGGGATCCGGTAGAGATTGGTCTCCTTCGGAGAGATTTCCCCCTCTAATTTCTGCACAGCCCCGGTTTCAATGGCAAGAGACAGATCAAGCCCTGCAAAGAAGGCAAGAACGAAGAGAACAAAAGTGGCAATGATGAGGCAGCGCTTCTTCATAGAGTTGTTCCCTGCTGCCCTCGTACCAGCCATGGCAGGCACCTCAGAACGTCCTGCCGAGATACAGATAGCCCGCAGCCCGGTCCTCGTCGTTCAGTCCCAGACCGAGATAGAGGGGTCCGAGTATCAAAATCTTCCTGCCATACATTCCCTGATTCCAGAGAACCGCCCAGATAGAGGTCTCCAAAAAAGGACTCACCTATTTTGTGGTAGGTAACAAGCCTTCCGATGGCCATACTCTGACCGCGGAGCTGATCTTGCCGGAAACCTGAAAGGCTGAGGAAGCCGCCCAGTTCAACCTGATCATAAAAAGGGAGATCTCTGCCAATGTGCGAAGCCGCCTCGACACTGAGAAGAACGGTCTGTTTTTTGAAGGTGAAGACACCCAGGACTGCCCCTTCGACTTTGTTGTAATTTATATCTGTGCCCAGCGACTCCAGAGCAGCAAGGGCCTCAATCCGTGCGTAATAGCCTTTATTTGGGAAATTCACGTTGTCAAGCTGATCAATCCCTCCCCGGATGACTATTCCCCCCCGTTCAACTCTATCATCAGGCAGTGCAAAATGACCTATTCTCGTTGATGCCTTGTAACTGCCATAAAGGAGTCCGACCCGTGCCTCACCATACATCTCCGGCTGGATACCGAGGTCAATTCCGAGCTCATACCCCGAAACCCGGTACTGGGCTACCCTGTCGTTGTCCTCAAAAACGTCAACAGGTCTCTGCTCCCACTGAGCGTAGGGGGATATAAAAAAGAGCCTGTCCTTCCTCAATGGCTGATAGAATTCCGAGTAGATGCCGCTGGGAGAACCGATATCTACCCGGGTTTTCCATTCAGCGCCAAGATGGTTGATCCATCTCCTTGTGTAATCCACAAGAAGATTGTATCTGCTCCACCCTTCGAAGTCGCTCTCCAGGGCCATGCCGAATCGTAGATAGTTGGGGCCCCAGGACTTTTCCTTTGCCTTCATTACAAGGTCATAGCCGTCCCCCTGCCCTTTCATCAAAAGGTCAACGCGCTCAAAATCCCCTGTACCATAGACATACCCCGCATTCTTCTCCAATTCCTCGATGTCGACTGTTTCCCCTTCCTCCATCGTCAGCCTGCTTTTTACTACCTCGGGGGAAATGCCGCTTTCTCCCTCCACCTCGACCTGCAGGGATGCGATCTTCACTTCCGTTACCCGGTCGCGGCGCTGTCTTCCCAGAAAAGCCTCATACTCGCTTTCGGGGACAGCATATCGTTTCAGACTTTTAATATGCTCACGCGCAGCCTTTTCCCCCATGCGGGCTCCTTCGACTGCGCGAGTAAAGTCTCCGGAGTCAAGGTCGCCAAGTTCGGGGTTGATGTAGACATCATCGGGACCAAGACTGGCAATCTGCTCCTCAACATTCTTTTTCAGCATGATGTCAAGCATCTGTCCCAGCACTGACAGTGCTCCTCCAATTTCTTCCCTTGTTCGAAGCGGCTTGCCAACATCAATGGCAATAATGATATCAGCGCCCATCTCCCGGGCAATGTCAACAGGAACATTCCGCACAATACCGCCGTCAATGAGAAGCCTGCCGTTGACTTCAACTGGCGGGAATGCGCCCGGCACTGACATACTGGCCCGTGCCGCATCGGCAAGTCGGCCATTTTTCAGAACGACCATCTCCCCTGTCTCCAGGTCCGCTGCAACTGCACGGTAGGGGATGGGAAGACGGTCAAAATCATCAATCTCCGCAGCATGGAGCATGAGCGTCTCAAAGAGCACATTCACCTTCTGGTCCTTGACAAGGCCTTTGGGCATCTGAATCTTGCCGTCCTTAAGCCCAAGCGTAAGACGGGAAAGAATCTGGTAATCCTCTTTTTTTCTCCTGAAATCAATGTCCTGCCGATCGGGATCACCGGAAAAGATATCATCCCAGTCCACAGCCGTCAGCACCGCTTCTATTTTTTCCGGGGAAAGGCCCGAAGCATAGAGGGCCCCCACAATGGCGCCCATGCTCGTTCCGGCAATGTAATCAACGGGTATCCTGAGTTCCTCGAGGACTTGCAGAACCCCGATATGTGCCGCCCCCTTTGCCCCGCCTCCACCGAGGACGAGGCCGATCTTCGGACGATTCTTTGTCTCCTCCTCTGCAGATACTGCGTCCGGTACAACTGCTGATCCCAGCGCCACAATAAGAATCAGGCACCAGAGGATCGCCCGTCCAAAATTCATGATTATCATTGCCTTCACCTCCTCAGACCTGCCTGTTGTTCTGTTCCTGTCCCTTACTCCGAATTGTCCGGAATGACCCTCATTGTCCTCAATTTCCAGAGATTTGTACGGCATTCTGCATACAATCACGAAGGACCTTTCTTCTCAGATGAACATCACGCTACTTACTTTTTTTTACAGATGCATAGGCCTCCTGGGCCATAGTCACCAGTTCCCAGTAGGGAGGGCGGTATCCATTGGTCTGCTCAAAGGCTGTTGCTGCTTCAATCACTCCCAGCTTCGTCTGCTTATGCATTTTACCGAGCCACTGGTTCTTGACGGCGTTCAGGGCAGGCATCCCTTCCGGAACAGGGCCTATGCCGCCTGCACTGTTTAAGGCCATGCTGTATGCTTTCAGGATCCGTGCCGGTGCAAGGAGATACCAGTCATAGGAAAGCGGGTCTCCCCTGTCAGCCCCTTCCAGCATCGCTTCAATAATAGCATTGTCCACATGATCATCCCAGAGGGCATTGATGTCCCGCCACTCTGCAACGACCACAAGCTGGGGATCGTACTCCAGATCAGCAGGCGCCTGGGTCTCAAAATGACGGACGCCAAAGTCAGCCAGCCATTTGACCACTCCCGGGGACGACATGGTTGTAAGAATATTCCAGATCGTTACACCGAATGAGGAATAGGCATGGGACGCAACCTCGGAGCAGAACTGTTTGGAGGGTTCCCGGAAATCCATCTCGAAATCATAGGGAATATGTCTCGTCTTGACCTCCTCATATGCCATCTGAGCGGCATGGTGAGGAATCATCGGGTCTTTCACCAGAAGGGGGTGATCAGACCTGACCCGCATCACCATGATGCGCAGCTTTACGTCCTTCAAATACTCTTCGAAGGATGAAATGACCACGCCCTGTTCTATGTGCGCTTCGATAATACTCGGTGTACCGGTGGCCTCATCAACATAGAGTAGCGCAATATGGGAGAAGTTCCCCGGATAATCATTGCCCCGTGCGATCAGTGCAGAGGTGGGCGCACCCCCTCGCGATATGAGGATATCACCGCTGTGGAGTGTAACTCCGGCATGCTCAAATGAAGGGGTCCGGGAGGGTTCCTTCCTGCCGAAGACGATTGGCGGTATTGATCCCTCCGGTGCCTGGAGTATAACCTCCTCCAGGGCAGTTCTTCCGCCGTATAAAAGCCGGTACAGGCGGTCGCGCACCAGGCGGTCGCTGACGTCCCAGTTTCCCGACGCCTGTTTTACTGCATCTCTTACAGAGATGACAAGTTCTGTGTAGGCTGGAAGTCGTTCAGGGCAGGCGGCAATCAGTGGTCCAAGACCGAACATATTCAGCTCAAGGTCATTGAAAAGCGGATCAGAAGGCATGAACTGCCCTTTCTCCACCATGGCACGATGCCGGTTTCCCTCCTGAAGTCGATCCTGAAGCTCTTGATCAACTGCGGGACACCCCGCTGATCGGGCTTCCCTGAATCTCCTTTCAAGGGCCTGCCACATCTGGTTCTGGTTCCAGGCAAAAGAGGTCTTCCCGGCTCCGCTCACCGGCACCACGTCTGTGACGGGGATAGACAACAGGAGATAGGCCGCTGAAACTGCAGCCGCTGTGATGAGGCCAATCTTTTTCCACCCCATAGATTCTCTTATCACTCCTGGTGTTTTCTCACCAGGGGAAAGGTATGCCTGAAATCCCTGTAACTTATTTCAGCACATTTTCCCTGTACAGGTTATCAATCATGACTTTAATAAATGAGCTGATCAGTGTATTGTCGCTCCCTTCGCGGAAGGTCTCTGAAATAGCCGACCACACCAGTTTCTCTGAAGAAGCTTCGTACAGATTGGTTTCAACGACGATCACTTCGTCCTTGACGGTATATCCAGGCTGATAAATGTAGTTGTAACTCCTGTGGTAATGATTGTGCCAGCCGCCGTAGTAGTGTGATGGCGGCGTATAGTAAGAAGTGCCCGGGACGTAAGTCTCCACCGTTTTCCTGTCAACGAGGCGGGTAATCAGTACTCCGTCTGCACCCAGTTCTCTTATTTTCTCTGCGAGATCTTTCTTGTCGATTTCCGCCTCAGATTGCAGGACCCTGTACCCTGCAATGGCCTCCGTCCCGCGCGCCTTTAACTGGGTGACAAAGTCGTCTTCAAAAAATCTTTTTCTGCCTGGATTCTTTATAACACCAATGACAAGTAGTGTATTGATCTTTCCCTCATAATTCCTGTCCACCCAGACATTCTTCATCGTCGTTGTGGCACAGGAATACAGTATGGCGACCAAGGCAGTGATCAGGATGACTGAGAACAGCCTGTTGTATTTCATGAACCTTACCTCCTTACCGATGCATCGCCTCTTATTTTCCTTTCAGTAAATGGCAGGAAAAACAATTGAGTACCTGCTGCTTTTGGGCTATAGGACTTCTGCAGCCTATTTAATAATATTGCACGTCAACTTCTTTTCATCACAAAATTGCAGAAGGGTGTCCTGGACAAAGTCTTTCATATATTTTTCCAATGGCTTCCCTCCACCCATTGTGGCAGTAAAGACTAGTCGGCAGCTGCTTTCACTGACAGGTCGTACTTTGAGTGAAGCCCATAATTCTTCACCGTTATCGGTTATTTTTGTAGCTTTAAATGTAAGTTTCTCTTTATTCTCTTCTCTGATCTTCAGATTGTTCGGGTTTCTCTTTTTCGCAATCTCAACCACGCTTTGCCAGACATTTTCAGCTTTATCATGTATTTCCATTGTTGCAGTATGTGATCTCTCAGAGGCCAGATAATCGATTGCAAACGTACTCTGGGCAAAAGAAAGGGACGTGCTTAATGCGATCAGACATGCCATTGACAGTAATAAAAGTGATACCCTAAGCACTCGTCCCTTGAGACCGTTCACGTCCTTTCCTGTAATTTTCATTTTCAATCTCCTTGAATGGTATATCCTGGTTCATAAACAGAGTTGCAACTCCTCAGATACCGTATCTCTGACAGACAATATGAAAGGAACCGCTCCTGTTTCAGTCACACCGTCTTTTCAGCTTTGGACTTTAAAAGTTGTAGAGAATGGTTATCCCTAAACCAGACTCATCAACATCATAGAGATACCAGCCGGGGGTCCCCCTGCCGCCTTCTTCGAATTCAACAGCCGTGTATTTGTAATAGAGGGTGCCTGACCAGTTTTTATAAAAATTCCAGGTTACCCCCGTTGATCCTAAGTAGGTCCCTTCCGAACCCCCAAATCCAGCATTGGCACTGGTGTTCCACGTCCAGGCATCCGCGAGCGGAACAGAAAGGGTAGAACCCAGAAGCACATCAATCCATGAATTATCGAGCTCCCTGAATTGAGAGGGATTACCTGTAATGGTAATTGCAGTTGAAAGTTCATGTTTCGTATACCGTAACCCTCCATCTACACTGACCGTGAAAGCTTGATCACTGTAGACCGGGTAACCGACTGTCAATTCAGCACCCGTTGCTGTAAATCCAAGAGTAGCGATTAACGAGCTGCCAGCTGGAAGTGCTCTGACTGAGGTGCCCTCGAGATCCATATACGCGAAAGAGCCCCGGATCATCCATGTGCCGTCAGTGGCATAGCCGCCAAATCCATAGGCTGTTTCCATAAGATCCTTAATATCACTGGAGTCAAGATCGACAGGAATATCAACAGAACCAGCAGCGTTTGTATGCACTCCCATATCTCCTTCAATGTTCAGCAGGAAGAGGCCTGTGCCGATCCCGTACTTCCATTCGGCTCGCCCATCTGAGGTGAATAAAAAAACAAGCGTCATCATTGAAACAAGCATTATAATTATGGACTTCTTCATTCCCGCCCTCTTTATTAATAATTTTTTCATTTTGTATTCTCCTTTCCTGTTACAGGTGTCTGTTTCATTTTATCTGTTCACACCGTCATGGTTCTTTTCATCCTATATTTTTTTGGTCACCTGCTCTGTAAAATGTATTCCATGCATGCATCAATCAGTGCCTCTCATTGTTATCTTGGGAACAGAAAGGTCAGCTGGATCCTCGCACCCCAGTCCTGGGGACCGTTGTCGGGTGAGTCAGCCCAATACCGGACACCGCCGCCGATTTGTATAATCTGGGGTCCGATCTTGAGAAGCTGCGCCACAGTGAGGTTGATCGGCACTGACCACTGCTCACTATTCCAGTCATAGGTGGACTCTGTGTTCAGTGCGAAGGTTGTCTTCGTCTTTGTTATGTACGTTAAAAAGGGCTGAATGAATGTGGAGCTGATATATGACCGGTCATCATCTCCGGCAAAGGACTCAACATGATTTATTAAAGCGCCATATGTCCATGGGCCAACCTGTCTCAATCCAACCGCTGTCGGCCCGATTCCCCATTTCTCGCCGCCCAGAACATCATCAGATGCCGTGGGTAGAAGGATCACAGGCCCCACGCCCCAGATCAGACCACGCGGGGTCGGCTCTTTCGGTGAAAAGAAGAGGCTCTGCAGGATATCTCCTATCCCTGACTCCCCCATCCCAACAACAGGAACATCGGACTGATCGATAACCGGCAGGATCGTTCGTGAAATCAGGTTCCACTTTTCATTCAGTGAAAAAGGAATAACCGGCTGTATATTAATGCGCCAGACTGAACCATCCTCATTGGGTCCATAGTTTTCATCATAGTTTGCCTGGATGGGGACGCTGATCAGCGAAGCTACTGGGTTGGCCAGCTTCTTGGCAAGTTCAGCTTCATCCTCCTCCGCCCATAGCGGAGCAGCAATCAGAATGATGACCGTGCACAGCACAGCTCCCATACTTTTTACCCTGTTCCATGCCTGCATATCCTTTAGCATCTCCCTTCACAATTATTGTTCCGTCTGTTATGAAAATTGTATGTTCACTGAATTATGAATATATTTAAGGTTAAGGTTATCACCTTTTTAAATTAATTTCTACTAAAAATAGGGGGGGGAGGGCTCTTTTTTTTTATGTATTTTTTTGTAGTGACTTTCTGCAGGATTATGCTCAAAAGGCTGATTCTTCTAGGGCAGGGACCAGGCAACAACGAAATTGCTACGAAACGATTCCCTTCACCCGAGACAGTCAAAAAACACGTATATAACATCTATCAGAAGTTGTATGTAAAAAGCAGAGTAAGCGCGATTGCGAAGGCGAAGGTGTTGGGGATTCTTCCCCCAGGTTGATATATCTGGAATGTAGGGGCGAAGAGCCCTTCGCCCCTACAGGGTGACCGGGTGCAATTGAAGACGCCTTAAGGGCAGGGTGATTAAGGGGGTCAAAGGCTGCTCCCAAAACCGGGGGGCTTGCCGTTGAAAATGAATATGATAGAATGTGCATAGAAAAGTCATTGCGTGTCGTCCGTATGTGTTTAGTTATAATGAACCCTCTGATATCGGGGAACAGAGAAGTGAAGGAGATGAAGAAGGCTGCCAAGGCATTGGAGGACAAGGCCCGCATGGAAGTTGCACACAAGAAGGCGATGTCGGATTAAGAAAAGGTTAACCCGGGCGTGATAATGCAGCATCATGAAGAAGGCAAATAAACACAATAAAAGGAGGAAGCCATGAGGACATTAAAGACATTAACGGTCGTAGTTACTGCTCTCAGCTTAATGCTGATGAGTGGAGTACCGGCAATAAGCGGAGAACAGAATTCAGGGTTTATGGATAACTATCCGGACTTTGAACCGGACAAGGACCAGAAGGGTGCAAAGATTTACAACAAGCCGGGCACGGATTTAAAGGCCTACACAAAACTCATGATCGACCCTGTAGAGATATTTTATGCAGAGGATTCAAAGTACAAGGGAATCAGTCCCGATGATCTGAAGACACTGGCTGATGCCTTCCGCGCAGCAGTTGTCGAAGAGCTTGAGCCCGACTACCCGGTTGTGAGCAAGCCCGGACCGGGTGTCCTGGGACTCCGACTTGCAATTACAAATGTGCATGCGCAGAAAAAGAAACGCGGTCTTCTTGGCTACACCCCCATCGGTTTTGTAGCTACAACAGCCAAAACACTTGTAGCTGGACAGAGCATCTCCCTTGTGAATGCAACTATCGAGGCTGAAATGCTTGACGCTCAGACGAATGAGAGATTAGGCGCCCTCATCGACAGCGGCCCTCATTCCCCTGATGACAAGGAGAAGAAGCTCACATCATGGGAAGAGCTTGAGAACATGGTAAAATTTTATGCAAAGAGGTTCAGGGCACGGATGGACGCGGCACATGCAAAGTAAGGGAATGAACAAAGACGCAATGAATGTCCATCAATGCAGCAATGCAGGAGTCTCATAAATAAGGTTCTCATCACTGCTATAGTTGATATGGTAATGGACATAAAATATAGGAACATCCAGAAAATTCGGAATAGCACTGAAAATAGTTAAGACTAACTTGAATTAAACTGAAATATAGTCAGATCTGTTAATAGATAAGTACTTTTGTTTTAGGCGGAAAATTCCCTTATTCCCTTTAAAGGTGCTTCGCGATCCGATTGACAGGACCGTGGATCAACAGATAGGGGACAAAGGCCGGCCCACGGCGGGCCGGCCTCAGAATAAGAGAAACAAATGCTCTTAGGTCGATAAGCGCTAATCAGTAATCGCCTGCACTGCCGGCGGCTCATGCTCGAATGCACCCTTTTCCGGGGTCAGATCTTTTGCACCCGTTCCCGGAAGTATTTCAAAGCCCATATCAAACTGGATCAGCATGGTCTTCAACTGATCATAGGGCTTGCGGTCGCCGACCAGTTTGGCCTTGCCGGCTTTGATCTGGTCATCAAATGTAACCGCTCCCATCATGGTCTTCTCGAGATCAGCGCGGTCAATGGTAATGGTCAGGTCCGGCTTCTCTGCCTGAACCCCCTCGATGTTGGTAAGCGTGGCGTTGCTCAATTCAACGACGAACTTCTCGCCGTTGTCGGGCGTCACCAGATTGATGACGAAGTCTATCCCTTCAGCCTTCTTGTAGTCCAGGCGAATGCCCAGGAAATCAAGCCAGAGTTCGGTGGTCATGGCACTGATCATGTCGGGGCCACCGGTCTTAGGTGAGGCTCCGGCAGGAATGCCGTTACGCAATTCGTAGGCGCCGGCCAGGAAGCTGTTACGCACACTGGGGCTCTCCTTCGAGTAGCCGATCTGTTCATACACATCAGCCAGCAGGTCCTTGCCGGCCTGGTTGTCAGGTTCCGCAAACACCAGCTTGTTGAGAATCTCCATGGCATGACGATACTTTCCCTGATTGTAGAGTTCTTTGCCCTTTGCGATGATCTTGGCCGAGCCGCCCATCATCTCCACATAGAGAGGTGCAGAATCTCCTGGCGACAGCGGGATCAGGGTTGCCGGGTTGGCATCCCAATAGCCGAGGTAACGATTGACTACCGCACGGCTGTTATGTTCTTCCGAACCATGATAGCTGTGAGCCGCCCACTGTTTCTGCAGGCTCTTTGGCGGCTTGTAGACATTGTGGATTTCGTTAACTGTTACACCCTGGTTGGCCAGGTGCAGAACTTCGTTGTTGAGATTGGCATAAATATCCCGTTGAGCACGCATAACTTCCTGGATGCGGTCGTTGCCCCAGCGCGGCCAGCTGTGCGAGGCGAACATCACCTCCGCCTCCGTTCCAAAACGATAGAGGGCTTCGTTGATATTCTTTGACCACTTGAGGGCATCACGCACCAGAGCGCCGCGCAGGGTGTAGATGTTGTGCACGGTGCCGGTGATGTTCTCGGCAGCCCAGAAAGCCTTCATCTCGGGGAAATAGGTATTCATTTCCGCAGGGGCCTCTGTGCCCGGGGTGTTCTGGAAAATCATCTTGACGCCATCGACAGTCATTTCCTCGAAGTCTTTTTCAACGATCACAGACGGCGGAATGAGGCCAAGGTTTCCTGCAGCAGTGTTCTTGCCGATCGACTGGTCGACATGACCGAAGGGACTGCGTGGTAGAAGCACGCCATACTGGTAGAACATGCGACGGGTCATGGCATTGCCTGCGTAGACGTTCTCGGAAACTGCATGATCCATGAAACCGACAGGAGCAATAACCGGGACCTTGCCACTGCGCACATCCGCCTGGTCCACGACTCCGCGTACCCCGCCGAAGTGGTCGCCGTGGGAGTGCGAATAAACCACGGCGGTGACCGGACGATCGCCGAGTTGCTCATTGATGAACTTCAGCGCAGCGGCAGCCGTTTCCTTCGCAGTTAGCGGGTCGAAAATAATCCAGCCGGTATCGCCTTTGACAAAGCTGATGTTTGCAAGGTCGTAGCCACGAACCTGATAGATTTTGCCGGGCAGGACCTCGTAGAGGCCGTAGGCCATGTTGAGCACGGCCTGACGCTGCAGCGATGGATGGATAGTGTCGTATTCCTTGTCGGTCAGCAGAAACTCGTAGCTGCCCATGTCCCAGGCAACGTGGCCGGCTTCGGCCATGATCTGCTTGTAATCGGGGGCCGCAATGAAGCCTTTCTTTGATTCATCGAAATCGCGCTTGTCCTCGAAGGGCAGGGATTTGCGAAGTCCGTTTTGCAGCTCTCGTTGGATCAGCCTTAACGATACCTCCGCCCCCTGCAGCGAAAACAGTCCCGGCAAATACCAGGGATAGAATAATAAGAAAAACGGTGTTCTTGAGCATAAATTTCATTCTTCGGCTCCTTTCATTTGTGGTTAGCACAGTTATGGTTACTGCTTTATTCTCCTTTCATTATTGAAGATATGTTCCGGTCAGACATACACTTTTCTTGCCAGTAAGAAAAGTTTTTACATTGTAGGCATAAAATTTCTGTTTGTGTATGATTTAAATCATGAAGATTCGATTAAAATACGCAGTCGAAAAAAATTTAACTCCACTCATATCAATAGTTAGATGTATAACATAAAAAAGTGACTCCGTCAAAAAACAAATTGATTTACCTAATGCATCAATTGTAATTAATACTTCAAAAGTGGGGCTCTCTCTTTTTTCTATCTTGAAAACCTCATCGTCCCTGAATCGTATTTCAGGTTACGACTCAAGAAGACGGAGACATCACCTTTTTTATTATCACCTTTCACCGACACTATTATTGAAAATCTTAACTTGACATTAGGATTTTCAATATTGTATGTTTTATCCATGATTCCGCGTCCTGACGCGCTCAAGCGCATTACCGGCGTTTTCAGTATTCAACCAATCGCAGCTCTTTTGGGTCCCCGCCAATGCGGTAAGACCACTCTTGCGAGGATGATTGCGGAACTCGAGCCGTGCACCTATTTCGATCTTGAAAACCCTGTTGATGTCCGTCGACTGGAGGCTCCGATGAGAACTCTGGAGGGTCTCTCAGGATTGGTCGTCATCGATGAGGTCCAGCGCCGGCCCGAACTGTTCGAATTGCTCAGGGTCCTGGCGGACCGGCCCCGGAATCCGGCCCGGTTCCTTCTTTTGGGTTCCGCTTCTTCCCACCTGGTCAAGGGTGTATCGGAATCTCTTGCGGGGCGAATCGGATTCATAGATCTCTCCGGGTTTAACCTTCGGGAAGTGGATGGGGAGCAATTTGCTCTCCTCTGGTTGCGAGGCGGATTTCCAAGATCATTTCTGTCCGTTGACGAACCTGCCAGCATGGCGTGGCGCGAGGATTTCATACGCACCTTTCTTGAACGGGATATTCCCCAGCTCGGGATTACAATTCCGGCAGAAACACTGAGACGTTTCTGGACCATGATCGCCCATTACCACGGACAGGTTTGGAACGCCGCACAATTTGCCAGATCGCTCGGAACATCTGAAATCACTGCTCGCCGGTATCTTGATATTCTTGCCGGCGCCTACATGATCAGAATCCTCCCCCCCTGGTTCGAGAACCTTCGGAAACGACAGGTCAAGGCCCCCAAGATCTACATTCGCGACAGCGGGATTCTACACACTCTGCTTCAATTGCGCACCATGGCTGATCTCCAGTCCCATCCAAAATTCGGGGCCTCGTGGGAGGGTTTCGTTCTGGAGCAGATTATAGCGATGCTGGAAACCAGGGATACCTATTTCTGGGCAACCCATGCCGGTGCCGAACTGGACCTTTTGGTGATGGTCGCTGCAAAACGCTACGGGTTTGAATTTAAATATGCGGATGCACCCGGCCGAAGCCGTTCCATGCACACTGCCATCCAGGACCTTCGTCTTGAGCACTTGTGGGTGATTTACCCCGGCCATCAGGAGTACCCTCTCGACGACAAGATCTCTGTCATACCCATCGATTCTCTCTCTCGCATTGTGAACGGCCTCCAGCAATAATTTCACGTTGACCGTGAGCCCGTGTTTAGCCAGTTCTATTTTGAAAACTGCATCGTCCCTGAATCGTATTTCAGGTCAATGTAGAGATCACCGTCACGGATAAAATAAATTGCCGCCCCAGAAAGTCCCCGCACAAACTCATCCTCCAGTGAACCTTCGGGGCATGCTGCCATGGTTGAGTGGGTTATCTCCATGGAAAGACGCTTCTCTTCCGGGGAATATGTATAAGTGCCCCCTTTCATATTGCAGTCAGCCTTTGCATTGACTGTACCGTCTTCACGAAATTCAACGGTATAGTTCTTCGGATCGGCAGGCACTGCCTTCCTGTCGTCATTGTAGAGGGTCTGAACCCAGTGCCAGACCGTGCCGGTGATTTTCTGAGTGGTCTTCTCCGATGCCTTACCGGGAAGAGGGACAAGCCTGTTTTCCTTCACGGCAAAACCCTTGACCACCTCAGAGGAGGGACAGCACATGGGGTCCAGGGGTCCGTGCGTTTTCATCATAACAACGACTGTATCGCCGCTTATTGCAACAGACTGGACTTCTACCCGGTCGCCAAGGAGAACGGTATCAGTATTCACCCATCCTTCGACTTCCTTTGTAAGAAGGGCAAGATCACGGAATGTGCCACTGCCTCCCGGGTCCGTGACGAGGACAACGGCACCTGTTTCCCTGCCATGCACCTTTCCAAAAACCCTCTTGTCACCCAGTCTGATGACTGTCTCTGTAGCAGAGCCCGGGGCTGCCGGTTCCCGGTATGCTCCATTGGAGAGCGTCGCCTTGCCCGATGGAATCCATCGTGACAGAAAGGTCATTGAATTGAGATCGACTGCAGCGCTGTCTCCCCGGGCACTCGTGAAGCGGGCGAGAACTTCCCTGTCCTTAATCAAAAGCAAAGCACCATCCCTGATTTCCCATGACCGGGTCTGCTCAAGTGCCTGCATCAACTTCAATTCCACCTCACCGGCTTCTCCCTCGCAAAACATTCGGCTGGCCCCAACAGGGCCGAACTTCAGTGCAGACCCATCGAGATCATAGCTGCCGAAAAAATTGTTGCAGCCGGCAAATCCCGTGACCTGTTTCTTTGAAGGATCAAAGATGATATGGGGCTGTTTTTCACCTGCAAGGGGTGAAACAGGTGAGCCGCTCACCTCCACAAGCTGCCATTCGGGGCCTTCGATACCATTGGCAGCAGTCCTGATGCCACCTGTTTCACTTTTAATAGAGGAAACCGGCACCAGACTTAATAACATTGCACATAAAAAAATAGCGCTTCTTTTCATCATCTTACCCTCTTCCTTTCACCAGCCAGCCAAGCATCAGGAGACCAACGGCTGCGATCCAGCTGCCGGCAACGCGCACAACGATACGAGACCACAGTGCTCTCAGGCTCACGACCTGGGCGGCTATCAACGTTATGACAATGAATACTGCGATCGCGGCGCCAAGCATCCCCAGCCGGTCTGTCCCTGCAGCAGCCATCGTGGAACCATTCACAAACCCATGGAGCAGTCCTGCCCCGCAGGTTAGGATCAGCAGCACTGTTCGCGGTATATTCGCATTCAAAGCAACAAGTACACCCACGATTCCAAATGAAAGCGTCGTCAGCCACGGCAGGGTGATCCCTGCCGGCTCAATCGATCCGATCATCTCACCCGTCAGCCAGGCAGCAGGCAGTACAATGATCGCCCCGCGCGAGGCAGGGGGCCCACATAATCCCGCGAGAAGACCAAGTCCAATCGCAATTAATATGTCAGAGGGGGTGATAAAGAGATGGACCACCCCGTCATAAAATGTCCCGAAACCGGTGTTCACGAGATGAGCGTCCGCAGCAGCCGGCAGGAGAAAGAGCGTCATGAACAGCAATATGCTCATGCGTGTGCGCTGCTTCATGAACAAAGGTAATTTTAAGCCTTTTCCGGAATTCCTTTGGAAATAAGCTCTTCCCGGCAAGTCATTCCCGCGAAGGCGGGAATCCAGATTACTCCAATATATCATCATACAAATCTTTCCATCCAGGGTTGTTTTCTTCTATAAGCCTAAGCTTCCATTTCCTGTCCCATTTCTTGATCTGTTTTTCTCTCTGTATGGCGCTATCAGGATTCTGATGCATCTCATACCACACAAGGCAATGCACGCCATATTTATTTGTAAAACCTTCAACTATATTATTCTTGTGCTCATAAATCCTCTTTATGATATCTGAAGTAACCCCTGTATATAACGTTCCGTTACGTTTACTGCAGAGGATATAAACATAATAGTTTATCATGCTTTGTTTGTCATGGCCGAATTCTTTAATCGAAGCATTTCTAAATTTATGATAAGTGAAATCTGCTTACTTAACGTCATTCCCGTGCACCTGCCTGTCGGCAGAAGGGCTTGACCGGACAATCTAAACCCTGTTGAAAAGCCTGGATTCCCGCCTTCGCGGGAATGACGACACAGTAAGTAATCTTTAATCAATTCCCTGACGTACTTTTTTAAGAAAATTCCCGCCACATTCTCACACAAATATCCTCAGAAGAAAAAATACCCCGGAGAGCGCCACCATCCCTCCGGCTGCCCGTATTGCAAGACGTCCCCTGCTCCAGCGATTCACGAGCCCCATCGTGATGCCAAGGCCGTGCAGTGTCCCCGTGGCCATGACAAAACCAATGCTATAGAGCAGACCGCTACTTCCCGCGGGCAGTTCCGTTCCGTGGGCGTGGCCGTGAGCAAGGACCATCGATCCAAGAACCAGGGCCGATACTGCTATCCCGATTTCAATTCCGGGCAGAGCAATACCCATGAGTCCGAGCATACCTCCAACGGCCATAACCATGGGAAAAGCAACGGGCAGCACCCAGACAGCTGGTGCTCCAAGCTGCGCGCCCCACAGGCCAACAGATATCATTGCCAGGACATGGTCCATACCTGATACAGGATGCTTCAGACCGCTGACAATCCCGGTGATTGAGCCCGTCTCCTG
>Ga0111162_1022_pt1 | contig 16086 bp, 15 predicted proteins | sample DeeMarSeWOR28_12_FD_80263 | JGI IMG/M metagenome (GOLD analysis project Ga0111162, IMG submission 80263) | Nitrospira bacterium SG8_35_1 | reverse complement strand
CAGGATAAGGAGAAAGAACGATGCCAATCTTCATGATGTTTGGAAAATATTCATCTGAGGCACTCAAGGGGGTCAGTGCCAAGCGGACAGACAGGGCTGTTGCAGTCATTCAGAAACATGGCGGAGACATAAAGTCCATGTATGCTGTTCTTGGAGAGCACGACCTTGTTTTAACTATAGATTTCCCCAACGAAGAGCAGGCCCTGCTGGCCTCAGTGGCATTGTACAGACTCACCGGCATACACTTTACCACTTCACCGGTTATTGAAGTTGAGAAGTTTGATACGTTGATCGGCAAGGCAAAGGAAATCTGAATCTCATTGACGGGCAGCGACAGCGTAGTGCAATGGCGGGAGCCTGTGGGAATCGAAATATGCCTTTTCGTTACAATATTATTTAATTTCAAAAAGTTACAGAGGTTAAATAAATATGTCCACGGTCTGTCCACGTTTCGATTTTACTATTTTCATCAAAATGTATAATCCGTACTAATTATTTATTACCGTATAACCTGCTTCTTTCACCATCTAATAAGTATAGCGTTCCTATAAAAAATTACACCGCAAGTAAAATCATAAAACTAAAGACTTGCAATGGAAAGGTCGTATCTTAATATATAAAATGACATGTTGTACTAGATAGGATAAAATGATGAAACGCCTATTTTTGCTCTTACCTGTCCTAACAATAATAATTGCCAGTTCTTGTCCGGATGCTTCCGAAACAAAGGGAATAATAGCCCACAAGATACTTAATAAAAGTGAATCAGAAGCTGGAATCTTATCAATAGATGTTCAGGTAAACCTTATAAATGGACGAATACCAAATAAAAATGAAATTGACGAATTGTCCGAATATTTAGCTCAACAAGAGAAAGAACACGAGAGTATTAAAATTCTTTTTTATCTTCCTGATAGGGAGTCAGAATCTGATATCTATGCATCTGCAAATTATAAGCCCGAGCAAAAAGCAAAAATCGTTCGATTTTTATTCTTACAACACCTTCTATCGAAATAGTCTCTTCCAAATGGAAATAGATTAGGATATATGAAGTCTGTTATCTAATTTTCGAGGTACAAATAGATTTTTATAAATCCAAGACCGTAATAATTTAACCCGTAGATACCCTTCCACATTCCCCTCTGGATCGAGAATCATAAGAATCACCTGTGCTCCGCTGATCAATGATTCATTATCGTAATCGATGACAGGGGCAACGATTCCTACCCTATCACGCGGATTATTGGAGGGGCTATGTGGTAACTTTTCCGGTTCAACAGATTGCCCAACGCCTTTTTATACAACTCTCGGTCATATTATTTAATGGGTGATGTCAATATTTGTTCATACCTAATTAGTATTAGATCTGCCAATGATAACTTAAAATACATAATTATTAATTCTGGGAAACTAAGGTTACCAGTTCCAAATGCCGTTCATACAATTGCAACACCTCAACTCCTATTGCATCAGACATATTACAGGACTTCTTTAACCACAAAATTTTATACGGGATCCTTAGAGGCTCATTTTTTAAATACATTAGCAGCCTATCACCTGAATTATAAGGCAAAGAGACGCCAACTTTGATGCACATTCCCTTATCTGATATATCCGTAACAACTCCATAATGAATTTCTCGGTCATGAAAAAATTGTACCTCTAAATTAGCTGGAAATCTTTTCCTGCCTCTTCTTTCCATAGCTATTATTTAGCCTCTTTCGAACGCTCTAGAAGTAATTTTTGTAAATGAGTTGGATTCAGCATATCAAATGCATCAATTTTTTCTTCTTTACTTACAAGTTGAAAAAAATCGCAATTCATACAGGAATACCTCTCTTTGGCAAATGCCCCCTTAATCTCCTCTTTACAAAGCTTCCCCGGAATGGCCCAGCATATGCGACCACCATTTTTCCCCCCATTGACCCCGTTTATGGAGGTGGCATATGCTGCTGGGCATGTGCCACATTTATCTGCTACAGTTCCGCCCGGTTCTCTACCACATTTTTCAAACTCCCAGCAATTATATTTTATAGCCATTTTTGCCTCCTTTCTTATAAGAAGGTTTGTTCTCTATCCTTATTCTCCATACTTGTTATTTACTACGATAAATTCCATTTGTCTATTTAAATGATTTAATGCGGACATAATGCAAGTTAATAGTGACGTACATTATTTACTCGCTAAATAAAGATTAGTTAATCTGGTTTTGTAATAGTATCGTTGGAGGCAAGATTTAAGGATGTTGATAATAGCGAATAATCAACGATTCAGAAATATGCGTATCACTGAATATTACAATTGTAAATCACTTACTATTTTGATCGGAAGTTTTTAAATTTAATTCGTACAGGTCGGTTCTCCTGCTTTCCAGGTTGCGTACGCTTCCTTGAGTCCGTAACTCCTTGATCAGGTCAAGATCAAGGTCAGTTATGAGAACGGTTTCAATGCCGGGAGTCGCCTCCGAGGCAATTGCATCATGGGGGAATGAAAAATCCGCAGGGGTAAACACAGCCGCCTGGGAATACTGAATACCCATGGTTTCAACCTTTGGTATATTGCCAACGCTGCCTGATATGGCAACAAAGCATTCATTTTCAATTGCGCGGGCCTGAGCGCAGCACCTTACCCGCAGATAACCGGTTTTCGTGTCGGTCCAGAACGGTACCAGCAGAATTTTCATCCCCTTCATAACCTGCAGGCGTGCCAGTTCAGGGAATTCGACATCATAACAAATTAATATTCCTATCTTTCCAACATCGGTATCAAAAACCTTTATATCCTTACCTCCAGTAAACCCCCAGTAAGCATCCTCATCAGGGGTGATATGGAGTTTTTCCTGAGAATCCCAGGTCCCGTCCCGCCTACAGAGAAAAGACACGTTGTATAGCTTTCCGTCGTCCCCGATTTGCGGGATGCTTCCCGTCACAATATTAATATTGTAGCTGAGCGCCATATCAATCATGGCCTGGCGCAAATCATCAGTATAGTCTGCAAGCATGCGCATGGCATCTGTCGGATTCTTGCCCTCATAGGTATGAATAAGAGGTGCATTGAGCAATTCAGGAAAGAGCACGATATCGGCCTTATAATCGCTTACTGTGTCAACAAAGAACTCTACCTGCTGCATAAAATCATCAAAGGAGTTGAAACGACGCATCTGCCACTGCACAACACCTATACGGGCGATGGAGTGAGTTCTGCCAATCAGTTTCGTTTTTTTTCGATAATAAATATTGATCCACTCCATAAGTACGGCGTGACCGCGGGACTTATAGTCCTGGGGCCAGTAGTCATCAAGAAGATTGCGCACATGAAAATCATTGGAGATCTGAAAGGTAAGTACAGGGTCATAGACTTCACGGTTTTTGACTTTGAGAATATATTGTTCAGGAGTTAGTTCAGCTGAGTACTTATGATAGGACGGCATCCGTCCGCCTATAAGGATTCCCTTCATGTTAAGGTTTTCGGCAAGTTCCTTACGGGTATCATACAGCCGGCGCCCGAGCCTCATCCCTTGATATTCGGGATCCACAAACACCTCGATGCCGTAAAGGTAGTCTCCCTCTGGATCATGTGATTTAAATGTTCCTCCCCGAATGATCTGGTCATAGGTATGCTGATCACCGAAGAGGCTGAAATCGATTATCAGTGTCAGGGCGACTGCAACGGGCTTTCCATTGTCCTCAATGCATATCTGTCCCTCGGGGAAAAGTTGAATAAGTCTAACAATCTGCTCGTGGGTCCAGGGCAGAGCCACCCCTTTGTACACACGCGAACTGATTTCATGAAGTGTGTCGTAATCTTCAATTCTTAGATTTCTCGTAGATAATTTGTGGGAAATTTCCTCTGTCATTTTGTTTTGTCCTCAAAAAAAACCTTTAGCGATATAATGGGTTTCATTACAGTTCCTGGTATCGCGAAACTACTTTTAAAATAGTTTTAATGTTATCAGAAAACACGTTGTTCCGGCAATGTGTTTTGGAGTCTTTCAACAGCCCGTAACGATATGTCCCTACCCTCAACTACTCCACCCGACTAACACTCCAACAAGGCAAGAACGTTGTATCTTTTTTTGGATCAGCTTGGATTGCTGAAATAACCCCGCAGCAGGGGATCTGCGGTTTTATTTCAGGGCTGATGATCTATCATCAATCGCAACTTTCAGGGCGATTTTCACGTTATTCATAAGGGTATTTCCCCATTGATGGAATGTGGGGTCATCATTCATAATGCACACAAAGTCTCGATGAAAGATCAGCTCACGGTAATAATGAGTTATGCAAAGTAATCGGAGTGAGAGCGCCGTTTGTTTATAATTGGCGCGGTAAGACTATTGAATTGAATTGCAACTAGTTAGAATACTGTTTTTAAATAAAAGCCTATCTATCTCATGGACGGTGAACGAGTACGGGTGGTGACTTTTTGGGCTGTGTTTTTTAGTCGATTGAAAATTGGTTCCTAGCATACAACATCATACCGGTCTGCATCAATCAGTGCATCGTTAACACTATTAATTGTGAATCTTCAATTTCTGTCGTTTACCATATAATTGATATGTAGGTAAACTCAACAGAATCCAGCCTAACACGAATTACTGTTAATGCGGATGCTTCTTCAGGTTTTGAGGAACAGCAGCCAATGTTTACAAAAAATCGACATTTCTCTCGTATATCGTCAGATGTGAATCAAGGCCATAACTATTTTATGTTCCATGATTAATTCTCTTTCATTAGTGCTTTTCGTCATACAATCTGACTATTGCCCAACCAAACTTATCTTTTTCAAAATATACTTTTATTTTCCGGTGACTTCCAGCATCTCCCAGCAGGTATCCTCTTTCATTTCCTTCTGATGCAATGATGCTTACCTTTAAATCCGCAATAGCTTTCCCTTCATTGACAGTAATTCCGACTATGTCCGCAATGATCTCGTAATCATCATAGGTTTTAAAGAGTCTTTCCGATCTTTTTTTTAACATTAAGTAACTGCCGCCGTAATCATCTGAATAATTAAATGAAATGAGGCTCATTAACGCCTCACTGTTTTCGTTTATAATAGCCTGTTCACAGATCCTGATTGCTTTTCTGATACGTTTCTTGTCTGATGGGAATACAACAATAGCAATAATTACGACAGCAACAACTAAGGCAAATCCATACCTTTTCATTCCAAACCACCTTAGAAGCTATTTTGGGGAGGATGATGAATATCAGATTCTTGTGTATATATATGCCAAGTATCATACATAATGCATTACGAAGGATTCAAAGCATCTGTCTAATGGCATAAATCACCATTTGACGATAGTAGCAAAACAACGCTTTCATTATGTTTTCGAGAAAAGGGTAAAATAAGAAATTAAGGATTGCCGTAGAAAATGAGAAGAATACTCAATTTCGTATTCCTCTTTATCTTTCTCGGGAATGACCATTAGAGGCTAGTTATTGCTCTTAACAATCGGAGGCCTAATAAGTGTTAGCCTCTTCTCTTTGTTTTCTATATAACTTCTTAAATAATTCAACTCTCTTCCTATTGACACCCCCATCGCCATAACCCACTCTTGATGCCGATCGAAAATGCATAACTCTCTGATTCGTATCGATTCTAATTTCTAAGTCATCTACAAATCCAAAAATTGACGAAGAAAAGGTAGCTGCAATGTAATTATCTTTTCCATGCTGAAATATACCGCCCATATCTTTAATCGTAGCCACCAATCTGGGCATATCATGAATTTCGATGTTTTTAGGAATAGTAACAGGTGCGATGTAATGATTGGCATCATCCATATATTCACTGCAGACACAATTCGGTTTATCGGGGCATCTCGACAGGCTTCCGTTGACTAATCCAGGAGATTGTCCTTTTTGAGAATATTTTCCAAGGATAAATAGGAGGGCAATTGTGCTTCCGACAAGAAGAGATAATATGATGATTGTTACTTTCATTATTATTTTAAAAGACTAACTAGACCAGGATCATCGATGCAGACCATGAAACACATAAACAAGCGAGAAGACAATTTACATACCATAAGCAATCGCCTGCAAAAAGTCATCGATGGTCTGAATTCTAATGCTTGGTGTTATTGGGTTTTTATTATCGTTAAATGCTAGGATTAAAAGTTATAAGATACCCCTATACTTAAAAGGTATTGGTTCTCATCTTTGACGACAGGACTGTCGGCGGTATCACCAAGCAACAGATCATAACTTGCCATAGTATGAACTCCCCATTTTTGGTTAATTCTATAAATCGACATTATATTGAGCCCGACTGATTTAAAACCAGAATCAGCCTCATAAACAATTAGGCCTGATCGGGCTGATTGGCTCGGAGAGATGCTGAAATATTCCTCCATATAATCAGAGCTTGAATAGGTTGTTTGCACTGATGGTTTCAATTTGGTTTTTTCTCCTAGTCGTAGATCATACCCCAAACCTATATGAGCTTGAAAACCGGTGTCGTCACCAGTAAACTGCTGTTCATAATGCGCATCAACTGAAATATCATCAACTTGCCATTCAAATAGAACATTGGCTGTCGCACCGCCATCAATATCGCCAAGCCCGTCAAGATCACCTGAGTCATCCTCATCCCGGCCAAAAGAGTACCCAATAGATACACCGAGTTTTACGCCATCTTGGTTCCACAAATAAGCTCCTAAGCCTTTGCGTGGATTTAAAAAAATAATATCACGCCAAGTGATGTCAATCATAGGAAAGCCTTGAAATTCATAATCATCGGAACCTTCATACTCTGGTTTATACATCCCTATTCCCCCTAAACGAACAGACAAATCATTGTTCCTACCATATTGTTGATCTCGTTTCTTTTGTGGTTCAGCAATCGAACTGCCCTCAATAATAATCAATATCAACGCTATGAAAAAAACTATACTAAGTTTGCGATGCATTATTATCAACCTTTATGCTCCTGTTTATTTATGTTGTTTATTATTCTTGAATCTAACCAATAATATACGCATTGTGTCTTCATTCTCAAGATAAAATACCAATGAACAATAACAATCTGCGAAATTTGTTTCAGTTTTATTTATTGATAATACTGATCTATCTGCATTATATGAGATGGTATAGATTTACTGATACCTTCATCAAATCAGCAGAATCTGGACTGACTCCATTTCAACGATAAGTGGATAAAGTCTTCAGGATTTTAGCGAGAATCAGCCAGAACCAAGACTTATAATCGTAAATCTTCAGGTGTGGATTGGGTCAGAACTAAGGGTTGATATGATCAATATTCAGGATTGATGAAGGTCTGGCTTAACGATACATTTATATTATCATGGATTATTGAATCATTTTATTGAATATTGTATTTTATCTTTTGTCATGACGCACAGAGTGATGTTTTCTTTTGTATAATTCCTGCCAGGAGGTGAGTCATTATGGAAAAAAGATTTAAATTCTCTGCATGGTATGTTTTTCTTGCCGTCTGGGCAGTACTGATCATACACAATTTCATTGTCCAGACCTTTCAGGTCAAGACCATACCATACAGCGAGTTTCTCATCTCCTTGGAGAAAGGAGAGATCGAAGAAATTGCCATCACCCAGAGTCACATACAGGGAAAAATCAAAAACACTGCCGATTCTATCGAAAAACCCAAGACCTTTAACACCGTTCGCGTCGATGACCCTGAGCTTACAAAAAAGCTTGTGGAGCGGGGCGTAAAATTTACAGGCGTAATAGAAAGTACCTTTGTAAGGGACCTGTTCAGCTGGATCTTTCCCATTGCCCTCTTTGTGGGCATCTGGTATTTCATCTTCCGGAGAATGAGCGGCCAGCAGGGATTTATGACCGTGGGAAAGAGCAAAGCAAAGATATATATGGAGGAAGGTCTTGGAATTACTTTTGAAGATATAGCTGGTGTAGATGAAGCTGCGGAGGAACTGAAAGAAACGGTAGAATTTCTTAGGGATCCCGGCAAATTTACCCGCCTTGGTGCTAAACTGCCACGGGGAGTGCTCCTCGTGGGACCGCCGGGAACAGGAAAGACCCTTCTTGCCAAGGCAATAGCCGGGGAGAGTAAGGTGCCCTTTTTCAGCATCTCAGGTTCAGAGTTCGTGGAAATGTTTGTGGGCGTTGGAGCTGCTAGAGTACGGGACCTCTTTGAGCAGGCAAAGACAAAAGCCCCCTGCATTATTTTTATCGACGAGCTGGATGCACTCGGCAAGGCCCGCGGTGGTATGACTGTTGGTGGCCATGACGAGCGGGAGCAAACACTGAACCAGCTTTTGGTTGAAATGGACGGCTTTGATCCAACCTCCGGTGTTATCCTCCTTGCTGCGACAAACCGTCCTGAAATACTCGATCCGGCACTCCTGAGACCGGGGAGATTTGACCGGCAGATCCTTGTAGATAAACCGGACAAAAAAGGCCGAGAAGATATCCTGAGAGTGCACATAAAAAACATCAAGCTCGCTCAGAGTGTAGACCTGAGTGAAATAGCGGGAATGACTCCCGGTTTTGCCGGAGCTGATCTTGCAAATCTTGTGAACGAAGCTACACTGCTAGCAGTTCGGAGGGGAAAAGATGAAGTCGACACTGATGAGTTCAAAGAGGCAATTGAACGTGTTATAGCAGGACTGGAAAAAAAGAACCGTCTCATTAATGAAGAAGAGCGGAAGATCGTTGCCTACCATGAGACAGGTCATGCACTCGTTGGGCTTGTTGCCCCCGGGGCAGGACCTGTCCAGAAAATAACGATTGTACCAAGAGGCGTTGCAGCCCTGGGATATACGTTGAATGTACCAACAGAAGAACGATACCTTATGCGAAAGTCTGAGCTGCTGGACAAAATAGCCATGTCACTGGGAGGACGTGTTGCCGAAGAAATTGTTTTCGGCGATGTATCAACAGGAGCTCACAATGATCTTTCCAAGGCAACGGAGATTGCCCGCACGATGGTCACCCAATACGGGATGGATGAAACCCTCGGGCACGTGTATCTTGAATCAGGCGGAAGATCACCCTATCTGAATACTCCCGGGTTTCCGGAAGAGAAAAAGTACAGCGAAGAGACCTCAAGGGAGATAGACTCCGCTGTGCATAGGATCCTTGATGAACAGTATGCCCGTGCTAAAGATATTATTATGAAACATCGACAGGTGCTGGAGGAAGGGGCAAAACTTCTTTTGGAAAAAGAGAAAATCGAAGGGAAGACTCTCAAGGCCATTCTTGACAGGTCAGCAAGGCACAGCGCATGAGAGAATTCATTGAGGGATTTTATTTTTTAATTGCATCTCTTTAAATGTTATAAGGAATTTACTCTGAAAACAATTAACGTATATGAAGTATGACAATCTCTTATATGCCAACTGCCACAAATAGATTTACGATTTAAATCTTCAATATTTAATGCGACTATGATATGACGATAACTTCACCAGTCATTAACATTCAGACCAACTCCGTTTTACTGATAATGCGGAGAGTCATCAGAATTTCAGCGGAAATCAGTCCAAATCAAGATTTCTATCGTATATCGTCAGATGCGGTTCAGGGCGGAACTGAGGGTTGATATGAGAAAGCCGTAGTTTTTACCTGATCCTGATTTAACGATATAGGGAATAGATCTTGAATTTCAGGGAATATGGACAAGACTGAAGATATAATCTTAAAAATCAATGAAGGTATGTTTCATTTTCTGTCTTTTGATCATTCAACATCACAACGGCACAATTTCCGTACTCTCCATTTGACCATATCCCCATGAATAAGGAGATAATTCATCTTCTGACCATCTCATTTCAGCCTTAGGGATCTGCTGATGTCACGGCGCTCATTACTTTCATAGGCCGCTTCGTTTCTACCGCCTTTGTTGCTTGAGTTTTATTTTCTCTTTTACAGTCCCTGTCAATGCGGCAAAGATGTACTGCAACTTTCGCGTCTCTGGAGATAGCGATAAATTCTTTGTAAAATATTTCTCCCCTGACATTGGCATAAGGCCCGATTTCAATCTCATTCCCTTCCAGCCTGCCGGTAAATTCACAATTTACATTTATCTTGCCCCCTGCTTTTACTTCGCCTTCCACGAACTCGCCCGAAAGCGAGACATTTCCTTCGGTGGAAATTTTCCCGCTCTGCAGCTCTCCCCTAATGTCAATAGTGCCTCTCGGGGTTGCTATATTCCCTGAAGTCCGGCTGATATCCCGCACAAAGTCCACATTTTCCCATCTGAGATTCAGGGGCTCAACCTTTTTCAGCCCGGTAGGCATGCCAGTGAGAACGTCAGGTTTCAGGTGAGGTTTGCAGGAATGTTCACGGTCGTCACAGGCTTTCTTCTTGGAGTGATAGCGCAGACCGTTGCTGTTAGCATGGTCCGTAGTTGTCTTTTCCATGCTAACAGTCAGATCAGACTCAGCCGTCCCGTAATCAGCGTGGCCGCTTTTTAGAAATGATTGTTTCCTCTGAAGAATAACTCGTTGAAAAACAAAGAAGGTCATCAGCAGACTCGCCATGATGAAAACACGGCTGCGTTCAGGAAAATTCACCGTTATCATTTCCGAAAGGGTGTTTTTTGCTTCTCGTTGAGAACTGCCTGCATGAGTAGTGACCGTTCCACGTTCCCTGTGAGCCACATGGTGAACCGGGGTGTAATCTTTGAAGAACGGGTTACTCTCATGAGTGTCATATACCCTGAAACTCAACGAGTTGACAAGGGCGAATCGCAATGCAGTCCAGTAGTCATGGCCCATGGATGGGTCGGAAGATGGCAGCTCCAGCGTGTAAGTGGGGATTTTTCTCTCTTTACCGGCATAATTACCCAGAGACCCGGGAAAGAATTGAAAGTCTACAAGTTTAACAAACTTTTTTGTATTCGCTTCAATATTTAATGCTAAAAACTTTGCCCGCTGCTCTACACGGACCAGATTCTGATATTTCTGATCACCCGGTCCGTCAAAGTCAAGAAAACCCAGTGGAGAATGAATGGAAATGATCTTGTCTGGTTTATATTTATTTATCAAATAGACTTGAAATTGACTTTCTATTTCCGAGCCCCTTCTTTCACCAGGATATTTTCTTGGCTCCTTGCCGTGTTTAATCCATGTTTTTTGTGCTAGTCTGTCCCAGTCTTCAGTGGGAAGGTTTCTGTTTGGATCGACACCATTTCCATTCTGTCTGGAATTTGCAAAAAAGCCATCGGGGTTTACTAAAGGAGCCACAACCAATTGAAAATCCCTTGCTGCTTGTGAGTCATCAAGAAGAATTTCTTTAACTAAATGAAAACAGGTATAGATCCCCGACGATTCATCTCCATGTACTCCGCATAACAGTAAGTTGACGGGTCCTCTCTTATTCAGTTTGTTAAAGCCAAATTCCTGATATAACAGTGGATGTCCTTTAGAGGAATAATCGAATGTTTCCCAGAGTTCAGGGTCACATCTGATTGTATTCCATCCAAACTGCATAAATTTATAATTGACAGCATCACAGAAATCTTTCCCACCATGTTCTTTTGGAATTGAACACAATGCATTACCATGTAGCAGTGCATTGAAAAGGAAAAAGGAGAGCAAAAAGAAAAGATATTTAATAGTAGTCTGTTTTCTATCTCTTATCATGATATTTTAACGTAAGACAACCATCCAATGATTTCTTTATATATCTGTCATTACCTTAATGTGCCACGGCTCATAACGGACCCCTTCAAGGTTTTCCTGGGGATAGCGAAGCTTCAGGTAGCCAAGGTCGCTGAGTATCTCATAGACTTTTGTAGTAGTGAAGCGATCAGTGAAATTTGCGATCCCGAATCCTGCCTGACCCACATCAAAATCACCATTGCCGTGGAAGGAATAGCCGGGCGGGGCAAGTGAACGGGAAGCAAGGGAAAGATTCCCTTTATTCATGAACGCCTTGTTTAAAAACAGCAGACACTGTTTCATGACACCGCGAACGCCTGAAGTCAGGATGACCTGTTCGCCTATCTCTCTCTTAATTTTTTCATGTGTCTTCAGAGCCACTCCCTTAAAAACATAGTTCCCAGTATAATCGATTTTTGTCACATCCTTGTTCGGGATCTGGTCCGTAAGTTTTTTCAGCGTCTTCTTTCCAAAAAAACCATAGCGTGAAGCCTCTGAGTAAAATATCTTTTCAATAAAATCAGTTTCTGCACCTGTAAATTCTCCCACGTCAGAATATTTACGACCTATATTTAATCCGCTGTCAAAACTCAGAATCTGAAAATTTCCGTGGCCTGCTGTCCTTTCAAGACGTCTGAGCCGCTTTACGACTGAGACAAATGTACTAAAGTCAGATTCATGGACATGGATGTCATCCTTATGAGCTTCATCGAAGTGTCTCATTTTATATAAATAATCCCTTATATGATCATCTGTGTTACCCGGCAACGATACAACATGGTTGTCCATGTTCTTTGCCAGTATTTCAGGGGTAATCCCAAATCCGACAATGCCCAGAATCAGACTTTTCAGGAAATGTCTTCTTTTCATCTTTCTTAAATAATGTTTTTAAACTGCGCCTTATCTCCGCATCGGATTATACGGTACTATCCTTTAATTTAGACTGATTTTCTTTATTAATGGAGATCTCAGCCTGAAATATGTTTAGTATAGCATCAGATGGGAATGAGGGAAGTGCTGAAGCTTGATATGCTTCATTGTCAGGACTGATGAGGGTCTGAGGTCAACGATACAATGTGATTATCAATAAGCAGTCATCGGAATAGGATTGATGATTGACGGAAGAAAGTGAGTGAAATAGTGTGTAGTTGTACTCGTTCAATCTTCAACGACTTAGCTGCTTATCAATTTAGCAAATTCGGCTATTGCATGAGAATCAATCATGATAGCCAGAAAAATAATTATAAACGTGACAAATACAGTCAAAAGAAGTTTAATAACTCCTTTGTAATTGTTTTTTAATATCCGTACATTTTTATCGTCTAGATCATCCTTTGAATATACAAATGGAAGCGATCGAAATGAATTGACCCCGCCAGAACCAAAGCCAGGAACATAAGTGATTTCTTCCCATTTCTTTTTATGATGTTCTTCTAAATAAGATAATAGTCTTCTCCCTTCATATAAACTCACAAATATCGCAGGTATCCAAATTAATGCCGCATATGCTAGAAATATATTAAATCTTATTCCTTCTTCTGAATTCAATAGCACAGTAAAACGCAATAATAAAATCAATCCAACTGAAATCAACCAAATTCGCCAATAAAGCTTTGTATTGTTCTTTATCATTTATTTATTCAGCTAAAAGATATTAGCTTGCAGTCATTTTATGCAAACATTACTGACCGCTTGTAATATTGCATATTGTTGCGGTCATAATATCCAATATTGAGCAGATTGGGCAAGTAAATTCTTATAGATTAACTATATAGATATCATCAGTATTTGAGGAGTTTTTGGCTTACTGATAATTGCAAAGTATCTGCAGAATCCAAACTGATTCACCTTTACAGATTGTGCGGATAAGTCTTCAGGATATTATCTGAATGTATTTGGTATTAGGGTTTTGTTGATCTATCCCTGTCCATGATGATTATAAATGTACCTTCGATCGACCTGTTTTCCCTCGGTTTCAAGTCGATGATCCGCTTGGGATCGTTTGATTTGCATCCGGTTCCGCAGGCATCATTCGGCCAGAGATATGGGTCATTTGTAAAATAAAGCTGCGTGATAAGAGTCCTGTAGCCTGGATGAGAAACCTTAATGTGAATATGTGCGGGCCTGTAACCGCTGCCAATCCTGTAACGCCCCGGTTTAATGGAATGAAACTCATAGGAACCCTTTTTGTCTGACTTCATCCGCCCTCTTAATCTGTACCCCTCTTCCCGGTAATAATATTTTCCCCCTGCATCAGTCTGCCATACTTCAATAAGCGCGTCTTTTAACGGAGTAGTACAGTCGGTTTCCATTACAGATCCTTTTATAGATATGTGCATACCCGGTTCATCAGGGGTTGAGATCTCTGCTCTGAATGGTGCATTAGGCAGGTAGTATGGACCCTCTACATCATTTTGCGTAGCAGGACATAGGTCTGCTGATGCCTTAGCAGAATAAAACAATAATGCTGAAATGAATATGATGAAATATATTTTTCCTGACTGTGTCATAACTTTTTCCTGAAAGCGACTTCCTGGTCCGGTATGCTATTTTTAGACCCGTTTAGAAATATTATACATAGAGAAATTAATTATATTGCTGATAATTGCAAATTATAAACAAGATTTTGATGAGAATAAGTGCCTATTTACCGAAATTCAAGATTTCTCTCGTATATCAGGCGGTATGGAGGGGGGATTGCAGCTTGATATGATGTATCAGTAAGTCTAACGAGGATATGAAAACGAAGATTGCATCATGTTATAATTATTTTGGGTTGTGATTAAGATTTTTTATTATGCAGAATAATCAGTCAAACATCATTGCCTTTTTTACCTTATGCATATCCTCTATGCCACTTAGAATTTCAATAAGCTTGAGAGCGACATCTATAGCTGTATCAGGGCCTCTGTTAGTGATTATTCTATCTGAAATAACTATTCTCTCATTAACTGGAATTGCACCATGATATTTTAGAATCCCAAGGTTATCATGGCGTTTACTTGCCGTATAAGTAGTCGCTTTTTTATCTTTCAAAATACCTGATTTGGCAACAGGAAGTGAGCCTACACACATTGAAACGATTATTCCATTTTCCATATATATAGTCCGTATAAGATTTTGTACACTCTTATCATAGACTTCTTCATATCCGCTATCATTATGTCCTCCAGGAATAATGAGTGCCTGATATTCATTGGCATTCACTTTGTCAAGCAAGATGTGTGATTTAATAGTAAGGCCATGTTTTGAGGAAATGTGTTTTTTAAATGCTGTTATGACAACGTCTATTGATTTTACGGCTTTCAATATTCTGGTCCAACCGAGTATGTTTGTGAAAGTTGAAATCTCGATATCCTCAAATCCTTGTGGAGCAAAAAGTAATACTTTTTTATTCAACCTTTTAGTTCTGCTTTTCATATCACCTATATTCAGTTTCTACGCAATTATCATTACAAGTACAAGTTATATTTCCTTTTGCTTTCTGAAATGATTCTCGACCTTCTTTAAATGACAGACCAGCAATTAGTATTGCTCCAAGTGAATCAAGACCCCCTATGCCTGTAAGCTCATATCCTGCACTTGAAAGAAGAAGAATTACGGAGAGATATAAACAAGCTTTTGTGCAGTTGGCATCAGCTATAATTGCTTGAGAATTAAGTTGTTTTCCGACTTTAATTTTATAATAAATTAATATCCACATTGTAGTAATTGATACGGATGCAACGATTATTCCCCATAACGTTGTCTCTGGTTTATGTCCTTGATAGATATTGAGAATAGATGTCTCAAATCTATCTGAATTATTACCTCTATTTCTTTTTAATCGGTTAATCATGTGCCATATTCCGATACCAGAAATTACTTCCACAAAGGAATCCAGTCCAAATCCGAAAAGGGCTATCGTTTCGTCATCAAATCCAAAATATATAGAAATCATGCCTTCAATGATATTGTAAATAATAGTAATAAGAGCAAGTCCAGATGCCCAACCATAAAGTGATGCTTTCTCCTTGTTCAAACCCATAGGAATTGTTTGCATATGTCTATACTAACAGACAATTCAACTAAATATAATCACTGATTAACGATTGATATCTACAAACGGAACAAGGTGTTACCGTTGATATAAGAAAGAAATTTGTAACTTCAAGAACGTAACAATATTCACGATAACTTCAACAATTCTGCAGAATTTTGACTGCCTCACGTTATTGGTAATTGCAAATTATCTGGAGAATCCTATCTGAATCACTTTGAAGATATTGCGGATTTATCGAGGAGCGGTCATGCTCAGGGCAATTAATAGCATGGAAACCGTTGCCAGTCTGGTCCCCTTTCTGACAACCGTGGAACTACATATTTAATTTTTCTCTCTCAGTGCTGCATACTTTGTGGTAATCGAGGATGGATTCCACCTCATCGTCACTCATCCCATCGAGGACTTTTAATCGTTCATAGACAGGCAATTT
>Ga0111162_1050_pt1 | contig 16255 bp, 13 predicted proteins | sample DeeMarSeWOR28_12_FD_80263 | JGI IMG/M metagenome (GOLD analysis project Ga0111162, IMG submission 80263) | Nitrospira bacterium SG8_35_1 | reverse complement strand
CGCAGGGTGTCTCGAGTAATCTCAAGCAGTTTTGCAGCCTTTGTCTGGTTGCCTCCAGATTTTTGCAATGCCTGGGCTATCAGATCCTTTTCAACATTCTTCAGAGAAATTCCTTCACAGGGAATGTTGATCGATCCATTATTATTGTCACTCTTGATATCAATGTGTTTAATGATTTCTGTGGGAAGATGTTCAGGATAAATAACATCCGTATCCTCCAGGATGCAGACTCGTTCTATTACATTTCTCAACTCACGGGCATTACCAAACCAGGGATAATCAAGGAGATGTTTTCTGGCCCCCTGGGATATGCCTTTCACATTTTTTTTAAACTCCCTGTTAAAGGTTGTGATATAGTGCATTGCAAGGGGCATGATGTCTTCTTTTCTCTCACGCAGCGGCTGTATATAAATTGGAAATACCTTCAATCTGTAGTACAGGTCTGCCCTGAAATTACCGGCCCTTACCGCCTCTTCAAGGTCTTTTTTATTTGTCGTTGCCACGACTCGCACGTTTACCCTGATATCTCTGAGGCCACCGACTTTCTTAAAGGTCCTCTCCTCAAGAGCCCTGAGGAGCTTTGCCTGGGTAGACATCTGTATGTCGCCTATTTCATCAAGGTATATCGTGCCGCCATTCGCTACTTCAAAGAGGCCCTTTTTTGCGTTCTTGGCATCAGTAAAAGCCCCTTTTTCATGACCAAAGAGTTCACTCTCGATAAGCGCTTCCGGTATGGCCGTACAGGTCACCTCTACAAAGGGTTCCTGGGCCCGCGCACTGTGGTAATGGATAGTCCTTGCAAGCAGGCTCTTTCCTGTGCCGCTTTCTCCCTGGATGAGAATAGTATTGGCATCACTGGCAGCTATTTTCTGGGACAGTTTCAATACATCTTTCATTCCAGGAGACTCTCCTATGACATTGCTGAAGCTGTAGGTGCAATATTTCTCCTCTCTCAGATAGGTAACTTCTTTTTTCAGCTGAACAGTTTCCATTGATTTTTTGACCATGATGGACATCCTGTCCAGTTCAAAGGGCTTTTCCACAAAATCACTGGCTCCCAGTTTGATTGCTGAAACTGCCGTTTCTATATCTCCATGGGCAGTTATGATTATTACCGTTACATCCTTTTTCACCTTTTTCATTGACTCCAGTGTTTCCATACCGCTCATGCCTGGCATATTAAGGTCAAGAATGATGAGGTCGGGGCTTTCGGTCATGAACTTCTCAAGGCCTTTCTCTCCATCGCCCGCTGTTAACACTTCGTACCCCTCTTGCTCAAGATGCTGCTTCAGGCTCCTGGTTATAAGCTCTTCATCGTCAATAACAAGAATTCTCGATTGTATCAAAAACCTTTCTCCTCCTGTCAGACCGTTACCTTTGCAGTCACTACCGGCAGATAAATGATAAAATGACTTCCCTTGCCAACCTCACTTTGAACAACGATTTCTCCTCCGTGCTCCTCTACTATCCTCTGGCTGATTGCAAGACCCAAACCGGTCCCCTTTGCCTTCCGTGTAAAAAAAGGATCAAAAATATTTTTCATATGCTCACTGGCAATCCCCTTGCCGGTATCAGTAAATTCAATCCTGAGCACTTCTTCACTGGCAATCTGAGCTTTAATATTTTCCTGAACCTCCCCTTTAGTGATCTCCTGTGCTTCGATACTGAATTTACCCCCTCCGGGCATTGCCTGGACAGCATTAATCATGAGATTGAGAAATACCTGCTCCATCTGGTCCGGATCCATCATGACTTCATTCAGATCTTTTTGAATGTCAGTCTCAATCACAACATTATGTTTCTTGGCCTCGGGGTACACAAAAAAAACAGCCTTGTCCATAACGTCGCTTACCTTGCAGGGGAAAAATCGAGGCGGCTTTGGTTTTGCATAATTCAAGAGATCCTTTACCGTGCTGTCCAGTCTTTTAATATGATTTAATATTTCCCTGGTAACAACCCTCCTGCTGTCATCTTTGGACATTTCGGCCTGAAATACCTGCACTGCACAGCTTATACCGGCAAGAGGGTTCTTAATCTCGTGGGCAATGCCGGATATTATCTCACCAAGTGACGCAAGTTTGGCAGCCCTCTGCATTTGTTCTTCATGATAGTGCTCAATCTCTTTTTGAGCGGCCTCATGAGAATCAAGCATGCTGTTAAAACTTCGTGCAACAAGTCCAAACTCATTTCGCATGTTCTCTTCCATCCGGACTGTTGTGTCTCCCTTCTCTATTGCCTGGATCGTTCTGACCATGCTCGTTATCGGCCTGTTAATTAAAAGACCAATAACAAGAAAAAAACCGCCCCCCATAAAAATAAATCCAATAAGAGCATCAATGAAATGTTCTTTCTTGAGCGTAGCTATGGAACTGTATACTTCAGAAAGTGAGACTTCTACGTCCAAGACTCCAAGAATTTTCCTTTCAGGACTGTGGCAGGTATGACAGGCTTGCTGGTTCTCTATCTCAGTCAACTTGGAGGCATATTCTTCTCCGCTCTTTTCAACAAGAAATGCGTTCAATCCCAGGTTGGATCGCAGCATTTCAAGGTCTTTCGGATAAATCTTCGTACCAATCTCTTTCGGCTTTGAAGAGACAACGATCGTTCCTGTGTCAGGGAGAAAAATACGAATTTCTTTCAATTCCTCTGAGTCCTTGACAAGGCCCTCCATCATGCTCTGAAGGTCCTGCCACATGTTTTTCAGCATCAATACCATGATGCCGTGGGTTATGCGTTCGGACAGGAGTTCCGCCTTTTCCTTCTGGGTCTCGAACATCTTTTCCTCAGTTGCCCTGATATCCCGTAAGGTTGTTGCCGTCATAACAATTGACATGATAGCCAGAGCAGCAATAATAATTTTAAATTTCAGCGAATTCATAAACATTACACTACTCAATTCGGCATTCCTTCTATAAATACTTAAGTATTGAGCCCTGCGGCGCATATATAATTTCTTTTTATTTATATATAACTGCTACTTGACAGAGAGGATAATAAATGCTATTTAAATAGGAGTTTTCCGATATTCCGTTTAAATACAGTTGGTTTTCTTAATATAACCGGATCCTGATGCAACGAGGGTCAGGTGCACGAAAACGTCAGAAGAACGGAGTTTACGTCTTGTAAAAATAAAATGTAGTCCCGAAGTATTCAGAAAGGGGGGAGGAGAATTGCAACATATCAGCTATGTCTTAAAAGCCTCGTTAATTCTTTCTTTATTTTCAATGCTTTTAATTTCCAGCACGCCGGCTGTGGCAGCTGACAAGGAAAACTGCCTCATGTGCCACAAGTACAAACAATTAGGAAGGATAGATGAAGATGGGCGAAAAAGAAACTATAGTGTCGATGAAAATATTTACGCCAATACCACGCACAGAAACGTACCATGCAGAGACTGCCACTCCTACATCAAGAAACTTCCACACGACCCTGTAACTGAAGAAGTAAACTGTGCAAATGAATGTCATATCAAACCACCTTTTTCCAAGGAAAATTTCTCGCACAAAAACATAATAGAGGTCTACAACAACAGTGCTCATGGCAAAAAAGATGATGATTCCCAGGCTGTCAGGGACGCAAAGCCTCATTGCAAATATTGTCATCTCAACCCGCTCTATACAATGGTCGATGAAAAGAGAGTGGCCTTTGATACAACCCTGACCCGCTGTCTGAACTGTCATGAGAGAAAAGGTGTTACCCAGGCCTACAAGCATATAACCCATCGTCTGCGCCATAAGACCTCTCGTTCACCTCAGGAAATAGTTCAGCTCTGTTCTAAAAACTGTCATGAAGATATTGATTCCATGAAGTCATTAAATGTTTCCCGGGAAAGCCTGGAGGCAGTTGAAACATATAATCAATCAGTTCACGGCAAATCAGTGGCACTGGGCTCACAGGAAGCAGCTGACTGTGTCAGCTGTCATGCTACGAGTGCAATTCATGACATTTACAAAAAAGATGATCCAAAGGCTACAGTACACAAGGATAAAATAGCGAATACCTGCAAACAGTGCCACGAAGATGCAAATGAGCAGTTTGCAAAAATAGACGTTCACTCAAAAATAGACAAAGAAAAACCTGTGCTCTACGTCGCCAATACCAGTCTGCATTTTGTCTTTTACGGCTCCGTCTTCGGCCTGGTAGGACTTATGCTGCTCGAAACGTTCGGCAGGAAAAAAGACGGAATAAAATGGCAGATACGCAGAGGTACAACATGGCGTGGGAAATCGAAACGGAAATAAGATCATGAGACTGAACAAGTCATTTAAAAAAATGTTAAGGAGGCATTATGGAATCAATGTCTAATAATCTGGCCGAATCATCGAATGTTACGGAAATTCCGGCAGATGATGCCTATGTTGAGGGCGTTGGCAAGATACCCAGGGACATATACAAGTACGTTAAGTCAGACCCGCTGGGTGATCTGCCCAGATACTCAATCCACATCGTCATACAGCATTTTTTGACCTTTGTCACCTTTCTTGTGCTGGCTGCTACAGGGCTGTCTCTGCATTTCGGTGACCTCTGGTGGGCCCCCTATATGATATCGGTCTTTGGCGGTGCAGATGCCGCGCGACTGATCCATAGAGTTGCTGCAGCATTAATGGTGATCGCCAGCGTCTACCATCTGGTCACAATTATCGGAGGATCACTGCATCGTATTGCAAAAAAGAGGTTCGACATCAGAAGAACCCAGATCCCGAGGATGAAGGATCTGCAGGATGTAATACATGATGTCAGATATTTTCTCGGCAAGGAACCCCACCGTCCAAAAATGGAAAAATTCATGTATAAACAGAAACTGCATTACCTGGCGATTTTATGGGGCAGTTTTGTGCTGATTTCAGCGGGGTCAACGCTGCTCTTTCCTGAAGCAATGGCCATGATCTGGCCGAACCCCGAGTTCGCCCAGGATTTCGCACGGCTCATGCATGCTGACGAAGCGATCATGGCAATTACTGTTGTCGTATTCTGGCACTGGTCGAATGTGCACCTTGTACCGGGCAGATTTCCTCTTCAATGGACCTTCATCACCGGAAAGATCACAAGGGAGCACCAGATTGAGGAGCATTTCCTTGAGTACATCAACAATCTCAAAGAGATCCCGGAAGAAAAAGACTATATGAAAGACTTAATACAAGAAAGAAAACATTCTGTTTAACTAAAGGGGGTGGATGAAAGTGGCAGGCAAACCAAAACGTTTGGAACATCCAAAATCCGTTTATATAATCGGGTTTATTTTTAAAATTGTAACGCTCCTGGTATTTATTGGCTCACCACGGGCCAGGGCTCCTGATACCAATGAAGAAAAAGATGGACGAAAAGCAGCGGTCCGCGATTTTAGATGAAGTCAGACAACAGGAAGCTTATGAGAAGCACAGGCATTTTCATAATACAGTTGAATATCCGACGTTACCTGAGAATGTGCAGCCCGTCTGTTACATATGCCATTCTGACTACCCTCACAGCAAAAGCAAAAAAGTGAGGGCCCTTTTGAATATGCACACACAGTTCTTTGTCTGTGAAACCTGTCATATAGAGACGAAAGAGGGTGTTGATCTCGTCTACAAGTGGTATAACCCCCTGAATGAGGATCCGCAGGGACCGTTTTTTGGAACAAGCTACGATTCAGATACTGGCAATCTGGCTGAAGTGGAAGACCAGTTTTCAAAAATAGCTCCCTATTACCGATATGGTGAAAGGCTTGATTCAGCGCTTCAGATTCAGGATGCGCCTCTGGCCCAGGACTATATGAATGTACGGGACCAGCTGACCCCTGAACAGCGGGACAATGTAAAAAAGAAATTCCATGTCAGCATTAAGCCGAAAGGGCACGACTGTAAGGACTGCCATTCAAAGCAGGGCATTCTTGCCTTCAACGACCTGGGCTTCTCGCTGAACAGAACTGTAGACTTGCAGCAGCTGAATATTGCCGGTATGATAACTAAGTATGAGAAATTCTATATACCGAAGTTATTCAGTTACTAAGAGGGGTAGCGTGCTCCCTGGATGTGACTGCATTATCATGGATCATGCTTAGAAAACGCATAGCTGCAGGCATCGCTTCTTTTTGCCTGCTCTGGCTTTGCGGGATTGAGGCCTTCGGCCTGGACTGTATCAATGCAGAATTCCTGTTCGATATCAGGCCGGGCGCTGACCAGCCAAGCGACCTTGCCATCGGCACAAACGGATACATCTACATTGTTGATGGAGTGAATAACAGGGTCGTTGTGGTGGACCACAACGGTAGATGGAAGTTTGAATTCGGCAATGAGGGCACTGGCAAGGGACAGTTCAAATATCCTCTCGGCATTGATATATCAGATGGCGGGGATGTTTATATTGCTGACACAGGCAATCACCGTATTCAGGTTTTTGATCAGAGGGGAAACTATAAAAACTCCTTTACCGTAAAGTCAGGCAATAATGAAAAACCATCGAATCCCGTTGATGTATTATCTACATCGATACGAAATTATCTTTATATATCTGATAATGATAATCACAAGATCAGGGTTTATAAGCAGGACGGCTCCTTTGCTTTTGAGTGGGGAGGATTCGGTGAAGAGTATGGTCAATTCCGATACCCCGGGATGATGACATTAACGGAGTTGAATGAAGTCCTGATTATTGATGTTCTGAATACAAGAGTACAAAAATTCGACCCCCTTGGCGAGTTCATTGCTGATATCGGCTCCTGGGGTGTGATGCCCGGCAACTTCTTCAGACCCAAAGGGGTAGCCATAGATAAAAAAAACCGGGTATTTATCAGTGACAGCTACATGGGCGTTATTCAGGCCTTTTCAGACGCAGGGCGCTTTGAGGGCGTTGTCTGTGAAAAGAACAGAAAAAAGAATTTCAGGACACCAGTCGGCATAATTATTGACAAAAAAAACCGCTTGCTGGTTGTTGAAATGAGAGGGAATAAAATAACCGTTATGAAGATACTGGGATAAGGCACATCTGCCGGCGATACAGGCGGTTTCGGTTATTTTTCCTGACAAGAGATGCCAAGATGACTTTTCAATTCAAACCAATAAAGCTTCTCCTCATCTCCTGCGCACTTATTCTCATCCCTGCTGTCAGTACCACTGTCTATGCATTGGGCATGTCTTCAAAGAGAGACTGCGTTGTCTGTCATATCATGTGGCTTGATGACTTCAGGACCCATGATGAAACTCTGATTGACTGGAAGCCCGGCAATGTTCTCATGAAGGACACCCAGGGGGTCGTCAGTTCAGAGGACATATGCTACAGCTGTCATGATGGATACGTACAGGATTCTCGGTACATTACGTGGAAATATAACAGGCACAAAACCTTTGTAAAGCCCTCAAAGAACGTAACCATCCCGGATTACCTCCCCTTGAGTGTCAATGGTGAGATATACTGCGGCACATGCCATTCAGCCCATGGCAAGGGTGCAGCGCCCCATGGCGACCCGCTGGGTCAGACATCCCTTTTCCGGGAGACAAACGTAGATTCAAGCCTCTGCGAAAAATGTCACAGTAACAAGGCAGAGTATAAACTTTACAACGGCCATCCTGTACACAAGGTATCATCCTTTGAGCTGCCTCACCGGTTATTTAAGCTGGGCAGCACCGAGGCGCTCGGCCATGATGTTGTGATATGTCAGAGCTGCCACAGAGTCCATGGAGCACGAGGAGATAAGCTGCTCATCGTTAAGAACGATCAATCCCAGCTCTGTGCTGCCTGTCATTCCGACAAGAAAGACGTTATTGATACAAAACATGACATGCGGATAACCATGCCTGACGAAAAGAATATTAAAGATCAACTCCCCTCTCAGGCAGGCCCCTGCAGTGCCTGCCATATACCTCATGGGGCAGCAGGGAAGAAGTTATGGGCCAAGGAAATAAAAGAAGATAACCCTGCCTCCCAGATGTGCCTCACCTGCCATGAGAATGAAGGCCATAAAGAAATTAAAGGGATAGGTGAGTTTTCACATCCTGTTAATGTGAAGCCGGAGAAAACAACAAAAGTTTCTGAGGACCTGCCCCTCTTCTCTCAACAGGGCCTTAAAAACCCTGACGGTACCGTGCAGTGTTTTACCTGTCACGATATTCACCGCTGGGACCCCAATTCTCATGCCAACAAGGGCGGCAAGGACGTTGAGGGAAGCTCTTTGAACAGCTTTCTCAGGATATCCAATTCTTCTTCAGTGCTGTGCCTTTCCTGCCACGAGAATAAAAAACAGATTGTTACGTCTGATCACAATCTCGAAGTGACTGCCCCCGCAGAAAAGAATATTCAGGGATTTTCAGCAGCAGAATCCGGACCCTGTGGTTCATGTCATATACCGCATAATGCCCTCTCAAGCAGTTTGTGGTCCCGCGCCCTCCGCGGAGAACATGACTATGTGTCACAATTATGCGAAAGCTGCCATAACAATGATGGCATAGCCAAAGATAAACTGCTGGGGGAAAATTACCATCCCGTGAACGTCACGCTGGACAAATTCAATATTACCACCGATCTGCCTCTCTATGACAATGAAGGGAATAAGACAGTGTCTGGAAAACTTGTCTGCATTACCTGTCATGACCCTCACACGTGGGATCCCGTGAAAGCAGTCATTCATTATTCATTCAAAAACATGGAAGGCGATGCCTCAAACAGCTTTTTGAGGGAGCCAAATTTTCCTGCATCAACATTATGCAAAAACTGTCATACAGCTCAGGGCCTCGTTGATGGAACTGATCATGACATGAGCGTTACCGCCCCTGATGCTACAAACATCCTTGGGCAGACAGTAAAAGAATCAGGCCAGTGCGGCGTATGTCATCTGGTGCATAACAGCCCGAACAAGCTGAAACTCTGGGCACAACCATATGGCAATATTGTCATTGGAGAAGACATGATAGATTCCTTATGCAACAGTTGCCATTCTCGAGGCAAGATAGCCAGCAGCAAAATACCAACAATCGCTACCCATCCCCAGGACAAATTGATTAATAATGTCATGAGGTGCGATCGGAATGCTATTGACTTCGCACCTATTTTTGATATTACCTCCGGCAAAGAAACCCGAGTGGGAAATATATCATGCCCTACCTGTCATAACGCGCACCAGTGGAGTCCACTGGTAAAGGAAAAAGGAGACAATATTAATCACGAGGGGAACACTACAAACAGTTTCCTGCGCAACGTCAGCTACAATAACATCTGTATAGACTGTCATGGCATGGATGCACTCTTCAGATATAAATATTACCATGACCCTGAAGAGAGGGTAGAGGCCTCGCCTGTAAGAATTAACATCGTCAAATAATCTTGACAACCTGCACGTTTCGTTTATACCCGTATAATAAGAAATTATTTTACAGGTCACGACTAATGTAGTAAATAAATAATGAACAACTTTCGAAGTCAAATAGCTCAGAGGAAAGACAGGGAACAATGACTGCGACATATATAAGGAAGTTCCGTTATGCCGGCATTGTGATGTTCCTTATGCTCTGTATGCTGGCTGGCACATCGGCTTCCCCTGCAGATGCATCAGACATAACCAATTGTCTTCTCTGTCATAAGTATCCCGGAATCAGCAGGGTAGATGAAGAAGGCAAGTTACGGCTTTTTTATGTCAATGAAGATGTGTTTAATAACAGTGTTCACATGAAAGTGAAATGCGAGGGTTGTCATACTGATATCAAGAAGATCCCCCACGATACCGCTAAAAAAGTTGACTGTCTTGTCGAATGTCATATTACCGAGCCTTCAACGGAGACAAAATTTTCTCACAGGGATGTAGCAACCTATCTTGAAAAAAGTGTCCACAGTACAAAGGATGAAAAGGGTCAACCGAAGGAGTTTGCAGAGGACTTGCCGTCGTGTAAGGAATGTCATGACAACCCGCTGTACAGGCCCCTTTCTTTCTTTAAGAGCCAGACGCCCGGGATATCAGAAGATGCTCTCGGCAGGTGTCGGACCTGTCATAAGAAAGAGGAATTCATATACAGATTTTATAACCACATTACCTCACGACTGCACAAAACCCGGATACCGCTGAATATTGCAGAAGTATGCGCACGGTGTCATGATAATCCTGATATAGTTGCTCGCCACAACTTGTCAACGAGGGCTGCATTTTCCTATGGCGAAACCTTCCATGGAAAGGCAGCCAAATATCTTAGCGAAAAAATTCCCGACTGTCTCGACTGTCACGTAAAAAAGGGCACGTCAGTCCACCAGATGCTCAGCCATGAAGACCCCCGTTCCTCTATTCACAACAATAACAGGTCAAATATCTGCTCCAATACTGATTGTCATCCTGATGCTTCACAAAAACTGTCAAACTATGCCGTGCATGCCGAATTCAACCTTGAGCAGAGCAAAACCCATTACTTCTTTACGCTTTTCTTTATAATGCTGACAGGCGGGACCTTATTGCCGCTCATGGGAATTATATTTCTTGATCTGGTACGGAGATTTTTCCCCAACGCCTCGATGAAAAGGAGAAAAAAATAACTCATGGCTGACTATCCATTCATCAGAATCATAAACGGGAAAAAATACTTTTACCGTTTTACGGTAAACCAGAGAATCCAGCATGTAATTCTTGCGGTCAGTGTCGTGGTGCTTGTACTGACCGGCATGCCCCTCAAATTTCATGATACCTCCTGGGCCCCCTATCTCTATGCGCTCTTTGGAGGTATTCAGGCAGCCCCCATAGTACACAAGGTATTTGGATCGATACTGGTCATTCTCTTTATATTTCATATCTTCTATCTGATACATATCATCTACAGGGGTCAGATTCTCCCTATGAAGAAGCGGGAAGGGTTAACAGTAAAAAACGTTTTGCTTGTTCTTGTCCGTCAGCCCCTTGTGCCCAATTTGAAAGACGCACGGGATATCGGGGACCTTATGAAATACCTCTTCTATTTCACCAATGAAAGACCGAAGGGCGATAAATTCACCTGGAAGGAAAAGTTTGATTACTGGGCACCCTTCTGGGGCATGGTCATCATAGGGTTTTCAGGCCTCGTCCTGTGGAATAAAGAAATCGCAACAACTATTCTTCCCGGGGAGGCATTAAACTTTTCCTTAATCGCCCACAGCGACGAAGCCCTGCTGGCAGCGCTCTTTCTCTTTATCTGGCACTGGTACAATGTCCATTTTAATATTGCTGTCTTTCCCATGGGCAACGTTTTCATAACAGGGTATCTTCCGGAAGAGCTAATGGTAGAGGAGCATTACGAATATTATGTAAAAGTAATGACAGAGGCCGGCCTTGAAAATGAAATTCTGCCTCCCCACGAATCCCATGAACATGAATCTCAGCATGAAGGAGAGTCGTCGTGAAAAAATTTATGTTCAAAATATACATGATCGGCTTCATGGTCCTCACCGTTTATTTCATGATTATGATCTGGAATGTAACCTTTGCACATATTTACGAGGAATATCACAACAGGCAGGAAATCGAGAAAATAGTTGAATTAAAGAAGACCATGCAGAAGAAAGCAAAACAGACAACCTTTGAAAAAATAATCCTTCAAAGCGAGGAACGGGTAAAACATTATCTCGGCTACAGGATTCTTGATGAGGCAAGAATTGAGGGTCACTTCCATCACATCGGCTTTGACGTCGGCCCGGACAACAGGTCATATTGCATTGACTGTCACGGTGATATTCCTCATGATAAGGCAAAAGATCTGCGCGCTTTTCTGAATATGCACGCTTTTTTTATATCCTGCCAGACATGCCATGTTCAGCTGGAAGGTGATAAAAAAACTGGTGTCTTTAAATGGTATGACCGGGGAACAGGGGAGATAATTCCCAGCCCTGTCCTGACCGGTAGTCCCGGTGCCTACCGGGCAAAAATTATTCCCTTTGAAAACGTGAATGGGAAACCCATGCGGATAGACTCCAAAGAGAGAATTGCCTTTGCAAAGGAGAATAGAGAAAGAGAGAGTGAACTGACTGAGCCTCAGAAGTCAAAGGCAAAGAAGATTATTCATAATATCGTAAGTGAAAAGCCCCACATCTGCGCAGACTGCCACCAGAAAGATAACCCTCTTCTGCCTCTTGCAAGTCTTGGCTATTCTCAGGACAGGATTGATTTAATATTAAGCACTGAAGTGGTCGGCATGATAGATAAGTATACTAATTTTTACATGCCGAGGATGCTCCATCCGGGATCGCCGGGCAATGGAAAAGAATAATACGAACATGGGTAGTTCTGTTCATTATAATGAAAATCTCTTTCCTCCACATTATTAAATTCCTTTTTTTTCATAGAACATTATTCATCTGCACCTGTTTATTCCTTTCAGGAATTTTTATGTATCCAATCAACTCTGCACATGGGATAAGCATTACGCCTGTAAAGCATCTCTTTACGCTCTCTCATGACTTCAGTCAGCCAAGCGATGTTGCCGTGTCGGAGAATGGTCGCATATATGTAGTTGACGGGGTAAACAACAAGATCAAGGTATTTAACAGCAGCGGTGTCTTTCAATCCTCATTTGGCCAGAAAGGCTCTTCCAACGGTCATTTCCATTTTCCCCTTGGTATTGCAGTAGATAATAACGACCGTATTTACATTGCAGATTCAGGGAATCACAGAGTGCAGATATTTGGCCCGTCCGGTGCATTCATTGCCAAGATTACCCTCCCCGGTGACGGCAATAGCCCTCCTGACCCTACCGATGTGGCAGTCGATGAGACCCGGAACAGACTCTATATTGTGGATAATAATAATCACTGGATCCTTGCCTATAACCTTACTACCCTTGAATTACTTGATACCTACGGTTCAGCCGGAATGGAGAAGCGAGAATTCCGATACCCCTTCCTCATGACGCTGGACCATGAAAAGTATCTCTATATTGTTGATGTTGTCAATACCCGTCTTCAGGTATTGAACCCTGAAGGCCTTTTCGTAAACATAATCGGAGGATGGGGAGTTGAGAAAGGTGAGTTCTTCAGGCCCAAGGGGGTTGCCATAGATAATAACCTTGTTTATGTAAGTGACAGTTACATGGGAGTCATTCAGGTATTCCGGAAAACCGGTGAGTTTCATTCTGTTATCGGGAATACTGCATCAGGGGAGATTCAAAAATTTACAACACCGACAGGGATATTTATTGATCACCGTAAAAGACTGTATGTGGTTGAAATGTTCGCTGATCAGGTAAGCGTCTATGAACTACAGGAAAGTAAAGAGTAATCCTCGGGAAACTGCGGACAAGGAGAGAGATGAATGAGGAAAATATTATTTTTCATTCTCTTCTTTCAGTTCTTTGCTCTTCATCCGGGCATATCCTTTGCGACCGTTGAGGTCCCGAGGAACCCCAACTCTGCGAAGGAATGTGCCATTTGTCACTATCGCTGGATAGACACTTTTTTTCTCGACGGAAGGGGCACTGATCTTGTCCCATTCCAGTCGGACAAAGTTGTGGCAGAACCGGGAATGTGTTTTTCCTGCCATGACGGAAGCGTCGTTGATTCCCGTGCCAAAGTTTATAACGATCAGCACCATAAGGTAGACAAAGCCCCTCCTGCAGATATGAAAATACCTGCCACCTTCCCCCTTGATAAAAATGGCAATATGCAGTGTTTTACCTGCCATACCGCACATGGCGTACCCAGTGAGATGGGCATAGAAAAAACCATTTTCATCAGGACATCAAATGAGAATTCGTCGATGTGCAAATTGTGCCACACAGACAAGAACGGCAGCACAGCAAAAGGCAATCATCCTATCGGGCCCGGTGAGAAAAGAATTCCAGAGAGACTGATCGCCGGGGGCGCTAAGGCAGGAGACCAGAAGAATGAGATCATATGCGAGACATGTCATACAGTTCATGGCTCTCACAATGAAAGTTTTCTCATAAAGAGCGCCAGAAACTCCGGACTCTGTCTGACATGCCATGAGGACAAGGAAATATTTACACCGGAAGGCAAACGGCAGCCATTCCACGTAGTCAATGTGAAGCCCGTCAATGTAACCATAAAGAAAGAGCTTTTGGACAGAGGTGCAAAACTGGGCCTCGAGGGGGAGATCATATGTCAGACCTGTCACAAGGTCCATAACAGCACAATCGAAAAGAATCTGCTCGTAATCAAAAAAGACAAAAAATCGAGCCTCTGTCTTTTCTGTCACCAGGATAAAGAATACATCATGAATACCAAGCACAACCTGGAACATTCCGCTCCCGATGAGAAAAACCTTGACGGCAAAACTGTTGAAGAGGCAGGAGTATGCTCTTCCTGTCACCTGCCCCACAAAACCCCGAGGAAGTTTGAAGGTGACTCCGACTATACCACCCTCCTGTGCCTGAGCTGCCACCATGAAGGTGATATTGCAGAAAAGGCGTTACCCAAAGACTATAGACATCCTGTGTATGTCAATCCCTTTGAACACGCTCAAGGAGAGAACGGCACTGTACTGACTGTTATAACTGCAAGTGAAGACAGGTTATCACTGCCCCTCTATGATAAATACGGAATGCAGGACAAGAAGGGGAAAATTACCTGTACGACCTGCCACGACCCGCACCGGTGGAGGGCAGACTCAACAGAGGGAGAAATAAGAAAAGAGATTAAAGGCGATCACAGGACATCCTTTCTGAGATTGCCCTCTCCTGATGTGTGCATGGAGTGTCATGGCCATAAAGATACTGTACGGAATTCAAAGCATGACCTTGCAAAGGTGGCGCCTGATGCAAAAAATTCACTGGATCAGACTCCTGCCCAATCCGGTCTGTGTGCAACATGTCATATGGTTCACGGCGGGAAGAAAGGATATCTCTGGGCCAGGGAGATTATTACAAAGAGCGGTTTTGCCATACAGGACCTGTGCATTGACTGTCATAATGAAAACGGCATGGCAAAGAAGAAGGTGATCAAAGACCATTCCCATCCTGTCAACATTTCATTAACTGACAAGGGCATGACGACAACACTTCCACTGTTTGACAAAGACGGGAAACTTGACAGGGAAGGTTTAATGACCTGTGAAACATGCCATGATCCGCATCGATGGGATCCTCTGAGAATCATCACTGATAATCACTATGAAACAGATGGCAACGCTCAAAACAGTTTCCTGAGACTGGAGAATTCTCCTGAACCGAAGTTGTGCGAAAACTGCCACGTGAATCAATCCTATATAGTTCAGACCGATCATGATCTTATTACGTCTGCTCCTCTGGCAAAGAACGCAGCTGGAGAAATCCCTCTTGAGTCCGGCACCTGCGGTGTCTGCCATGCAGTGCACAACGGAAAATATAAAAATACATTATGGACCCAGGCCTTTGGAGAAGGTGACAGTATAATGGACAAGATGTGCAATGCCTGTCACAGCCCGGGTGGATCAGCGCCGGATAAAATCCCGGAGATTGCATCCCACCCTGAGGGAAAACTCATTATTAATAAAGGCAGAGATTCACATGACGGGGCAAATTATTTTCCTCTCTATGACAAGTATTCGGGCGAGCCGGTGAATGTCAGCAATATCTCCTGTCCCTCCTGCCACAATGTACACCAGTGGGATCCCCGCTTCCACACAAAGGGAGATGGTACGAACAGAGAAGGCACTGCAACGAACAGCTTTTTACGGGCCCAGACATACAGCCTTTTATGTATTGACTGCCACGGACTGGATGCCCTGTTCAGGTTTAAGTACTATCATGATCCCAATGAAAGGGTTGAAGGAAGGCGGGCGCAGGGATCAATCAGGTTTACTCCCTGAGGTTCATCAGATTCTCAAAAATCTGGCCCCTGTACTGCCTATAAAAGCCCCGGTAAAATCAGCCACAAGATCGAGAAGGTCAGTGTCTCTTCCCGGTACAAAGGATTGATGGAATTCATCAGTTATGCCATACAAACCAGCAGCAAGGAATCCTTGTAAGAGAGCCATAGAGCAGAAAGGCAAGAGGCATGTAGGCAAGCATATGAAGAAGCTTGTCAGAGTGCCTGGGCAGTCTTGGCAATGACGGGGCAAAGCTGGATGATAAATAAAATATTAAGGCCATATACGCCGCTGTAATACACCAGAAAAGAACAGCGCTCCCCATTGTCTTGTCTTTTTCAGATCTGCCCATTTTTCTATATAGCTCTTTCGAAAACCTTTCTCTGTACTGTAGTGAAGAGTGGCCCACGGGAGCGGTCCGACACTTCCCCGTTAACTACATATTGTACCTCAAGAATAGATGTTAAGCCAGAGCAGTACTTTGTGCAGCAGGCCGCCCACAAGGACAGCAAAGGGGAAGACAAATGCCGATAT
>Ga0111162_1016_pt1 | contig 16389 bp, 15 predicted proteins | sample DeeMarSeWOR28_12_FD_80263 | JGI IMG/M metagenome (GOLD analysis project Ga0111162, IMG submission 80263) | Nitrospira bacterium SG8_35_1 | reverse complement strand
TGACAAGGAGCGTCAGAAGTTTCTCGATGAGACCAAGGATATAAGAAAGAAAATGCACAGCAAGAAGTTTGAGTATTTTGAGGCAATCAGAAAATCCGACACATCGCCTGATGCTATCCTGGGTCTTGAAAAAGAACTGTATGATCTTCAGTGGGAACTATACGAAAAGATGCCACGATAAGTTTATTGTCCAGATAGATCGCTTTTTAAAATAACGAGTTAAATTCGTTTATCTGAAAGGAAGAAGCCATAACCGGGGTTATGGCTTTTTTTATGCTCATTCATAAGGATGGGTAAAGGCAGACTGTAACAGTAACAATAATTTTAATTTGGTAATGTTATTTTTTATTGGGTCAGGACAGAAAATGAGAAATAATGAAATTATTCTTAAATAATAGGTGGTTAAACCACATATTCTTCACAATTCCTTCATTTTTCCAGATTATAGTAAAGCATTGCTAATTTAAATATAAAAAATGTTTATAAATTGATTCGTAAAGATAGAAAGTTGTATATTTTCAATCAACTATCAAATATAATGGGGAACGAAAAGCTGAAATGGACGTTCATGAACAGACTGTTTGAGAGGGCAATAAAAAGATCGATTATCGTTTTAAGTATCAGTTTAATTTTAATTGCCTGTTCCGCACGTGCCTTCGCATTGGAAAGAGGCACTTCTTCAGAAATTGAAAAACTCATTGAAGAGGCGCTCCTCAAGAATCCAGAATTAAAAGCCTCTGAAGAAAAAATACAGGCCTATGAACAAAAACCTGATCAGGCGCGGTCCTTTGATGATCCCAGGCTGACATTGTCTTTCATGAATCTGCCTGTTGATACATTCAGGTTTGACCAGGAGGCGATGACGCAGAAACAGGTTTCTCTGATGCAGAAGTTCCCCTATCCGGGAAAGCTGGACTTAAAGGGTGACATGGCGATGAAGGACCTTGCCGTGGTGATAAAGGAAGGTGAGCAGAAAAAGAACAGTGTCATTGCCCAGGTAAAGACGGCCTATCACAATCTTCTGTTTCTTAAGAAAGCCATTATTCTGAACGAGGAGAGCAGGGGTCTGCTGGCAGGGTTCCTAAAGACTGCCGAAACAGAATATGCAGTTGGAAGGGGCCTTCAGCAGTCAATACTCAAGGCGCAGATGGAGCTTTCAAAGATTATACAACGGGGCATTGCACTGCGGCAGCAGCAGGAGACAGCAACAGCTCGGCTTAACTTTCTGCTGAACAGGCCTGTGGATAGCCATCTTGGGATTACAGGAGATCTTGAGCAATCAATTATTTCTTTAACATATCAGGAACTGTGTGCTTTGGCTGAAGAGTCTCATCCTGCATTGAGTGGTCTGGAAGATGGCAGAAAACAAAAGAGAGCAGGAAAGTATCTGAAGAATCAGCCAATGAAAGACAGGCTCTGGAGCAATACCAGGCATTTAAAAATAATATTCTCTTTCGGCTGAAAGAATTACTGGCTGAAATTGAGATGTACAGGCAGGAAATTGATCTCTTCAAAACAGGATTGATACCTCAGAGCACCTCGTCATTTGAAGCTTCAATGTCAGGATACAGGGTCAATACAGTGGATGTTCTGACAGTTATTAACAACCAGTTAACGCTTTATAATTACAAGATAGAATATTATCGGGCTATAGCAGATCATGAAAATAGTGTGGCGGCTCTGGAAGAAACAGTGGGCAGGAAAATATTTTGAATGCCTATATAGTCGGGTAGGGAAGGACGAAAGGATGACAAAACAATCCATTCAGTTGTTCATTGCAGTGCTGCTTCTTGTGCTGGTAACACTATTGTGGCCTGCTCACAGGGCTGAGACAAAGACATCCGGCGCTGATGCGAAACATGATGCTCACTCTGAAGATGGTGGTGGGGAAAATCCGCAGGAAAAAAAGCGCAAAATAAAATACTGGGTAGCTCCCATGGATCCGAATTATATACGTCAGGAGCCTGGCAAATCTCCCATGGGGATGGACCTCATCCCTGTATATGAAGATGAAGGTGAAAAATCAGCGGAAGGGGTTGTAAAGATAGACCCCGTCACAGTCCAGAACATAGGTGTAAGGACTGCATCACTTTCAAAGGGCGTTCTTGAAAAAAAAATACGGGCTGTGGGCCGGATTACCTATGACGAGAAGCTGGTGGAACATATTCACACGAAAGTGTCTGGCTGGATTGACGGGCTTTATGTTGATACGACGGGTGAGGCTGTCGTTAAAGGAGATGCCCTTCTTTCTTTTTATGCTCCCGAGCTTGTCGCTACGCAGGAAGAGTTTTTGCAGGCCCTTGCCTATAGGGACAGAACTGCTGCATCCGGCTTTCCTGAGATAGCTGAAGGCGGAAAATCCTTTGTGGAAGCTGCCCGCAATCGTCTACTGTTTATGGACGTAGCTCCTGGAGATATAGAGATATTGGAGAAAACCAGAGAAGTTCAAAAAAACATGAAACTATACGCCTCTAAGGGAGGGGTTGTCATCAATAAGAATGTAATTGATGGTATGCAGGTAGACCCAAGGATGGAGCTCTATACCATAGCTGATATCTCACGGGTATGGGTGATTGCCTCAGTATATGAATATGAACTTCCTTTTATAGGGAAGGGGCAGGAGGCTGAGATGACTCTCTCCTATGAACCGGGAGCACAGTACAAGGGCAGAGTCACCTTTATCTACCCCTATCTTTCGACGAAGACACGGACGGTAGAAGTCAGGATGGAATTTGACAATCCCGACCTGAAACTGAAACCGGATATGTACGCTGATGTTGTGATTAATGCCAGGAGCGGGACCTCTACAATCCTTGTCCCTTCTGAAGCTGTTATAAGGACCGGCTCTAGAAATATCATTGTTACGGCTCTTGGCAAGGGTAAGTTTTTGCCAAAAGAAGTGAAGCTGGGATTGGAAGGTGAGGGCTTTGTACAGGTCCTCAAAGGGGTGGAAGAAGATGACACCGTTGTCACATCGGGACAATTCCTCATTGACTCTGAAAGCAATCTGAGAGAAGCGGTTAACAAAATGCTTGAAGCTCAGGCTGCTCAGCCGTCACCTGGAAAAGAGGACAGACAGGCCATGACGCAGGGCCCGAGCAGCGGGTCACCTGTGCATCTCAGCGATGGGCAGAAGAATCTGATAACAGTCCTGATCGGTAACTATTTAAAAATACATGCTGCCCTTATATCGGAGTCAGGCCCGGCAATCGCACAGCAGAGCAGCATATTGTCAGATACGTTGAAAAAAATAAAAGCTTCAACCCCGAAGGGGACCTTAAAGGATGTTATTGCCTCAGCAGAGGAATCAATGCCCGGACTGCTGTCCGAGGATTTGCAAGATGCCCGGGATTCCTTTAAAGGGCTGAGCAGGGCAATGGTCGATTTAGTAAGGGCTGATGGCCGGGAAGAGGCTCTATCTTCAGGGATTAAGATTTACTTCTGTCCCATGGAGGAAGAACGCTGGCTCCAGGAGGGGACGGACCTGAAGAACCCCTACCTTGGAAAAGATATGTGGATCTGTGGAACCGAGGAAGCCCTCTGATGCTCGAGAAAATAATCGAGTATTCGATTAAGAACAGGTTCCTGATTATAATTGCAACCTTTTTTATTTTTTTTCTGGGCCTCTATTCATTTGCAAAGACTCCTCTCGATGCAATCCCTGATCTTTCTGATGTACAGGTCATTATTTTCACAGATTATCCAGGCCAGGCACCCCAGGTTGTTGAAGACCAGATTACCTATCCCCTGACCACAGCCATGCTTTCCGTGCCTGGGGCCAAGGTGGTAAGAGGGTACTCATTCTTCGGGTTTTCTTTTGTCTATATCATATTTGAAGACGGCACTGATATTTACTGGGCAAGAAGCAGGGTGCTGGAGTACATTAATTACGTTTCAAAGCGTTTACCCCAGGGTGTCACCCCGTCTCTGGGACCTGATGCAACAGGTGTAGGATGGATTTATGAATATGCACTTGTTGACAGGAGCGGCCAACATGACCTTGCACGGCTTCGCTCCATACAGGACTGGTTTCTCAGGTATGAACTGACGTCGGTTGAGGGCGTATCCGAAGTTGCTTCGGTAGGTGGTTTTGTAAAACAGTACCAGGTCGAGGTTGACCCGAATAAGCTTGTTGCCTACGGCATTCCACTCTCTAAGGTGAAATCTGCCATACAGCATTCAAACAGGGACGTCGGCGGTCGTCTGGTGGAAATATCTGAAACTGAATATATGGTCAGAGGGCTCGGTTATATCAAATCAATTGAAGACATAAAAGATATCCCTCTCCGTGTAGATGAAACCGGCACGCCGGTGTATGTACGGGATATTGCTTATGTGCATATCGGGCCTGAGTTGCGCCGCGGCATTACCGAGCTCGACGGAGAAGGGGAAGTGGTCGGGGGCGTTGTTGTTATGCGATTTGGTGAAAATGCCCTTGCAACAATAAAAAGGGTGAAAGATAAGATTGAATCACTTAAATCCGGCCTGCCCGAAGGGGTTGAGATTATACCGGTATATGACCGGTCCGGCCTCATAGAACGGGCTGTAAATACGCTCAAAGAAAAGTTAATAGAAGAGTCAATTGTAGTCTCCATAATTTGCATTATATTCCTTTTACATTTCAGGTCAGCTTTCGTTGCCATTGTTACTCTGCCCCTGGGCATTTTAGCTGCCTTTATAGTCATGAGGTATCAGGGACTGAATGCAAATATCATGTCTTTGGGGGGTATTGCAATAGCCATCGGTGCCATGGTTGATGCAGCTATCGTTATGATAGAAAATGCCCATAAACACCTTGAGAAGGCAGACAGCTCCGCAGACCACTGGACGGTCATTACTATTGCGGCAAAACAGGTGGGACCGGCGCTCTTTTTCTCACTCTTAATAATCACCTTTTCCTTTATGCCCATATTCACATTGCAGGCCCAGGAAGGCAGGCTGTTTACACCACTTGCCTTTACAAAGACATACTCAATGGCAGCAGCAGCATTACTGGCTGTTACCATTGTACCGGTTATGATGGGATATTTTATCCGGACCTCCCTCCTTCCGGCGACATGGAGCAGAAAAAAACAGAAGGTGGTCTCTCTTGGCTCAGCCCTGGGTGTCTTCCTCTTTGTATGGCTAACCCCCGGATTCATTATGCCATTTACGATCTTAGGTTCTTTCAGTACGCCTGCAGCGATAATTGTCGGAATAGTTGTGATGCTTCTTCTCTGGCCACAGGCTGTTTCGCCTGAGGAAAGCAACCCTGTAAACCGCTTTCTCATCTGGGTCTACCGCCCGATTATCCTGTGGGTGTTAAGGCATAAATTTATTACCATTACCGCTGCTGTTCTGATAACAATGACACTGTTGCCTTTTCACTCTATGGTCGTTGAGAGACTCCCGGAGGGTACTTTCAAAAACGTGGCGGGAAAAGTTGCTCTTCTTTTTCCTGCTGAACAGATAGGAGGAGAATTCATGCCTCCTCTGTATGAGGGTGATTTGCTGTATATGCCCACGACGCTGCCCGGGATTTCCATAACAAAAGCCAGGGAATTGCTCCAGCAGACTGACAAAATAATAAAAACATTTCCTGAGGTTGACCACGTATTCGGAAAGGTGGGCCGTGCTGATACAGCGACTGACCCTGCTCCTCTTTCCATGCTTGAGTCGACCATTACACTGAAACCGGAGAAAGAGTGGCGGACTGTACAGGTTGAGAGATTTTATTCGGGCTGGCCAGCCATTTTTAGAAAAATATTTTCATCAATATTCCCTGAAGAGAGAGCAATAACACCGGAAGAGTTAACAACCGAAATGAATAAGGCCATTCAGTTCCCCGGCCTGACAAATGCATGGACTATGCCTATTAAGACAAGAATAGACATGCTTGCAACGGGGATTAAGACCCCTGTAGGAATAAAGATCATGGGTGACAACCTGGAGACATTATCATCGATCGGCAAGGAGATTGAAGCCCGATTGAGGTCTGTACCGGGTACATTATCAGTATATTCAGAGCGTGTTAGTGGGGGGTACTACTTTGATTATGAAATCGACAGAAAAGCCGCTGCACGATACGGCCTTACCGTTGGTGATGTTCAGGATGTCATACAGTCTGCTGTAGGCGGCATGAATATAAGCGAGACTGTTGAGGGGCTGGAGCGCTATCCTATTAACTTGCGTTACAGCAGGGAGTTACGGGATTCTATTGATAAACTGGAGAGAGTGCTGATAGCAACCCCGACGGGTGCCCAGATCCCAATGAAACAGGTTGCCCGGACATCGGTGAGGCAGGGCCCGCCCGCGATTAAAAGTGAAAACTCAAGGATGACTGCATGGATTTATATTGACCTGGAGGGGATAGACGTTGCCTCCTACGTTAGGAATGCGAAAAGCGTTATTGAGAGAGATGTAAATCTTCCCGAGGGCTACAGTCTTGTATGGTCCGGCCAGTATGAATACATGGAGAGGGCAAGCAAGAGGCTGATGATTGTTATTCCGATTACGCTCATGATAATATTCCTTCTTCTTTACCTGAATTTCAAAAATATCGGCGAGTCACTGATCGTTATGATTTCCCTTCCTTTTGCCATAGTCGGTGGTGTATGGTTTATATATATGCTCGGTTACGATATGAGTATTGCTGTGGGAGTAGGATTTATAGCGTTGGCAGGAGTTGCTGCTGAAACAGGGGTAATTATGCTTATCTATCTTGATGAGGCATATTCACATAAGCTTATTGAAAAAGGGAATGAGCTCAGGAGAGCTGATATTTATGATGCAGTGCTCTTTGGAGCGGTTGAGCGGGTACGTCCAAAGATCATGACGGTCGCTGCTATCATGGCCGGTTTGCTCCCCATCTTCTGGGGCCATGGAACCGGAGCAGACACAATGAGGAGGATAGCTGCCCCAATGATCGGAGGCATGGTATCTTCCACGGTACTGACGCTCATCGTTATCCCGGCAGTGTATGCTGCCTGGAAAGTCAGGACATTACAGAAACAAAAAGGAAAAGCGTGATGCATAAATTGATCGTTTCAATTATTCGGACTGAAAAGATGGAAAACGTAACGGCAGCTCTGAAAAGTGAGGGAATTCCCTTTACCTATTCAGTAGTAAAAGGCTACTGCGGTGAGGTCCATCTCTACCACAAAGACATTCACGACCGTATTAAAATTGAAGTCCTTTCCGAGGAGCACACTATACAAAAGATAAAAGACATCATAATGACGCATGCATGCTGTGGTCTTGAAGGAGATGGCTGTCTCAGCATTTACAATCTGGAGGAATTTATAAACTTTTCTGGTAATGAAGAAGGATAAGGAGGAAAGAACATGTTTAAAGTAAATTGTGTAACGTTAACCCTGTTCAGTTTTTTGGTGCTCTGTGTTGCTGGTACTGCCGGCGCTGCTGAGATGAGCAAAGAAGACGCGCATATGAAAATGCATCATCTCCATGTCATGATGAATAAAGGGGTCTTACTCGCAACAGAGGGATCCAACCTTCTAATGCTGTCAAAAACGGATATGCTGCCAAGTGTGGATGATATGATGGACCGTCATGGAAGTGAAATGATCTCTCAAAGCAGACCGCTCATTCAACGCACCATGAGTGCCCCGGTTATTATGGAGCTTCACAGTAAAAAATATATTAATGACCCCCTGTTGCATTACACGGAACAGCTGGGCGTGGCAATGATAGAAGCAGTTGACAGCCTTGAGAAAATGATCATGAGCAGCACCTCTGCTGACGCAAAGAAAATGAGTCATTTACAGACTCTGCTGAATCACGCCCTGGAGATGGCAGCAGAAGGTTCAAATCTTGCCATCCTGGGACAGATGGGCAAGACAGGTGAAGTAATGGATACCTACTCCATCAAACTGGGCAACCAGATGATGATCAATGCGAAGATGCTGCTATCAACTACTTTACAGGGAAAAACCATGCAGGATTTGCATGCATCAGGCAGTACTCCTGCCTCGGATCAAATGATGAGAAATGTCCATAGCTTTGCAGAAGCGGCACTGAAAGTGATTGATATGCTCATAACCATGCCACCTATGCACTAGAAATTTGGAAACGCTCATAGGAGTGTGAACTTTATACATGCATGAGGTGCTATGTATTTCAAAAAGAATTCCTGATCGGTTAAAGTACATTATTATATCTCTGTAGGGAGGTATCTATGACCATAGATGAACTGAAACAATTCTGTGAAGAAGAATTAAATAACATTAATCGCATCATCGGTGAACTCGAGACCGTTTATACTCCGGAGAAAACCGGGTACACCCTGGCCGAGCAGGCCGGTATCGCTGCTTTTGTTATAAATATCTATGGCGGCATTGAAAAAATACTGAAGCAGATACTCTTATACGACAAACTCGATGTGAAGGACGCTCCCGAATGGCATGAGAAAGTCTTGCGAAAATCAGCAGAGATCGGGATTGTCCCTCCTGACCTGTCGAAGGTTTTGTCCAACTATCTGGCCTTCAGGAACTTCTTTATTTATTCTTACATGTTCAATATCAAGTGGGATGACATAAAGGCACTTGTTGATGCAGTCAAAGGGGTAGCGGATACCTTTGGTAAAGAGGTGCACGAATATATTCAGACAATATAAGACGTACTTTCTATGCTGCGAATTTTCATTATAATCTCTGTCTTTGTTTTGAGTTGTTCTGACATTCCGAGACAGGATGAGTTGAAAGACGCCGTTATTCAGCATTTTGAATCAAGGGACTACAAAGTTGTTGAGATAGATATCAGCGCCGTACGGGAAATGCCACTTGGTCAAAGGGAATACATGGCCCCGAAGAAATATATCGTTGATATAGCGAGAATATCCTTACAGAATTCCCCCCTGCAGGATGGTCATGGAACAGAAAAGCTGTTAACATTCAATGATGCCTCAATCACTCTCAAAAGTGCCGGCAGTCATAGTCAATGGATAGTTGATACAATTACCGGCATCCCCTTGTTGTAAAAATATCTTTTACATTATATCGAGGTTGCTCCTCGATATATTAATCAGATCCTATGTCCAGAATCTCCGGTTTTTTCATGACAAGGAGCAGTGTCCCGACGAGGCAAAACACTGATGAAGTGAGCAGTGCTGTTTTTGTCCCCACAAGGGCTGCGTAGCTTCCGACCGTAAAATTACCGATAGTGGACATTCCGAGAAAGACCGTGGTGAAGGAACTCATGATCCTGCCCCTGAGTTCATCAGGTACATTGAGCTGCAGGAGACTGTTTGCAGTTGCGATCTGGTTGATTGCACCGAGACCGACGAGAAAGAGCATCAGGTACGATAACCAGATTGTCATTGAGATTGAAAAAACAAGAAGGGCCAGCGAAAAGACTATCCCCGACACGATGAGAAGAAGTCCCTTCCCTGAAAAGTCACCTCTGAATGCCAGAATGATTGCCCCGGTAAATGCACCGGCGCCGGCACAGCCCATGAGGATACCGAGCCCTGTTGCTCCCGTCTTAAGAATTTCCTTGGCATAGACGGGGAGAAATGTGATATAGGGGAATCCAAAGAAACTGATAATCCCTACGGACAGAATGAGTGTAAAGACTTTCTGGTTGCTGAATATATACTTCACGCCTTCTGCAAATTCCTTGTATAGCCCTTTTTTCTGTGCCGGCCTCTTTTCATCCTCAGGACGAAAGCGCATTTTTATGAGGGCAACAATGGCTGCGATGAAACTCAGGGTGTTTATATAAAAACATGCTGCAATAGACCAGATGCCCATGATAACACCTGCAACTGCAGGGCCTGCCATTCGAGCTGCGTGAAAGGCCGCTGAATTCAATGCAATTGCGTTTAACAGGTTTTCCCTGCCTACCATCTCAATAAAAAATGACTGCCGCGCCGGTATCTCAAAGGCATGGACTGAGCCAATGAGAAAGGCAATGATCAGAACATGCCAGACTTTTACAACGCCGGCAGAGACAATGGTTGCCATCATCAGTGCTATAACCATAAGTACAATCTGGGTGGTCATAATAATAGTCTTTTTGGACATCCGGTCAGCTACAACTCCGCCCAGCAGCGTGAAGAGAAGGATGGGTAATGTTGAAGCAGTGCTGGTGAGTCCAAGATAAAAGGGTGAGTTGGTCAATTCAAAGACGAGCCAGCCCTGGGCTGCTGAGTGCATCCATGTCCCGGTAAGGGATATGACCGACCCGACCCAGAAGAGCCTGAAGTTTCTGTATGTCAGCGCAGCAAATGGTTTAAATGATGACATTCAGATACTATACCACAGTGACTTTGGCATATGAGATTGCTGCTCGATGGGTAAATATTGCTATAATTTTATGGGGCACCATGAACAGGAAGAGAAGCTCAAAGAAAGAAATCATACCTATGGACAGGCGCGAGACGGTACGTCAGGAGATCATCTCGGTCCTTAAAAGGAATACCTTGTCGGCAAAGGAAATTTCCGGTACTGTCAGGGCTTCTGAAAAAGAAGTGTATGACCACCTTGCTCATATTCAAAAGACCGTCAGCAAACAGGGTGATAAATTAAAAATAGTGCCTGCGGAATGTAATAAATGCGGTTTTGAGTTTAAAAAGAGAGAACGGTTAAAGAAGCCGGGAAAGTGCCCTGTCTGCAGAAGCGAAACAATCAGGGAACCGCTTTTTTCTATTGAAAGTTAATCAGATGTCATTTCGAAGGAAGTGAGAAATCTGACCCCTTTCTCGAACAATGATGCCTGAGATTCCTTGCTGACTCAGACGACCCGGAATGACACCTCGTTATGATTCTTGAACTAACGAATTAGGACTGACAGCAGGGACAAATGATTACTTAATCCTTTTTGAGATGGCCTTGAACTCGGGAGTGCCTGCCTTTTCCAGTAATTGAAACAACACGGTTTCTGTGCAGGTGATGACTGCGCCTGCATCTCTCATCATCTCCCTGGCAGCGAGGTAATCCCCCTTTTTCCGTGAACAGACGGCGTCACCGACAAGATGAACAGTACAGCCTTCTTTCAACAGGCTGAGACAGGTCTGCAGGACACAGACATGGGTTTCCATGCCTGTCAGAATAATCTGTTTTCTGCCGAGGGAGGATATCCTCTCAAGGAAACCGTCGCCTCCACAGCAGTCGAAGGTTATCTTTGTAAGAGGTTCATAAGAGGGAAGGCTCCCCTTGATTTCATCAACGGTCGGTCCCAGTCCCTTCGGGTACTGTTCTGTTACTACAATGGGTATATCAAGCAGTTTTGATACTTCAATAAGGTGTCCGCAGTTGTCATAGACTTTCTGCTTCTCGCTCATGGCAGGCACGAGGCGTTCCTGTATATCAACAATGACAAGAACGGAGGCACTTTTTTGCAGTATGAATTTTTCCATTTATTTAAGAGGGGACCCATCCCCTGCACTAAATAGTATACACGTTAATGCAGAGGATGGGGCAGCAATGAGCAGTCTTAACGGCTACTCAAGTTCTTTACTGTCTTTCTTGTACCAGGTTGTCAACGACTGACGGGTCTGCAAGCGTTGAGGTATCGCCCAATTCGTCGACCGCACCCTGTGCGATCTTTCTCAGGATCCTCCTCATTATTTTTCCGCTTCTCGTCTTCGGCAGTCCGGGTGCGAACTGCATTTTGTCCGGTGTTGCGATTGGGCCTATTTCTGTCCTGATGTGACCGATCAGTATCTTTTTCAGGTCATCCGATGGTGTCTGGCCCTCTTTTAACGTCACATATACATATATGCCTTCGCCCTTGATGTCATGAGGGAAGCCGACGACTGCTGCCTCTGCAACAGCTTCGTGGCTTACGAGCGCTGATTCCACCTCTGCAGTACCGAGCCTGTGACCCGAAATATTGATAACATCATCGATTCTTCCCATGAGCCAGTAATCGCCGTCCTGATCTATTCTGGCACCATCCCCCGACATATATGTGCCCGGGAATTGAGAAAAGTACACTTCCTTCACACGTTTCTGTTCAGGATCACCATAGGTACCCCTGATCATGCCGGGCCACGGTTTTTCTATGAGCAGGTATCCTCCTTCATTGACGCCTGCGGAAGAACCATCCTGCTTTACGATCTTGGGAACCACTCCGAAGAACGGCTTGTTCGCAGACCCGGGCTTGAGGGTCATGGCACCAGGAAGGGGAGTGATAAGGATGCCGCCTGTCTCGGTCTGCCACCATGTGTCAACGATCGGAAGTTTACTTCTGCCCACATTCTTGTGGTACCACATCCAAGCCTCGGGATTGATCGGCTCGCCCACTGAACCAAGGAGCCTCAGGGACGAAAGGTCGTACTTTGCCGGCCACTCTTCTCCTGAACGCATGAGCGCCCTGATGACCGTCGGTGCAGTATAGATCTGGTTCACCTGGTGCTTGTCGCACATCTCCCAGAACCTTCCCGGGTTGGGATAGTTTGGAACACCTTCAAACATGACGCTTGTTGCTCCTTCTGCCAGGGGGCCGTAGACGATATAGCTGTGCCCCGTGACCCAGCCGATGTCGGCCGTACAGAACCAGGTATCTTCTTCATGATAATCGAATATATATTTGAAGGTAAGGTTTGTATAAACCATATAACCGCCCGTTGTGTGGAGAACACCCTTCGGCTTTCCGGTGGAACCGGATGTGTAAAGAATAAAGAGCGGGTCTTCTGCATCCATCTGTTCAGGCTCGCAGTAATTTTTGATGTCCTCTGCAGCCATTTCCTCATGCCACCAGAGGTCACGGCCGTTCTGCATCTCAATATCGCCGGCCCGCTGTACAACGATCATTTTTTCAACGGATGGACATTCTTCAATAGCATTATCGGCGTTTGTTTTTAAGGGAACGAGTTTTCCGCCCCTGACCCCTTTGTCAGATGTGATGACCATTTTTGCCTTGCAGTCATTGATCCTGTCTCTCAGTGCCTGGGCGCTGAAACCGCCAAAGACGATACTGTGAATAGCTCCTATCCGTGCGCAGGCGAGCATGGCTATGGCAAGCTCAGGGATCATCGGCATATAGATGGCGACCCTGTCACCTTTGCTCACCCCGTTTTTCTTCAGGACGTTAGCAAAACGGTTGACCTCGAGGTGGAGCTGCTGGTAGGTATATGTCTTGTATGATCCGTCATCGGCTTCCCAGATAATAGCGGCCTTGTTTTTGCGCCCTGCCGTGAGGTGCCGGTCCAGACAGTTGACAGAGGCATTCAGTTTCCCTCCCACAAACCATTTGATCTCAGGCTTATGAAAATCGTATTCAAGCACCTTGTCCCATTTTTTAAACCAGGTGATATTCTTCTCCGCAATCTCACCCCAGAATCCTTCGGGATCTTCCACTGATTTCTTGTACATCTTCTCGTACTCGTCTATACTCCCAATATGAGCTTTCTTACTCATTTCTGCAGACGGTGGAAATGTTCTCATCTCGGACATTAAAACTTGAATGGACTCTTTTTCTGACATATCTGAAACCTCCTTTTGGAAATTAGTATTTAGTTATTATTTATGTCTGGCAAGATAATACTGGAATATTTTTTGCAAAAACAATGCCTATAGTCAATATCCTGGTAAGGGCATTATCTTTTTAAAATCAAAGAGTTTTCAATGCTGTAGAATTAATTTAAAGAATCATTTCACTGTAAATGTTACAAATAGTAAAAATTTATAAATATTCGTTACAAAATGTAACGAAGGTCTGACTTTCCACTTTGTGCAATTATTGGGGGTGTTGTGCAATAATTTGGATAAAAAATATCCTCAGTACTTAATAACATATAAAGGAAATGACTGCAAGAGAGAATAGAAAATCAGACAGCGAGGGTGAGCTTCGTAACAATAGTGTTCTGTACAGAATATCCTCATTTCAATATAGCGAAACTCTGGGAAATATGATGGACAGAGATGTCTATAGCTGCAGTGCAGGGGATACTGTGAAGCTGGTTGCAAAGGAGATGACATTAAGGGGTATTTCTTCTGTGATTGTAACCGATGCTAACGGCAAACCAGTAGGGATTGTGACTGAGAGAGACATGGTACGGAAAGTGGTAGCCGAAGGTGAGATCTGCGATATTAGCAAGGAAATATCAGATATCATGACTCCTTCCCCAATCTGTTTGTCACCTGCTGACACTCTCTTTGATGCCCTTTATGCTTTTTCCCGCCATAATATCAAACACCTGCCCCTTGTTCGGGAAGGAAAAATTGCCGGTATTATTACGCTTCGCCAGATAATGAAACTCCGTCATTCAGAGCCCCTTGTTATTATCGGGGAACTTGACCAGGCCAGCAGTCTTGGGGATTACAAAAAGATCAAGGAAGGTCTGGTTCCCCTAGCCCAGGAAAAACTCTCATCACGGCAGGATCCGGTTGACGTGGTAACCATGCTTTCCCTTGTCAACTTTGACATTCACAAATGCATTCTCAAGGAAGTACTTGAACGGCAGAAAACCCCGCCGCCAGTTGACTTCTCTTTCTTTGTGACAGGAAGTCACGGCAGGAGAGAAAACCTGCTCTTCCCGGATCAGGATTTTTGCGTCATCATGGAGGACTACCCTGATTCGCGACATGAGGAGGTCGACGGATATTTTCAACGGGTCTCCAAGGAGTTGTCGACAGCCCTGAACAAGGTAGGCTTTGTCTACTGTCCCGGTGAAGTGATGGGTCAGAACCCCCAGTGGCGCAAGAGGATATCGGAATGGAAAAAGTTTGTATCAGAGGTCTTCATCAAACAGGGCCCCTTTACTGTTCGGTATATGACGCTGATCTTTGATTCAGCGCCGCTGTATGGCAGCAGGTCACTGTTTCAGAAATATATTGATCATGCCTACAGTCTGCTGGCAAAAAACCATAATATCATCAGGCAGATGCACGATGAGGAAGAGGGGATGCACAAGGTGCCGCTGGGTTTGTTTCAGACATTTATTACTGAATCAAATAAAGACCATAAGCGGCAGATCGACATGAAAAAAAGCGGTCTCATATTTCTCATTGAATCAGCCCGTGTCCTTGCTCTGAAGCATGGTATCCGGGAGACTTCGACACTGAAGCGATTGAAGGCCCTGGTGGAAGAAGGGGTTATCCACCGTGATGATTCCGAATATTTTGAAAATGCCTACAGGGTAATCCTTCACCATACACTCATGGCACAGGCCGATAACTTTCTGAACAGGGGAACAGAGGACTATTATCTGAACCCCTATGAATTGTCCGGAAGAAGTCAGGAAATTTTGAAACAGGCCTTCAAGGCCATATCAAAGCTGCAGGACCTCGTAGGCAGTGAATTCGGCGAATTAATTCTGTAGCGGCCGAGCAAAAATTATGCATCCCCCTCTGTTCCTGCCTGCCGGCAGATCCCCAGTATAAAGAGGGAGCTGCAGCAAATGTCTTCGGGGATATAACCGTGATAAAAGAATACCCCTCTTAAAAGAGGGGTATTGGAAGCACTTAACTATGTCTTAAATCTGTTTTCAGTATCCAAGGTTTACATACATAACGCCCTGCCCTTTGCCTGCACTTCCGTTAGCAACGCTGCTCTGTACGGTGCCTGTCGTACCTCCCGAGAGCGTACGGTATATGTACGTATAGGCGAGGAGCGAAAGAGGAACGGTAACAAAGAGACCGACGAAGAGGGCAAGCGCTCCGGCAACATTAATAAAGAACAGAACCCACTGGAAGATAAAAATGTCCCATTTAGCATCTTGTGTGGCCACGCCGCTTTCCTTGAGTGCTGCAATGGGACCAAGCCCCTTGTCAACGATAAAGTGGGCGAAGAGGCTGTACTTATAGAACCATATAACCCCTGGTACGATGAGAAGCAGAAACCCGGCGCATACGATCAGTACATACAGTATTGACGCAACAAACATGTTCCCGACAAGTTTAAAGGTTGCGAGCAGGTCATCCAGCTTGCTTTTTGTACCGTCGCAGAACTGGAGACTTACCTTGATCAATCCCATCTGCACAACCATTCCCAGAATGGCGCTGGCCAGAGCAAACAGGGCAGAGATGAACGGGTAATCTGACTGAAAAAACTGTGAGATCATACTTGGAATATTTTCAATCAGAAAAGCGACGATTAACAGTCCAATAAAAAAACCGATATTGCTTTTCACTGTTTCCCAGCCAAAACTGAGAGCCTCTCCTATGGAAAATCTGTGTGCTGACATAATGCTGTCCCCCTTATTTCATATTCTCATTGAGCGGGTTTCTGAATTATTTTCAGCATTCCGCTGATCCAGCTGTCACCTATGTCTCTATCGGCAAAAAAGCTAAAATTCTTTAATTTTAAGTTGTTAGGTACGTAAAAGGTCATGCAGATTTTCTCGACAGGGAAGCCTGCTTCAGCATAGATTCTGAACTGTCCCCTCTTTAATGTAATTTACATCACTTATTTTCAATGAAGGAAAGGGGTAACGTATTAGATGAATGG
>Ga0111162_1011_pt1 | contig 16632 bp, 11 predicted proteins | sample DeeMarSeWOR28_12_FD_80263 | JGI IMG/M metagenome (GOLD analysis project Ga0111162, IMG submission 80263) | Nitrospira bacterium SG8_35_1 | reverse complement strand
GACCAGCTTTATCCTATCATCTTCATACTTCCGTATAATATCATTGGTCCCGTCGGTTGAGCCGTCAGATGCTATAACTATTGATAATTTATCAGTCGGATAATCCAGTTCGAGACTATTATTTATTTTTTCTCTCATAACGTTTTCTTCGTTGTAAGCACTTACGAACAGAGTTACAGAAGGCTGAATGTCAGCCGTCTGTACTGGTCTGCTGTCCAGGGCAGCAATTATTCTCAACACAAGAGGATATCCCGCATATATGTATAAACAGAGGAGTAGCAGCAACCAGAACAAAACTTTCTCAAGAATCAGAGGACTGTTGGAAAGCCGTTCAAAGAGAAAAGAAAATACACTTACAGATACAAGAAACACAGAATGGAAGAATACATTAATCCACCCATAAAGATCTTTTTGAGTATCATCGTGAATTCGTATAGGCCGCCATGTTACTTGCACCTCACCTTTAAAGCTTCTGTACAGGCCTATTGCAGAAGCCAGATTTACCAGAACATAGTAATAGGGAAAGTAAAATACTTTCCAGATATTATAGGAGCTTGACAGCAGGTATCCAGTGTAAGACATCCAGAAAAAAATGATCAAACCCAAAGTCCCCCATTGATATATCCGTATATCGTACAGGGAGAGTACTACACAGGACAGTGCGAATAAAACAAGAAATACCGGAGTAAACCAGCGTATTAATTTATGGGAAATAACTTCAAGGCTGAACAGGCCAGTCTTAAATGGATTCATTACAGATTTATTCCGCATAAGGCCGCTGAAACTACGGTTAACGATTCGTATCTTTCGTTTAAATTCTTTTTTAAAGTCACCTGCAGAATCTTCAATGCAAATCGCCTCGGCTTCGTATACGCCCCGAAAGCCTTTGTCAATAATCTGCATGGGATTCACAAAGTCATTTATGTCAGTTGAAAGAAGTGTTTCGTAGAGCTCCTTTCTGATGGCATAAATGGCCCCGTCACCACCGACAACGGAATGCAGGGAACTTTCAATTTTCTTTATCATTATCTCAAACTGCCAGTATGTATTTTCACTTTTATCCGCGGCATTCTGTTCTTCATCCTCATACCGTGCCTCTCCTACGACATATCCTACCTGTTCGTCGTTGAAGTTGCGGACCAGTTTTCGAAGTGCATCAGATTTGTACATGGCATTGGCATCTGAAAATACAATAATGTCACCATTCGCCTGAGGGACAGCAAGATTTAATCCAGATGTTTTTCCTTTGTTCTCATCCTGCCTGATAAGCCTGACACCCCGGGCAGCATATTCACTCACGATTTCATCAGTCCCGTCTGTTGAAGCATCGGATACAACGATAATCTCAAGGTTTTCATCCGGATAATCTAAAGCAAACGTATTCTCCAGTTTTTCACGGATCACCGCCTTTTCATTAAAACAGGAAATTATCAGGCTAACCACCGGTGTTATGTCCTTTTTTTTGATTATCTTTTCAGAACATACAGTCCGTAATAAGACCAATAGCAGGGGATACCCGACATTTATATATATGAGAATAATCAGCATCATCAATGCCATTATTTCAAGAAATATAATCACAGACTTATATATTTCCTGATGGCAGGACCAAGGCAGTTAGCCAGTGGAGTAGGTATCTTTCGCCATATTTGTGCTATCTTTTCTTTTGTAATTGAAGGCCCCGCGTCGAAATTCATTTCATGATTACTCGTCAAATAATGCCAATAAAGCGGCTCTGGCTCTGCCCCCCACTGGGCCTTGAATTTATAGGTGCTCTCATCTGGAGTCGACCGTCCAAAATCAAACCTGGCATATCCGTTGTCCGCAGCATGTTTTAAAAAGTTCCAGTAAAGCATCATATTCGGAGAAAACCGGTTATATGCCCGTAATGTAGAGGCCCAAGGAATGCATATGCTCTTGGTTGTGTTTAATATAACTCCGGCACCAATCAACACATTATCTTTATATACCATACCTGTTCTGGCATTTTCACCAAAGTATTTAAAGACATAATAAAACCATTTTCTTGAATGTACCGGAGAACCAAGGTCCCTCATGTTCCGGCTGAAGACATCGTAGAAAATATCAACATCATCAAGATTCGCCCATTGAAATTGCAATCCGTTTTTCTCGGCCTTACGGATCTGACTACGGAGTTTTGATTTAAAGCCATCCCACAGTTCCTGTGCAGACCGTGGCAAATCCAGCAGCATCCTTACCTTGTGCAACTGTGTGGTTAAAGGTAAATTAAGGTCTTGGAAAGGAGAGAGTTGAGATTGTCCCCTCAACTCAATATATTTTGTCTTCAATATTTGAGCCAGGGAAACCGCTTCCATAATTAGTTTTTCTCCTGTTTCCCTGTCCTCAGCCAGCACGTCCCCAACATCACAGTACGGCAGAGCAACGAGCACGCCCGATAGCAGAGGCATCTTCAGGTGTATTAACGGCAACACCCCTGTTATCCTGTTGCTCTCCTCTGCAATCAGATAATATGCCTTATGACCATACGCTGACTCTACAGCCCTTTTCCAGGCGAACAGGTGATAGGGTGACGATGCATTATGGGTCTGAATATACTCATTCCATGACGCTTCATCAGTATTTGCGGCCTGCCTGATCTTCACTTATACGGAGGACTCGCAACATCTACTATAGGTTGAAATTTAAAGTCTGCAAGCAACTGTTGAAACCGCCAGGCAGTTTTATTTAGATTGTTATAGTGCCTGAATTTCGAAATCATACCTGTTTTTTTTATCCTCGGTTGTTCCGGATCCAGCTCCCACGGATGCAGGTAAAAAACAAAAGGTCGCTTTTCCTTATTATTTATTTTACGAAGTACCATCCGTGTAAATGAATAGGGGAATAGCCGAAAATAACCTCCCCCCGAGACCGGGAGTTTCATTCCACAGAAAAGGGAAGTAGAAATCGGATACTCAACCATATTATTATTGGCTAACTTATACTTAAATCGCGGGGCATCGGGAATTCCATACCGGTCATGGACAATAGGGAAAATGCTCGAATCATACGTAAACCCGAGTTCCTCAAGGATATCCAGCGCCCAGAGGGATTTCTTTGTGATGGAATAGCTTGGTGCACGATATCCTAATACAGCATTGCCGCTAATTTGCTCCAGCGTGTCCTTTGATCTTGCTGTATCCCGCTTGAACTCCGCAGGAGACATATTATATACCAAGCGGTGCAGATAACTGTGACAAGCAATTTCATGCCCTCGTTCATATATATCCCTAACTAAAGATGGGAATTTCTCAGCTACCCATCCGAGTATAAAAAAAGTTGCCTTTACTTTGTGTTCATCGAGAATGTCCAAGACAACCCTGGTATTGATCGTCACACGGGGATAGTAATCATTCCACCTTTGATATCCTATGATATTTTCGAATGCAGAGACATGGTAATAGTCCTCTACATCTATTGTTAGGTAATTGGATATCACTTTCTACAGAGTATATAATTATGGTTAAAAAGCACGCACAGCTCCGCCTCTTCAGTCACACATGACTTCCTGGCACAGCAATTATTGCTGCACTTCATTATCCAAGCTAAGCGAGCTCACTGATATAACCAATGATTATTTAAATAAGCTTAGACAGACATTCTCTTTTAATAAGTTCCCGCAATTTGATTTTCTAATCGGGCTTGACTTGATAAAGACTAAGCTTTGCAGATCCGCACATTTAACAATGAGAAACTTAATTGTCATGCGTTATAATTACTTTTGAAAAGTTGTATATATTTCACTCCCTGATTGCCCGCCCATTATTGCCTAAGCATTACTCATGTTCAAGCTTATCCAGCCTTTCAAGCAACTCGGGTAACTTGTTATCCTCCATAACTCTTAATAAAACCCTGCTGACAAGTTTTTCTTCCAATCGTTCCAATATCCCCGACAGATGTCTTTCATCTTTCGTTTCCTGCTGCTCTGCTTGCTCTTCAAAGCTTATGATCCTCTGTGACAGAGATGATATATCATGAACACAACTGTTCATCTTTTCCTCCAGTTGAATAAGTCTAAATGCCATGTTTTCCATTGACTTTAACAAATCAACACTCCTGGCAGTGTCAGCTGTACCGGTTGTATTCTGGGATTCTTCATTCCAATAGCCCCTTGCATCAAGGTCTTTTATTACTTCCCTAACAGTAGATACTGTTAGGGTTTTCTCACCCTCCACGAATGCAGCCAGCAATGCAAAATCACAGAGAATATTAATCAGCCTCGGGATACCTCTACTAAATTCGTAAATACTTATCAGCATCTTATCATCTTCAAATTGTATGGCATCAGGGTTCCCTGCAATTGTAAGGCGGTGCTTAATGTACTGTTCAGACTCTTTGAGAGATAAGGGCGTAATATGATACTTTATGTTTATGCGTTGCCGTAACTGAGACAATTCAGGTAACATCAATATTTTTATCAGTTCAGGTTGACCAACAAGTAATATTTGAAGAAGTTTAGACTTGTCTGTCTCCAAGTTCGAAAGTAATCTGATTTCTTCCAGCAGATCGGGCGAAAGGTTCTGAGCTTCATCTATTATCAGTATTGGCTGGATTTTTCGAGAATATTGTTCGATCAGGAAATCATTTAATTCACTTAACAGCTTTGTTTTGTTCTTATTCTCAACTTCCAGACCAAAGTCCTCATTGATCATTGAGATCAGCTGTTCAGATGAAACTTTTGTGTTATAAATTCTCGATAGCGTGACAGGCCCGCTTAGATGTTGAATGAGGTTTCTGATAATGGTAGTTTTACCAGCTCCTATCTCTCCGGTAAGAAGGATGAAACCTATCTTTTCCTTTATTCCATAATCGAGATAGGTAATCGCTTTTTTATGAGTACTGCTGGTAAAAAGGTAGTCCGGATTGGGTGTTAAATCAAATGGCTTGTGCTTAAATGAATAAAATTCTTCATACATCATAATATCCTAGAAAGTCAGTATTGCCTGTAACCATATTAGATTGTTTGTAAAATCATCAGCATCGAGATTAGAGTCTCTCTCGAAATACTTGTAACCAAGATTTGCCGTCAAATACCGGTTTACGTTATACGAAAACTCTCCACCAAGACCATATCTGTCAACATTTTCATTATCGGGTTCAAACTCCTCCTTTTCGAGCAAACCATTCAATGAAATAATGGATCTCGTAGCCAGGGGGTATGTAATATTAATTTCAACTCCGGTAACTTTATCTTCCCTGCTGGTAGTTATTTCGTCCCTGATTGAATAGTAGGGATTAACTGCTAATAGTAATTTCGTGCCTGCCTCCAAAATGATATTTAGTTTTTTCAGTTCAGAGAGACCGGATGTTATTGACCCCCTGTCACTAATACGAGTAAACTGCAGCGTATTGATATCATAATAACGGATCTCATCCGCATCGATAGATTCAGTTACGGAAATCAAGGATTCCGAAAGGGATTTACTGTACGTAACAGTCAGTTTTAATCCTTCCATAAAATCTGATATATATTCCGAGCCTACACCCCATACTTCCGTGTTGTCCTTACCTGCATTCTTAAAATCTACATAGTCTTTACCTATCTCACCCCAGAATTTTAAATTCGATTTCATTTGGTAATCTATTCGTACAGCAACATGCTGTTTGTCATACTTAGGCGTTAAATCAGGACGGTATATTAAATAATCGTAATTCAAAGAGAGACTGAATCTGCTGGGCAGCCTTTTTGTCAAAGTTGCATAAAAAGTATGCCCATCCGATTTATTACCCTCATCAGCGTCATACCATGCATTTGTGAAGCGATACCCGAATGTTGAATCCAGGCTGGGTGTAATCGGCAGTTCTAAACGTGGAGACAGAGTAAAAACATTACTTACAGTCATATTAGTTACAGAGCTTTCTTCAACAAATCCTCTTTTAATATCTACGGGAGTCTTCTGATAAATATCAAAAATATCAACAAAAACACGGTTAACAGGTCTGACCTGAGCAACCAGTTTGGCTCTTTGTGTCTCTTTAATCGATGTCTCATTGAAATCAGAGTTGTCGCTGTAAAACTTAAAATCAAAGCCATAATCAAGATTTATATCGAGTGATTTGCCGGTCTTGTAATCAAGCACGACTTTTGGACTTATTGTCGTAATAAAATCATCCTCTTCATCCGTAGGCGACAGGAATAAATTATCATCATAGATCCCCTTAACAGCAATACTGGGGCTAATAGTAAACCGTGCTGATGCAAGAGTTGCCGTTGATAACAAGCTAACCGCAATTAATCCGATAAAAAGAATCTTATTCATATTCTCTCCTTAAGTTAATATGCATAATAATCAGTACCCTTATGATATCCGTTGCTATTCATACCCCTTACTGCATTGAATATAACTCCGAACACATTAATATCTTTAAGTAAATGCAATCCGTTCTGGACAGCCTTTCTTTGTGTCTGCCCTTCTTTAACCACATAAATTACGCCATCTACACAGTGCCCTATTGAAATGGCTTCCGCAAATGATAAAATTGGAGGTGTATCGATGATAATATATCTATCCATATATCTCTGTTTTAGTTCTTTAATGAGATATTCCATCTTAACAGAAGAGAGTAACTCCTGGGGATTAGGGACGGTTTTCCCCGCAGGAAGTAAGACCATTTTCCCAATACCAGTCTTTACTAAGATTTCTGAAATATCAATATCTTTCAAGAGATAATCACTCAGTCCGTATTTGGGATTCATCCCGAGATAATTATGTATCATTGGTCTCCTGAGATCTGCATCAATAAGCAAAATAGAATGATCAATTTCCTGTGCAATTGTAACTGCAAGGTTAATAGCTGTAATTGTCTTCCCTTCACCACTAATAGAGCTGGTAATCATAACCGTATTCAAAAAATCTTTTTTTGTTATCCTGAGAAGCATTGATTTTAATTTCCTGAACTCCTCGGCAACAGGAGAGTTCGGTTCATTAAGACTAACAAGATAATCATTTTCAACTTCTCTTGGTTCAACCCTTTCAAAAATGTTCAAACTCTGGGTTTTTTTTCGGACATTAGATGCCCTTAACTTATTTGCTTTTTCCAATGCCTCTTCAATTTTGCTCATTCTATCTCCCTACAACATTTATCCATTTAGATATAAATAGTTATATACAAGCACGAGATGTCATTATTTGCCCTGCTGAAGTCTCATGCGTTTATATTACGAGTATTTCCCCATTACTTCTTTTATTAAGAGGATACCTATCACTGATAGATATCCTATAGATACTCCGTATACAATCCTGTCCAACTGCTTCTTTTTCAATAAATCCTTGGGCGTATGTATTTCAGGAATTACTGCAAGCAGAGATAAATTAAAAGAAGTTCGCAGGTCATCAGGTGTTTTTATTGAATCGTCCATATTTTCAACCAACAAAACAGTTCCAATACCTCCTACCAATCCTATTAAAAATCCCAGGAGTATATATTTTACTCTGTCAGGTCCTACAGGTTTTTTCGGCAGCATCGCAGGATCTACAATTCGATAAGTTTCAGTCTTATCCCTAAGCTCCACCTGTTGAGCAACCTCGGTTTGGCCCAGTTTAACCACGAGTTGTTCATGAATATTTGTATAAGTATCTCTTTCTCTTTCAAGATCTGCCAGTTTCTTCCTTTCAACAGGAATATCCTCCAGGTATTTCTTCTTGGATTGAATAACTCCACGGAGATGCTTTTCTTTTGCTTCTATAGCTGCAAGTTCAGAGTTTATCGCAGCTAACTCCCCCGTGAACTGCTGATATAGAGGATTTAAAGTTCTCATCATTTCCGTACCCTCTTCATCTGAACTTTCTGAATCCTGCTGAACGCCCTGCTTAATTTGATGCTGCAATGTCTCAAGCTCTGCCTTAACCTTTATCACTTCTGGATAATTTTCCGTGTATTTCACTAAAAGCTCGCTTAGTTTCTGTTGTAACAAAAGCACCCTGTTATTCAACGAGTTACCAGTCATTTTTCCCAGCATTGCCACTGTATATTTTTTCTCGTTCTTGAGCTGGTTACTTAGCATACTTTTTTTAGCCTCAAATACCGTTTTCCTGGATTTTGCCTCTTCCAATTCCGTCTGTGCATTTTTAATATCCTGCACAATTTCCTTCTCATTTATTGCTACATATATTCCCTTTTTCTTCCTGAAATCAATTATCTCTTGTTCAGCCTTATCCAGCTTTGCCCTGAAAAATTTGGTCTGTTCATCAATAAACTTGTTCGCTTCATATGATTCTTCTTTCTTTGATGATAAATTCTCTTCAATATAACGATTTACCAGCGCATTGACATAATCTCTGGCCATTACCGGGTTTTGGTCTCTAAAAGAAATAATAAACAGATTTGTTCCTCCTTTTTTATGAACCGTTTTAATAATCGTTTTTTTCTGAAATTTATTAACAAGTTCCTCTATGTCAACGGGCTTGCCTTTACCAATATCAAGATCAAGATCATCTATTATCTTAATCAGAAGGTTTCTGCTCTTCATTGAATAAGACATTACAGCCATCTTATCCTCTAGTGCCGGGACTAAGGTAATACTTTTTATAAGCCGATTAATTATATTTTTTTCTATAAACACTGTGCTCGAAGCCTCATACACTTCCGGCATTAAAAAGCTCCCCCAAGTAACTACGGATAAGAGTAACAATGAAACAACAATAAATAAGTATTTTCGTTTAACAATGATCTGCCAATAATTTGTAATCTCTGTTAATTTTAATTCATTCATAATACAAATTCCCCATAACCATAACTATCAGTAATAATTATTGCCCGTTAAAACAAACTCTCTTTCACAACAATAACATCTCCAGGCATTAGAACTATATTCTTTGACAAATCTCCCATCATTAATTTTTTTGCCCTGACAGATATTTTTATTCTATCATCGTATGTACCATTATTTTTATCCTGATGCGATAACGAGCTACGATTGCCATCCGTTTTTTTTACTTCGCGACTATTAACGCTTTCATCTATTACCAGAGATCCCGGCATTTTGCCATTGCCCAAAAGCTTATCTTCCTCTCTTTTTCGGAATATTTCCACTCGATCTTTATTGGCAAATTCTGAAAATCCACCGACAGATAAAATGACATCAAGTAAAGTAATCCCCTTTCTGTAAGGTAAAGTGGATGGATTGTCAACAGCACCGGTGATACTGATTCTTTTTTCAAAATTATCAGGAATGTACAACATATCATTAGCCTCAAGAACAATATCCTGACTGAAATTACCTTTCTCAAAGAGCTCAAGAAAACCTGTTTTTATTTTCATTTTATTCCTGACAAGATATGCATTTTCCAGATCCGCATTATCTAATGATCCCATTTGAGCAAGAAATTCCAGAAGTGTCGTTTCTCTTGCAAGTATATGAACACCTGGTGAAGCTCCCTTGCCAATAACAAACACCCGATAATTAGTCATTTTCGTTACAATAACTGTGATAATTGGCGATTTGATTATTTTTTCCATTTCCTTCTCAAGAATATTTGTTAATTCAAGAGCAGTAAATCCTGAGGCTTTAATTTCCCCTAATGCAAGCACTGATATCTTCCCATCCGGTCTTACTATAGGCTCTATAGTTAGTTCCGGACTTCCCCAAACTGAAATCCTCAGATGATCTCCGTCACCAATCACATAATCTTTAGCATCTGAATTTACAGCAAGTAGAAGTATGGATAGAATTATAAGACAGACAACTTTTTTCAGGCTTGTTCCTTTCTTATGTAATTGCTTTTTAATACATTTAAAGTCGATAGTTTTTTTCATACTGTTATCTTCCTCCCCGTCCAAAGAACACAACCTTGACTGTATCGAGAATTATAAGAAGGTCCAGAGCCAGAGATTGATATTTAATATAATAAAGATCATATCTTAATTTTTCCAAAGCATCATCAACGGAATCACCGTACTCATGTCTGACCTGAGCCCACCCAGTAATACCAGGCTTCATGCAATGTCTTTCAGAATAATATGGAATCTGTTTCTTTAAAGTTTCTACAAAAAAAGGTCTCTCCGGCCTGGGCCCTATAAAGCTCATGTCTCCTCTCAGCACATTAAATAGCTGTGGAATCTCATCAATGCGAGTTTTCCTCAGCCACTTGCCAACTTTAGTAATTCTAACGTCGCCTTCTTCTGACCACACAGGCCCTGAATTCTTTTCGGCTCCTTGAACCATAGTCCTAAATTTCAATACAGTGAACTCTTTTTCTCCAACTCCAACTCTTTTTTGCTTAAATAATACCGTGCCCGGTGAATTTATTCTTATAAGAATTGGAATTATTACAAACAATGGGATGGCAAATAAAATGCCAATTATTGATAATGTTACATCCAAACCTCTCTTTACGTAGCTTCTGAATAATGTTAACCGGAATCCCTCCGAGAAAATCAGGTGACTTGGCTTCATGTCTTCTATAAACAATTTACCCATAATTGTCTCATAAAATGATGCTCCATCAACAATATCTATACCTCTTAATTTACAGTCAAGTATCTGCCTTACTGGTAATGCCCCTCTTCTCTCGCCGAGGGAAACTACAATTTTCTGTGCTCCTTCCTCCATAGCAGTAGAAAGGAGCCCTTCACCATTACCAACTACATCTTTATCAGAGACAATCATAGGTTCACCTGCACAACTGACATACCCAGCCAATGCATACCCGCTATGACTAGTGGTAAGCATAGTGCCGATAGTATTTGCGATAGTCCCTGTACCAATTATCAATACCCTCTCACCGACAGCCGGAAGTTTTAATATTAAACTATAAATCATGTGCCAGACAAATTGTAATATGATACTAATGATAAGGGTAAATACCAGCACCCCCCTGCCAAGATAAATATAGGGAAAAAAGTAGTAGAACGCTGCTAGCAGAAAAGAAGCGAATACTGTTGAAAATAGTATTTTAAAAAATATGTCTTTGTTCCTGTCCTTTTTTTCAACTAAATATACGTCCATAAAAAAGCACATAAGTACGATAAAGAAAGCAAATGCTATTGCCCTTGGAAATACAGGATTATAATCCTGTATTTGAAATTGGCCATAGATATACCTTAAATACATTCCGACATACACTGAGAAAAAAGCAATTATTACGTCCCCAATAATAAGGACCATATTCTTGCGAGAAAAGAAATTCAATTTTAGTCTAAGCTCCTTAATATTGTCTGTGTTTCTTCGAATTCCGCAAATGGTTTAAGTCGGCCCAGACGAATCGCATTTTTAAACTGTTCTTCTGCAGAGGCATTCATGCCCTTTTCTAGATATGCGAGTGCAAGATGATATCGAATAGTCGGCTCATCCGGGATATAATGCGTTGCCTTAATGAAATTCTTCAGGGCTTCATCATAATCGCCCTTTTTATAAAGCACCCAACCAATTGTGTCTGCTACTGACCCAGACTTAGGCATGAGCTGCTGTGCCTTTTCAGCCAAATCAACAGCTTCATCTATGGACCCATATCCAGAAGCATATAAATATGCAAGATTATTTAATGCAGGAACATATTCCGGTGACAACTCTATAGTACGTTTATATTTGGCAATGGCCAGATCCTCTTTGTTAAGCTCATCATAAATACTTCCCTGCAAAAAATGAATTGGCGCATATTCCGGTTTTTCATTTTCAATGTCTTTATAAACCTTTATTGCTTTTTCATAATTCTTCCTTGCGACATACAATCTTCCCAGCGGTATCCGAGCATTAAAGCCATTAGGGTCCATGCTAATCGCAGTTTTTAACTCTCTCTCAGCTTCGTCTAATTTTTGGGTTGCAAGATAAACCGAGGCAAGCATGCTGTGGCCGGTTGCATTCTCAGGTTTCAACTTTATAATTTCTTTAGCCCTTCTTTCCGCCTCCGAATAATGTTCTTTTTTCATATTAAGAGAAACCAATTTCACCAGAATTTCCGTTCTATCAGCTCTCCTGATTAAGAGACTTTCCAATTTTTCGATTGCTGCGTCTAAATCACCCTGAACTTCATAAAGGCCGGCAAGTTTCATTGCCCCTGAATCCGGGTCTAACTCCTCCATTTTTCTATATACGGATAAGGCAGCATTATAATTATTATCAACCATATAGATTGAGCCCTTCATATCTAAGACGTCAAGATTCTTAAGATCATGAACAAGAGCTTCATCCAATATATTTATAGCTTTTTCATTTTCTTTTTTCCTGAGGTAGTATTGCGCAAGAGCTATATAAGCTTCCGGCCTTTTCTGCTCCTTTGCTTTCATGTAATATGAAAGTGCCTCTTGCGGTTTGTTATCAGCTTCCATTATTTTTGCCAGCATAATCAGAGCATCGTCATTATTAGTGTCTATGTCAAGAACTTCCATATACTCCGATATCGCCTTATCTTTCTCTTTACTGTTGAGGTAAACACGGGCCAGGTTAAAATATGGCTGAAAAAATTCAGGATTAAATTCTTTGGCTTTATGAAAAAATTCGATTGCACGGTTCTTGTCTTTCGCACCAAGATAGGCAATGCCAATCATGTTACTCAATAAAGCATCCCTTGGAGTACCTTCAAAGCCTTCTTTTAATGTCCTGATAGCATCCTGAAATTTTTTATTATGAATGTAATATTTTGTAAGTAGTATTCTTGAATTTAAAAGTTCAGGGGATATCTCCACTGCACTGACAAAATCATTTTCAGCGTCTTTTTGATTACCTGATATCAATTTGACAAATCCCTTTTTCAAATATGCATCAGATAATTCAGGATGAAGTTCGACGGTCCTGTCAAACTCTTTTAATGCCAGATCATTTTTTCCTAAAGCCAGATAAACACTGCCGAGAAGGTTATGTGCAAATGCATTACTTTCGTCCAGTTCCAGTGCCCTGGCAACCACTTTTTCCGCTTCTTCGGCCCTTCCATTACGGAGGTGTGTTATTGCCAGCAGCAACTGCCCCTGAATAAGTCCGGGACTCATTTCCGTCACTCGCTGGAATTCACTGCTAGCCAGTTCAAGCCTCTCTTTTGCCAGGTAACATAACCCCATATAATAGCTGGCTCCCGCTATCGGTTTTCTCTTGGCTGCCATTTTTAGGGAAATTATGGCTTCATCATATTGTTTATTAAAGAAGTGAACAAGTCCCATGAGGTAGGGTCCCTCATACCGCTTGGCATGAGATGTAAGCAGGCGATTTGCCATTTCTTTTGCTTTGTCAAGGTTTTTGTTATTAAGGTATATATTCCCCATCCTAAAGCAGGCCACCCTGTCCTTTGAATCTTTGGACAGAATTATTTCATATGTATTCATAGCTCCATTGAGATCATTACTGTTCTGTTGAACTCGCGCCAGAAGGTAAAGTGCGTCAATATTGTCCCTATCCTGACCAATAATTTCTTTAATTATTCTCCCAGCACTTTCCAAATTCCCCTCAACTATCAAGATTTCTGCAAGCAGCAGTTTCGATGATATTCTTTGAGGAGATATTTCAAGGGCCTTATTTAATAATTCTTCAGATTTTAAATAGTCCCTCTTTATCGCATAAGCTTGTGCTATAATCTCATAAGTTTCAGCATCTTCGCTTGAATACTTCATATAGGCCTCTGCTTCCTTGATCGCTTTATCAGTCATCCGTAAGTTGAGGTATGCCTTGGAAAGAAGCAGATGTGCCTCATGAAAAGAAGGGTTTAAACGGAGAACTTTGTGAAGTTCTCTTTCTGCAGACTCAAATTTGTTATTCAGAATATAAGCATTTGCAAGTTTAAATCGTGCTTCAAAATAATTCTGGTCCTGCTCAATAGCTTTTTTAAAAGCAATAATTGCACCACTAGGATGTCCACTTTGGAGAAATTCAAGTCCTTTATTGAAATACTGCTCCTTGGTCATCTGCTGGCTGCTGCAGCCGGCAGAAATTATTAGCAAAAATGCCATTACAAAGACCTTATGCAATGATATTCCCTCCAGTAAGGTTCAAATAACCGCTGACAACTCCCCGTACTATATATTTAAACCTTTTAAAATCGAGAGGTTTTACGAGACAGACTGAGTTTTTGAAACGCTTCATCATTTCTATCAGATCCGAATTCAGGTCATTTGACAGAACTATCGTAGGAATATCACGGATCGATTCTGATCTTAGAAAAGGCAAAGCAAAGGGATAGCTCAGTACAATAAGCGAAATACCGTTCTTTGCAATAAACGATTCTGCTTCTTCATTGGAAAAGGCCAGTTCAGTTTGATACCCCTCATCACTGAGCATCGCTGAGCAGATCTTACAAAATCCGTCTTCATCAAATATGAGTATTTTCTTCGCTGTGGACATAGTTCCCCTCGGACTTGCAATAACAATGCCAATTGCATCAATAAGCCTAAATTTTCATAATATATGATTTTTCCGCGAGATAAGGATTATAACTATATGTTTTATTGAGATTTATATTTCATCAGACTGCAATAGCGAATTGCTCCCTGGCCCCCGTAACATTTTAATTTTTGTACCTATAAAGCAACAATACTGTTCCCAAAGGGAACATATTGATCTATATAGGAAATATTATCTTATAATTTAAGAGGTTATCTCATAAAGACGTGTGGGCCAGCAGGAAGCAGTGTAATATTTATTTACATTCCTCTAGGTGCAGTAAAGACAGATAAGGAATAATCACAAGAAAAGATTATATATTAGTACTGAGTACTTTGCTTGAGTCTGCTGTACAGCACCTTTCTTGTTATGCCCAATGCCCTTGCGGCCTTGGACTTATTCCCGTTGAATGCATCGATTGCCCGATGGATTGATTCAAGTTCGAGTTCCTTCAGTGGCTTCAGGGTATCTTCTGAAGAGCTGATTTTCTCAACTGACATCATAATATCTGCAGGGATATCTTCATTGTCGATGTAATCTTTTCGTGCAAGAACAACTGCCCGCTCTATGACGTTCTCCAGTTCCCTTACGTTTCCTGGCCAGGAGTACTGAAGCAGCGCTCTCATAACTTCATCAGACGCATAGGCAATATTTTTTTTCTCCCGCTCAGAAAAATGATCGATAAAATGTGTAATCAGCAATGGCATGTCACTTTTTCTTTCTCTCAATGGTGGCAGTTTGATCTGGACAACATTTAAACGGTAATAAAGATCGGGTCTGAATGTTTTTAATTTCACCTGTGCCGCAAGGTCACGGTTTGTAGAGGCAATAAGCCTGATATCCACTGGATATTTTTTATTGCTCCCGACTCTCTCTATTTCCTTTTCCTGGATCGCTCGCAGGAGTTTGGATTGTAAACCAATTTCGAGTTCCCCGATTTCATCAAGAAACAATGTGCCTGTGTCTGCCTCCTCAAATTTCCCGATTCTCCTGGCTATTGCTCCAGTAAATGCTCCCTTCTCATGACCAAAGAACTCTGCCTCCAGAAGATCCCGGGGAACAGCAGCACAGTTAACAGCGATAAAGGGTTTGTAGTGACGGCGGCTCGAGTAATGGATAGCATTTGCCAACAGTTCTTTGCCTGTTCCAGTCTCTCCTGTGATCAGGACATTTATGCTGGAATCCTTGATCGCCTCAACCATTTCAAATACCTTTTTCATCCCCTGGCTCTTACCGATTATGTTTGAAAATTTGTAAGTAGACTCAAGCTGGCTTCGGAGATTGTTAATTTCATTTTTTAATTGCTTCTGTTCAACCGCCTTGGATAGGATGGCCTTGAGTTTCACATAATCAGGCGGCTTTACAAAGTAAAAGAATGCCCCCTCCTTCATTGCTGTTACAGCAGAGTCAACACTGCCAAAAGCTGTGAGAAAGATTACAGGAATATCGGCATAGTTTGTCTTGAAATAATTGAAGAGGAAAAGGCCGTCCTTGCCGGGCATCTTGAGGTCTGTAATTACAGCATCTATGCTTTCTGAAGACACTGTTTTCACAGCCTCATCAAAACCGTTGGCACAGAGGATATTATATGGCCCCTCATTTAATATGGATGAGAGGACTTTTAGTGCATTTGGCTCATCATCAACAAGGAGGATATTTGACTTACTCTCACTGCTCATCGTTATCTGCCGGCAAGTAGATTCTGAACGTTGTCCCCTGATCCCTGAGACTCTCCCACTGTAGTCTTCCTCTGTGTGATTTTATGATCTCACGGGACAGAAAGATACCAAACCCTCTGTCATCACTTCTAGAGTTACCGGAGAGTTTTCCAAGTGATGTCAGTTTCCCGTTAGGAATACCTTTTCCATTGTCTGCAATCTCAATAACAACATAATCCATATCGTTTTCCCACTTTGTCCCTGTCTTGATTTCAACAATTTCGATAATACCACCTTCATGCAACGGTTCAAAGGAATTATTAATAATATTGAAAATTGACTGTTGCAGTTGAAAAAGATTAGCCGGAACAAGCGGTAATGCAGACAGATTTGTTGAAATCGTTACCTTCTGAACTTCTGCCCGCAGCTTTATAAGTCTAAGGATTGATCCAATAAGATCATTGATATTCACTGGGAAAAATTTCATCTCGCCCCGAGCAGCACCAAGAAAATTTGAAATAAAGTTATCCAGCTTATTTATCTCCTCTGTAATGATAGTGCTGAATTCAAGGAGGGTAGATTCATGGCCAAATTTATCCTCAAGGTAAACCACAGCTCCCTTGATGGCATTGAGCGGATTTCTGACTCCGT
>Ga0111162_1112_pt1 | contig 16635 bp, 12 predicted proteins | sample DeeMarSeWOR28_12_FD_80263 | JGI IMG/M metagenome (GOLD analysis project Ga0111162, IMG submission 80263) | Nitrospira bacterium SG8_35_1 | reverse complement strand
ACCTGGCCAAGCTGGAGTTTTCTGATGTAGCGGATAAAGGCAGGGGCAACTAAAACAAAGAAAAGAAAAGCGGTAACAGCAGCACCAATGGTCCGGAAAGTGATGTAGCGGAAAACATTGAATCCTGCAAACAGGGAGTTTAGTGGGTATAGAACGTGGTAAAGCATAAGTTTTAGTTGCCCGCTGCCTAAATTGTTGATTTGCCGTTGCGAAGAAGCTCAAGAACCTCTTCCATGCGCATGCCTCTTGAACCCTTAACAAGAAGCCAATCGCCGGATTTGATCCTGCCAGCCTGCAGTAATTCCTGGAGCCAGGATGCCAGTTTTTTTTTGCTGTTGAATCCCTTGGCTGCAGATGGGTCCATGCCTGCATTTCTTGCACTTTTAACCACGTTTTCGGCCTGGCTGCCGAAAGCGGCCAAAAAATCGAGGCCAAGATCTTTTACTGCTTTGCCTATGGCTGAGTGCGCCGCCTCTGTTTTGCTGCCCAACTCCAGCATGTCGCCCAGAACTGCTATGGCCTGGTGGTCTTTTTTCAGATCCAGGAGGGTGTTGAGGGCAGCCATCATCGACGCGGGGTTGGCATTATAGCAGTCGTCCAGAATTTTTATTCCTGAAGGCAGCTCCTCAATACGGGTCCGCCTGTCATAAGGTTCAAAAGCTGCAAGCCCGCGGACAATTTCATCTATGGTGCAGCCGGTCCCATGGGCCATGGCTGCTGCAGCAAGACTGTTTGTCACATTGTGTTTACCAAGCCCCTTAATTCTAACCTGCCGGGTCTCACTGCCGATATGGAGGGTGAATTCCATGCCGTTTTCACCAAGACTTTTTATATTTACAGCGCGAACAATGGCTTCCGGGTGGCAACCGAAAGTTATCTTTTCCTGCGTTAATGCTGCTGCAAGAGAACTGACAATTTCGTCATCCAGATTGACAGCAGCCTTTGCCTCAGGCTTGAGCCCGGCAAAAAGTTCGTTCTTGGCTTTTGCCACGCCTCTGATGTCACGGAGACCTTCCAGGTGCGCTTCTTGTACATTGATGATGCAGGCGATGTCAGGATCGGCAATTTCCGTCAAAGTGGCAATCTCACCCGGCCTGTTCATGCCCATTTCCAGTACAGCTATCTCATGCTCCGGTTTCAGTCGGAAAAGGGTTAAGGGCAGACCGATCAGATTGTTGAAATTACCTTCGGTTTTTATAATGGTACGATTTTGTTTGAGAATAGCCGCGGTCATCTCTTTGACCGTGGTCTTGCCGGAACTGCCGGTTATGGCTGTGACCACCAGCAGGACAGGGATGGCTGGATGAAAATCAAGGTCGGGCTGCTTCCGGCCGGGACCGAGGTTAATGAGAAGTCCTGCTGCCCCTTTTTCCAGTGCCTTTTGACAGAACTCTCTGCCATCAAATTTTTCACCTTTCAGGGCAACAAAGAGATCCCCGGGTTGAATTGTCCTGGTGTCGGTTGAAATTGCACTGAAGGTAACAGATTTTTCCACAGGAAAGAGAAACTGTCCGCCGGTAAGCTGCTGGACCCATTCAAGCTTCCAATGCGGGGGTGCACCGGACTTTGCCTCCAGTTGCATTTCTGCTTCAACCCGGTCATCGAAGAAAATTTTTCCGTTTTTGTTGATCTGGTAATTCTCATGACCTTTGCCGCTGATAAGAACGATATCCTTTAAACCTGCATACCTGACTGCTGTAGAGATTGCCAGGCGCCTGTTCATGATAATATCATAGCCCCTGCCATCTTCCTTGCTCAGAATTTTTAGGGCAGATACTTTATGGAGACCGGTCCTGGCAAGCCCCTCTTCAATCTGAGCCAGAATCATTTCCGGGGGCTCTGAACGGGGATTATCAGAGGTTGCCAGCACCACATCGCACAATTTTCCAGCAATTTCTCCCATAAGGGACCTTTTGCCGCGGTCACGGTCACCTCCACAGCCAAATACGCAGATAAGCCGTTGTGACTTGAGTCTCAGCAGGGCATTGAGAACATTCTCAAGGGCATCGGGAGTGTGGGCGTAATCCACAAAGACTGCGGAGGAGTGTGTATCCCTGTTTTTCAGCTCAATCCTTTCGAGTCTGCCGGGAATAGTATTCACATCTTCCAGCCCTTTTTGCATGCAGCCAAGCTTTTCATCATGAGCCAAACCTATGCCGATGGCGCAAAGCATATTGCGCAGGTTGAATTCTCCAACAAGAGGGGTTCTAAGCGACATGGGACCTGCCGGTGTAGAGATTTCGGCTGCAATGCCACAGATGTTTGCCGTAAAATTCTGCGGGTGTATGTCACAGTCACTGTTCATGCCGCAGGTAGTAATTGGAGGAGACTCTCCTCGATTCTGGAACTGAGCCTTTATTTCCTCATACATCTGCCGGCCCCAGTTATTGCTTGCGCTATGAACGGGTGTGTTGTTTTCTGCCTGTTCTGGTGAATCAGCAAGGACAATAACGATACGGCCGCCGGTCTTTAGATGTTTGGTGAACAGCTGTTTTTTGCTTGTGAAGTAGTGGTGCATGTCAGTGTGAAAATCCAGGTGATCCCGGCTTAAATTGGTAAACACACCGATGTCGAATTCCATCCCTGTAAGTCTTGACTGGGCCAGGGCATGCGATGACACCTCCATGACCACGTCGGTGATATCCTCATCAGCCATCTTGCGGAGCAGGGCAAAGAGCGTGGGAGATTCCGGAGTTGTAAATGGGGCCGTCATTTCAATATGCCTGTCACTTTTATCATTGTAGCGGTAGTTCACGGTACCGATTACTCCGGGCCGTCTGCCGCAGGCTTTCAACAGGGACTCAACCAGAAAAGAGGTTGTTGTCTTGCCGTTGGTTCCGGTAATGCCGATAACGGTGAGTCGGCGCTCTGGGTGATCATAGTAATTTGCCGCAATATTGCCGAGGGCGGTTTTGGTGTCGTCAACCTCCACAATTGTTACTCTGCGCAGAGCTTCTGTTTCAGGAACCAAATCCTGCCAGCCCCGATTCACCAGCAGGGTGGAGCAGTCAGCAGCAACAGCCTGGCGTATAAAGTTGTGGCCATCAAGCGAAATACCTTTAATGGCTGCAAACATATCTCCAGGCCGCACTTTCCGGGAATCCGAACAAAGGCCGGAAATTTCAGTTTTTTCAATATCCCCGATAATGCTGTAGTCAACTCCTTCAAGTAATTGTTTGAGTTGCTTTGCTGCTGGTGCTTGACCCGACATTTATTTTTATCCAAAAAGCTGCCAGTTAATTTTCTTTGAGTTATTCAAATATCCTGCTGCAGTTCCAGAATACATTCTCCACCATTTTTAAGTTCGGCGCCGGCAGCAGGATGCTGCGAAACTATTCTGCCGCTGCCGACTAGTTTAACGTCCAGGTTAAAGTGCTGGAGGACCTGCAGGCCTGCCCGCAAACTTTTTCCAGTGACGTCAGGCATATTTTTTTTACTGTCACCTGTATCTGTAACATTCTTTTGTTCAGGAGTTGGAGAATCAATGTTTGCAGCCAAAGCAGTTTCACCAGTAGCCCAGAAATCAGGAGAGGGAACAGGTGGAGTCTGATCTGCCACAAAGAGCATTTTTTTAACCATCTCCTGATCAGGGCTGAGTATCGAGAATTTGCTGCCAAAGGTTTCAAGCGCATCGGCATAGATCTCATCGCTGTTTATCGGATAGGAAAGTACGGCGATCATGGTCAGTTTTGGGTCTCGGCCGGGTATGGCCCCAAGCAATAAGCTTTGTGAAATACGCCCGGTATTTTCAATTGATGGTATCGCATTTTTCTTCTCTTCAGCATGTAAAGAATTTTCCTGCTGGGCAGCGAACCGGTGCGCTTCAAAAAACATAGGTAATTGTGAAGGTTTTCCTTTGCTGCCTAATTTCAGCCATCGGGCAGCAAGAAAATCAATCAAATCCTTGCTGGTTGCATAATGAAATGCATCATTATGTTCAAGAGCAGTTATAGTCCGTGCAACCGGGGACAGGCTTTCCTTTGGATAAGCCCTGTGCAGCAGGTGAGGGGTGACGATCTTGCCGTTATTTATAAGTGCCGTGAAAGCAGTGAGAAGGCGCAGGGCAGAGGAGTGAAAGGAAGGATCAGTAATAGCCAGAGACGGGGTAGCGGGTGTTTCATCTTTGAGAGGTAGATCTGTCAGGAGTTGCTGCTCAAAACCCAACTGATGGGTAAAGCGTTGTAAATATACAGGATCAACATTTTCAACCGGCGGCGCAACTGATAATTTTCTTCTTTTCAGTAAATCGGGTTCCAAGACAAGCAATGACTCCCTGTTAGCCGGGTTGTCAACGGTCAGTAACTTTCTTTCATTCTTTAGGTTGATGGCTGCTGCCTGTTGGAAAATGAGAGCTAGTTCGCCGGGATATACTGGTTCGGTTATAACATGATTGTTAAGTGCTGAGCTGGGAAACTCCCAGTAGTGATTGGGATTGAATGCAGGATAGCTCGCCATTGCAAGTATTCCGCCGGTATTGGCATCCATCAGAAGAACACAGCCGCTGGCAGCTCCCGCAATCCTTATCCTTTTCTCAAGAAATCGTTCAATTTTGGCTTGGAGCATCAGGTCAATGTTGAGGACGATGTGGGTGCCTGACCGGCTGAATTCAGTGGCAGGTTCAAAGTGCAGTGCCAGCATTTCTGCTCTATTTATCTCATCACCCCGGAGGAGGGTATTGTATTGAAATTCAATGCCGTCGAGGCCCTGGCCATTCTCCACAAAGCCTACCGCATGGGCTGCATTTTCGTGATTTGGGTAGAAACGTTTTGTTTCAACAACCTGGTAAATGCCCTGTATATTTAGTTCTTTTACTGCATTTGCCAGTTCCTGATCGATGCCCTTGGATATCCAGACAAACCCCCTCTCGCTTTTTAGGCTGGCTAACAGACTGTTTTGTTCTAATCCCAGGATTTTTTCCAGCAGCTCGGCAGCAGCTGCGGGATCACCCATTTCAAGCGGCCGGGCATAAATGGCATAGGTTTCGTAAGTGGCTGCCAGTGTTCTGAAATTACGGTCATAAATGAAAGCCCTGGGCGAGGCTGATGCAGTGGCTGTAAAGACTTCACCAGGCTTGTTTTGTTTGACCCAGGTATAGAGTTCTGAAATGGCAGATATCTTTTCCTTATGAAACACGAAGGCCCCAGATCCGAGGATAAGGACAAGGGCCAGCAGAAGGAATTGCCTCTTCCTTCTTTTGTCTAAGAGCAGCTTTCGGCGTCGCTGCAGCTGTTTTAAAGCCTGATCAGTCATGTAGCATTATTTTCTCCGATGCGCTTCTGCAAATATTGGGTTTCAATTTTTTAAAAACTTGTTTCGCGGATGAATCGTTCCGAATATCGCTCCCTTTATGGAAAACGGATTTGATTCTTTGCAGGAGACCGCAGACCCAGTTTCTTGACAGCCGCCTCTATATGGCTCCGGGTCAGCATCAGTTCCCGTTGAGTTACCAGCTGGTCTTTTTCATTTTTCATTTGGGTGTTGAGTGCTCTGTGGCTGCCGATTTGGTCAAGGGCAACCTGAACCTGCAGGCCGAACCAGATCGTTGAGCTGATACCAAATACGAGGCTCAACAAAAGCATGGCACCAATTGTTTTCCACATAAAAGTGCTTAACTGGAAAAGTTCCTTGGAGGCAGCTTTGGATTTTTTCTTTGATGTTCTTAGTCTGTTCCTGCTTTTTACCTCTATGAAACTGCCGGAATAATCCTTGATCATGATTAGTCCCTCCACCTTTTACCTTTCATGCATGCGGCCCGAAGTTTGGCGCTTCTTGCCCTTGGGTTCACCTTGATTTCCTCCGCCCCCGGTATAACAGGTTTTTTTGTCAAAACGTGAAGTTCAGGGCTTTCTTTAAACTTTCTTTTGACTAATCGGTCTTCCAGGGAGTGGAATGAGATAATGCAGACCCTGCCACCGGGTTTGAGAATTGTTGTTACGCTATCAAGTACCTCAGCAAGATTGTCGAGCTCTTTGTTAACAGCGATTCGCAGAGCCTGGAAAACCTTTGTAGCAACATGAATTTTACGGGGCTGGAATTTTCTTGGAACAGCACCTGCTACAATACGGGCAAGCTGAGAGGTCGTTGTAATCCTGGTCCTGTTTCTTTCCGTGACGATATGGGCGGCTATGCGCCTGGCTTGTCTCTCTTCACCATAGTAGTAGAAAATGTCGGCCAGCTCCTCCTTCCTGAAATTGTTAATGATTTCTTCAGCGGTTGTATCCCCGCGTTTATCCATCCGCATATCAAGTGGTCCGTTTGTCTGGTAGCTGAAGCCTCTTTCACCCGAATCAAACTGTAACGATGAAACGCCGAGGTCCAATAACAATCCGTCCACTTTGTCAATACCTTTTTCAGTCAGTCCCGCCATTTTCAGTCAGTCCCGCCATGATTTCAGAGTAGTTTCGGTTGAGGGCGTAAAATCTTTCGCCAAAAGGGGCGAGTCTTTTCCTGGCCAGTTCCAGGGCACTTGCATCCCATTCAAAACCAATGACACGGCCTGAAGGCTCGCAAGTCTGCAGAATTTTCTCAGCATGTCCACCAAGGCCAAGGGTGCCGTCAATATATATCCCGCCAGCAACCGGAGCCAGGAAGCGGATTGTTTCTTCAAGAAGTACGGGGGTGTGAATTGTAGGAGGAGAATCAGGGAGGGGGGATTGGGCCTTGGAGGAGCAAGGCTTTTTCTTCGAAAAGGTTTTCCTCGCATCCGGCACGGCATCCCCATTGCTTAAAGTATGCCCAGGGCTGACAAGCTCTGCTCGAAATCACTGAATTTGTCCCGGGTCAGCTTTGTTTCCTTTTCCCAGGCGATTTTGTCCCAGATTTCGAAATGGTCAAGCATGCCGTTCAGCACTACATCCTTTTTCAGGTCAAAATATGTCCGCAGAGTCGGCGGCAGAAGAATCCTTCCCTGTTTATCCAGGCTGCATTCAGTAACGCCGGAGATAACATAGCGTCTGAAAGAATCCATGCCCGGCTGTTTTTTGCCCTGGACAAGCAAAGTAGTTTCAATGCGCTCCCAGACGTTTACAGGAAATGCCTTCAAGCACTTGTGCCAGTTTGTGACCATTAACTGCCCATTGTCATGGTCTTGAAGCACATCACGAAATCTGCTTGGAATATTTAGCCTGCCCTTTGCGTCCAGCGTATGTTCCGAACGGCTGCGAAACCTGCTTTTTGATGATTTGCTGCTGTCTGTCTTGGGCACAGAACTACCCCTTTATTCCCTTTTTTTCCACTTTACACCACTTAGGGTACTTTTTATCGGATACATTGGGCCTCTGTCAAGGAAAAATTATTGAAAATTTGCTTATTTAAAGGGAAGGAAAAGCAGGGTTGAGCCTTGAAGGTGATAGTGCATACATCATATTGTATAGTTTCACTACATATGGCCCTATATGTTGTATATGTATCGCTGTGATATTGGTTTGTGCCGGTGTCTGAAATGCTGAATTAATTTTTCAGCGATATGGGAGGTTACGAAAACATGCTACCATTCAAGCTTGAGAATATTACCCAGGGGGTCAACTTTGGCGATTTTTACCAGTACGGTATCCCCGGCGCTGACTTTAAAGGCAGGGTTTATGGGTAGGTCAGCATCAAGAAGGAAATCTTCCAGGAAGATATGAACCCGTTTCGGGCCGCTGTCAACTATAAGGGCAGGAAGCCTGGTACTCTTTTTTGCCTGCAGATATTTCAAAATCCAGTAGCGCTGGCGAAGATATTTTACCTGATTGGCTTTTTCAAGGGTCGCCTGGATAATGGAACCAAAATGCTTCATGTCTTTTTTGCTGAAAAGAACACCTTTGCCCATGATGAGGTAATTGATCTGCAGTTGCATGATAAGGTCGAGCAGACGGCGAATGGGAGAGGTGATAGTGGTGTATTGTGGGGCACCAACACAGCTGTGGCTCTTGGGGGTGGTAAGCAGATGCATGGGTGAAAGACGCTTGCGTTGTTGAATAACTTTGACGAGATCCTTTTCAAAACCGTCGATAATCCGCTGGCGGGGTTCGGCCTGGCAGCGAAAAAGTCCCGGTGCCTCTCTTTCAGCTATGAACTGGGCCCCAAGGGTATTGGCAAGGATCATAAACTCTGCTACCAGAATTCTGCTTGGAGTATCAACTGCAGATCTACTGATTTCGATACTGTCATCCTCCTTGACGCTGATATTTAATTCAGGCATGGGCAGAAGCAAAGCCCCGCTATTCACACGCCTTTGTCGCAGCAGGACACTCAGTGCCGCCAATGACGCAAAATCTTTTTCTTTTTTGACCAGTTGGTCCGCCTCGTGATAGGTCAGCTGCTTCTTCACAGAAACAACACTATGCACGATTTTGAACTTAAGGAGCTCTGCCGTGGGGCTCAGCAGAACCAAAAAACTAAGCGCCGGACGTTCCTGATCTTTTAAAAGACTTAATTTGATTTCAGACAGGGCTGGCGGCAGCATGGGAAGCTGTTTTTCAGGAAAATAAATCGAGGTTCCCCGCTTCAATGCCTCTTCGAAAAGTGCAGTACCCTGTTTTACATAGAGCCCGACATCAGATATATGAATGCCGACAAGGTAGTTTGCACCCTGCTTCTCAAGGTGCAGGGCGTCGTCATAATCCCTGGTCGCAGGGCCGTCAACGGTAAAAACTGGCAGATCCCTTAAATCCTTTCTCCCTGCAGCAATTATATCTGCGGAGTCCGGAAGCTTAATTTTCTTTACATCAGCCATTGCTGCTTCAGAAAAAAAAGTAGGTATATCCTCTTTTAAAAGGTGGATATTTTCATTTTTATCCCAGATCCCTTCCTTTACCAGGAGATGAAAGATGTCATGGGGGCCGGTCAGTTCAGCATTTTTGACAAGTTTGCGCGCCAGTTCGTACTCGGTAGCATCCTTGCCATAGAGATAGTAATCAGCAAGAATTTGCAGGGTGTTGTCCCGGTCCTGCCAATCCTGCAAAGCTTCATTTTTTTCCCAGATGTGACGCAGGGCCTTCGTATTACTGGAAATAAAGCGAGCCTGTTCCTTCTCTTTTTCCTGCAGAAGCCTGAACTGTTCAACTGTTTCGGGGGAATGAACATAAATGCTCCCGGCTTTGTATTTAAAATAAAGGCGATTGGCAATGACAGCGCGCAGGAAGGCGGCGCTCTGGTCATCCGAAGTATTGCTTCCAAAAAAAAGGCCTGCCAGGAAATCGACTTCAAAAGTATCTTCAGGTTTTTCAGAGACAAGTTCCCATATCTCATGAAGGCTGATGGTTTCAGCAAGCCCAGTCCGCTTTTCAGCCGTTTTTTGCAAGAGGGTTAAGATCTCTTCCCGGGAAGGAGGAGGTGAAAGCTTTTTGCTGGTGCAGTGGACCACCCTGTTCTGCGGTAGATTGATTTCCCTGCTGTTCTGGTTGAGCAGACGAATACGGTTGCCGCTATCTTCAAAGACAAAGGCGCAGATGAATTTGCCGTTTTCCAGATATTCGACTATTCTGCCGTCTAATGCCATAAGCTCAGTTGTTAATTATTTTTTACCGGAAAAGCCGGCAATGAGTATTTTAAGGTAATCGTATGGAGTGCCCGCCCCAATTACCATGGATTTACGGTGCAGTAAAGCTGTGAATGACAAATTTGAGAATATATTCATACGTAAACCGCAGGTGAAAAGTAATTATACTGATTGGCTTTTTTTACCTTCAGGCTACGTGCAGATAGTATACATCTAACAATAAACCCCTTTCGCAAAAAAAGAAATGCGGAAAGGGCAAACCGATAATCTCGTGGCAAATAATCAGGGAAAAGTCTAGAAGAAAGAAATGCAGGAAAATATGATAAAATCAGGCATGGTAGCCATAGTTGGGCCGCCCAATGCAGGGAAGTCCACATTGCTGAATGCTTTGTTGGGGCAAAAGATTTCCATCGTAACACCCAAGCCCCAAACAACCAGGAACCGTATTATCGGTATTCTTAATAGTCCGGCCTACCAGATAGTTATGCTCGATACGCCAGGACTGCATAAGGCCAGGAAACCTCTCAATCTTGAAATGGTGAAAATAGCCGTATCCTGCCTGGCCGAGGTAGATTTGATTCTGTTTTTAATTGATGTCTCACTCCCAATGCCGGAAAAACAGGCCCAGACAGTTGAATATCTCGAGTCCGCAACCGTTCCGGCAATACTTGTCTTAAACAAGATTGATCTGCTGGACAGGGATCAGATATTGCCCATGATAGAGGCATACCGCAATATCTATCCCTTTGCGGCCATTGTCCCGATTTCAGCCCTTTTGGATAATGGTACCGATTTTCTGCTGCAGGAAATTCTTCGCCTTTTGCCCATAGGCCCCAGGTTCTATCCGGAGGATATCCCGACAGATGCAACCGAACGCTTTATTGTCGGCGAGATTATCAGGGAAAAGATATTTCTTTTAACTGGCCAGGAAATCCCCTATTCAACCGCGGTTGTCATTGACAGTTTTAAAGAGGATGAAGAAAGGTCACTTGTGATAATACATGCAACAATTAACTCCAGCAGATAGGGAAAAACTCACGCCAGGATATAGAGAAACTGCTGGCACAGAAAGTACTGTTAAAACTTTGGGTCAAGGTCCACAAGAACTGGACCAAAGATATGCGATTTATACGCGACCTTGGATTATGATAGATTTTATTTGTTCCCGGAACAGCTGGCAGAGTGTCCGCAAAGATTTATTGCCGCTGTTTGTTTCCAGGCTCCCCAAATTAACGGCTGAAGCAGTATCAAATCATCACCTTGAGAATGGCAGACAAATGCAGGTTGAACCCGTAACAACACAATACCTCTATAATGCCTGTATGGATGCGGCAAATCAAGACGATAGACAATACACTAGAACGTATTGCTTAGCATTTATTCAAGGAGCAGTGAATGCACATATACATCTCACATCTTCTTACAACTTCCCCAGTCAATATTGTCTGCCTATAGCAAATGTAGAGAAAAAAATGGCTGGAATTTTTATAAAATATGTAGAGGATAACCCCCATATTTTTAAGAAGCCTGTCATACAAACTTTATACTATGCGCTCCATGATGCTTTTCCCTGCCCTGAATCTCAATCGGCCAAGTGAGGCTTTCTTAAAAAAAGAGGTTTTGCCTTATAGTCAGAATTGTTAATGATAAAGTTGATTAAAAGGCAACCGATAAGGTGTCAGGATGTTGCCAATATAAATATCATTTATTTGTCAGCAACTACCACATTGTGACAAATCATGTCACAATGTGGTCTATTCATTTAGTTTATACTTCTCAACAGTCAATTCTCTGAAAGCTTCCCTATTACAGGATCAGGCGGTTTTTGCTTTCTGTTTTCTTTGTTAGGCATATTTATTGCTAATATGTTTCAACAGGCCAGGAAATCTCAGGTAAAATAACGAGCTCTGGTAGTTAGAGAAACTTCTTGTCAACATCGTCCTGCTTACCCTGATCATGGCAATAACTGTGCAAGAATTGCCGGTACATTATGTGGCGGAAAGATACAGGGCACCTATGCCATCAAGATTGCCAACTGTATAAACTGTGATTTTTTCAACAGCGAAAACCATCTATAGCTTAATTTAATATTTTTGAAAGATAGGATAGTGTGGTCAGGGGCACTAATTGTTCATCCTCCACCTCTTCCGGAATGCTATCTAATACTTATGTTAAGCCCCAATTGGGTCAAGTTGACGATAAGTACTATAATTTCCTGTTAAATAAAGAAGCTGTCAAAAATTGCAGGCAGTACAAACTTTTATCAGGTATGACAAGTCCCGATTAACCGCAGAATTGCATTTGTTGTGGTAAACTAATTTTTACTCCCTTCTCAAAAACTGTTATTCCAAGTTGTCATTCTTCCATGACATTTTTTGTCACAATTCCAAATGATTGGGGCAAAAAATGTGACCTAATGACCTTCCATTCAAATTACGTTCCTCCAAGACCATATAATAACCTTAAGGAATTGCTAGAGTATTATTATTTTTGTTGCATTGGCTTAAGACTTGCAAGGTAAATAACGGGCTGAGAGCCTTTTAATAAACTGATAAAGCCAAACTTGTCGTGAGGCAGGGACGGAAAGCCACAGGTCTTTTAGAAGATAGCTGGGCTGCCAGAAATATAGCCGAGCTACTATCTAAAAGTGGCTCGGTTTTTTGTGCTTAATTCAGCTGTATGAAGTGGGGGTATATGAAATATAGGACCATTCTTTGTGAGGACAATGAATGCATCCGTAAGATTCTTGGTTTCATTCTTCAAGAAAGGGGGCATGAAGTGTTTTCATATAAAGATGCTAAAGATTGCCCTTTAAGTTATTGCTCGAAATGTAAAGGCAACCATATAAACCCCTGTACTGATATAATCATCTATGATGTATTGATCCCCAAAGTTTATGGTTTAGGGTTTATCGAAAAATTGAAGAAAAATGGTTGTGGAATCAAAAATATTGCTTTGGTATCTGATAATTGGGCTGAGAAAGATATTTCAAAAGCAAAAGGAATAGGCTGTAAGGTATTTCATAAGCCAGTGGCGCCAGAAGAATTATTTGAATGGATTGATTCTTGTGAAAAAAACATATTTCCTCAAAGAGTTTTACTTAAAAAACTGCCGTAATGCGTTTTTATTCCAGCTTTCAATTTTTTATCTGAGAATAACGAATTAGTAAGTTCAGAATCCATATATGCATTCATGAGCAGTTGTTTGATTATCCATATCAAACCCCCTGCTGTGACCAACTGTAAATTATACTTTATTGCAATTACCGGCTTGTGCTTTCAACCTGTTAACTGAATATTGATTGCAGACGGATACACAACAACCGAAGTGCATTATTTATCATTATTCTGCCCTGAAAGTACATTCAGACTTTTTAGAACCAGCAGGGCGGTGTTCAGCTGATTATCGCTTTTAAGCTTTTCTTTTGTTTTCTCATCAATGGTAACCTCGTCCGAAATCGACTTGCTTTCATCAATGGTTTCAGGTTTGGGTTCTTCATCGGTCTGATCCAAATTGCCGCCATTCTCAAGATGATGCCGCAGGTCTTTTTCCCGGAGAAACTCCATGTGGCCTTTGGGGGCGACTTCCGCCTTTGCGGCAGTTTGAGGTACGAGAACATCCGGGGTAATTCCTCTTGCCTGGATTGAAGTTCCGTTGGGTGTGTAATACCGGGCAGTAGTGAGCCGCAGCCCTGCACCGTCAGCCATGGGGATGATGGTCTGCACAGAGCCCTTGCCAAATGACTGGGTGCCAAGGATGAGGGCCCTATTATGATCCTGCAGCGCCCCGGCCACAATCTCTGATGCAGAGGCGGTGCCACTGTTGATTAAAATTATTATGGGAAAATGGTATTCCGGTCCGCCGCTGTGAGCTGAAAATTCCATATTCTGGTCTTTCAGGCGTCCCTTTGTTGAAACAATGATGCCTTCGTCCAGGAATATGTCCACAATTTTTACCGACGAATCAAGAAGGCCTCCAGGATTATTGCGCAGGTCAAGAACCAATCCTTTCAAATCCCCTTCCTTAGCGAGATTTTCTATACTTTTTTGCAGATCCTGGGGAGTATTTCGCTGGAAGTTTGTGATCCTGATATAGCCATACCCGGGTTCGAGGACACTGGAGCGCACTGACTGAATCGGTATAACATCCCTGATAATGGTAAACTCCTTCAGCTCGGTCCAGCCTTCGCGATGAATTGAAATGGTGACCTCGGATCCCTTTGGGCCGCGAAGTTTTTTAACTGCTTCAATCAATGACATTTCCTTGGTAGATTCACCCTCAATCTTAATGATCCTGTCTCCGGCCTGGATGCCTGCCTTGAAGGCAGGTGTATCCTCAATGGGTGAAACGACGGTAAGCATGTCGTCTTTGGTGGTAATTTCAATTCCTATACCGCTGAAACTGCCCTTGGTTTCCACCTGGAGTTCCTTGAAGTCGTCAGGTTTTAAAAAGGATGAATGGGGATCCAGGCTGCTGAGCATCCCTTTGATTGCTCCCTCAATTGTTTCCTGTGTGTCAATGTCATCGACATAATTCTGTTGAATAATGGTGAGGACATTTGCGAAAACCTCAAGATTTTTATAGGTTTCCTGCATATCATCTGATGAGCCATAGGCCATATGGGTATTGATGAATAGAAAAGGGATAAAAGTGAGGGTCAGACGTAAGATTTTTTTAAAACTGTTCATAATGTTCCTGTCTGTTGGGGCCAATTTATTGGGCAATATGAGGAATTTCTCGGCCAAAAAGAAATTTTTCGATTTTTGAACTATTATGTATATGCAGAATCTTATATTTTATCATGCTGCACGTCTTCAAACAATATAATATTATGCTGGTAAAAGTCCAACAGCGAATAGCGGAGAAAATAAATTTTGCCGGCCTGCTGATTGCAGAAGGCCATTATGACGCATGGCAGGGGTGCTTATTGAACTTCAGAGGATGAAACTTCAAGGGGAAGAACATCCTTTTTCAGCCACAAAAGCGGGTCTTCTGGCTTTGAGCCTTTGCGTATTTCAAAGTGTAGACCTTCTCCGTATAAAGGATCTCCTTCACCGGTCATGCCGATTATTTCGCCTGTGGCGATCCTGGTGCCTTCCTTTATATAAAAGTCCGCAGCTCTGGAGATAAGGGAGAAATACTGGTGACCATGGTCGATGATCAGAAGATTTCCGTAACCGCGCAGATAGCCGGAATGTATAATCTTGCCATCAAAGACCGCCTTTATTTCCGTGCCTTTGGCAACCCTGATATCGATCCCATCTGATATTGTAGATGATTCAAACTTGCCTTTGACCTTTTGTCTAAAATAGGTGATTACTGTGCCTGACACAGGCGGATCGAGCAATCCTTTCTGGGTCGGGAATCCTTCCAGGATTTCAGGCTTTTTCAGCGGCAATCTTGCCTTTTCTGTTTTAATGTTGCTGGAAGGGGTCTCGGCAACCGGCTTCGGTACAGCTGCTGTCTGCAGTCTCTGCAGAGTTGCAGCCAGATCGGCAGCCGCCTCCTCAATCTCTCTAACCGCCTGTTCATAAAGATGCTGTTCCCTGTTAACCTGTTGCAGCAGAAAGTTTTTTTTCTCCAGAATACGGGTTAACTCCTTTTCATTTTCACTTACTTCATCCGCCAGTTCCAAAAGGCGTAACTTTTCCTGGGTAAGTGCTTCCCTTGCAAGGTTCGATTCCTTGAGCTGCGCGAGATATTCCTGGATTACAGCATGATCATGCTGTACCATGAGGCCAAAATATTCTTTGAAATCGAGAAGTTCCGGCAGAGATTCGGTGGAGAACAAAACATTCATCAGCCCGACAGAACCCATTTGGTAATAGGCTGTCAGTCTCTTTTTGACAAGGGCCTGATGCGACTGTTTATTTGCCAGGACTTGGTCCAAGTATTCCTGTTTGTCAGATATAAGAATTTCCTGTTTCTCGGATTCTGCTAGCAGAGTATTAAGCATATTTTTCTGTATCTCCAGTTCCGTTTCAATTGCTTCCAACTCTTCAAGCAGGTTCCTTTCCTTTTTCTTGGAATCGAGAATTTTTATTTTATGGTCAATAATGCCTTCCTGCAGTTTTCTGATCCTGACATTTTTCTCTATGATTTCCTGTTGTTGCTCCTGTGTGAATTCATTACGGTAAGACTCCTGCAGACTTCCCTGCAAGGTAAATTCCTGGGCTGATGCATGGGGGATAAACGCTTGGGTTCCGGGAAAACCGCAGTACAAAATTGAACAGAAGGCTAATAGTGAAAACAGCAGCCCCCAAAACGGCTTTGTTGAATTTTTTGTGTATGTGTAGCGAATGATTTTCATCTCAGATGCGCATGAATTTCCGCATGGATGAAAAACTGCCACCTATGCAGAGCGTAATGCTGGCAGTAATGATTATCCCGATTATCATAGGAGAGAAAAAGGTAAAATCTACAAGCTGGAGAATTCCGGGGCCAGTAAAGCGCAATTGGATCCAGCGGTATAGAAAAAACAGGGCCGCCAGGCCAAAGGATGAACCAAGTATGCCCTGCAGAAAACCCTCAATAAGAAACGGGGTGCGGATGTAGTTATTGGTGGCTCCCAATAGCCTGAGTATTTCCAGTTCCGCCTGCCTGGCAACCACTGCCAGTCTGATGGTATAAGCAACCATAAAGGTAGTGGTCAGGATGAGGAGTATGCCGCTTAAAAACACAATGATGCGCAAAAGTTTTGTGAAGTAGTTAAAGCGTTCAACCCACTCCTGGCCATACTGTACCTTAACGGCCCCGGGCAGGGTCGAAAGATATTCTGAGAATCGTTGTATCTGGGCCAGGGTGCTGAGGCTTTTTTTAGGATAGACCTCAATGGAAGGCGGCAGAAATGATGGGTCCAAATCATCGAGCACATCGACATCTTCACCAAGCTGAGCGGCAAGACGGTTGAAAGCATCAGCCCTTGAGGTGAAGCGGATCTCTTCAACGGGACTGAAATTGGTTATTTTCCGAACAAGCTGTACCTGCATTTCCAGGACAGGCTCTTCTTCAAGGTAAATGGTAAGGCGCAGATCATCCCCCAGTTTCTCACCTGTTTTGATCATGTTTGTATAAATAAGGAAGAAAAAGGAAAATATCAGAACAGACAGACTTACGGTCAGCAGGGTCATGAACTGCGTAGGCCAGGTTTTCTG
>Ga0111162_1094_pt1 | contig 17095 bp, 13 predicted proteins | sample DeeMarSeWOR28_12_FD_80263 | JGI IMG/M metagenome (GOLD analysis project Ga0111162, IMG submission 80263) | Nitrospira bacterium SG8_35_1 | reverse complement strand
TAAACCTGGTCCAGGATCGGCATTTCCACTCCAACCTTTCTGGCAAGATTCCAGGCAGAGCGCGTTGTTTTTACACCCTCGGCAACCATATTCATCTCAGAGAGGATCGCGCTTAGTTTTTTGCCCTGTCCCAGTTTCAACCCCACCATGCGGTTACGACTCAGGTCGCCTGTACAGGTTAGCACCAGGTCTCCAAGGCCTCCCAGGCCGGAAAAGGTAAGGGGGTCGGCCCCCATTGATATTCCAAGCCGGCTTATTTCCGCCAAACCTCTCGTTATCAGGGCAGCCCTGGTATTTGTGCCGTATCCGAGTCCGTCACAGATACCGGCGCCGATGGCAATAATATTTTTTAGGGCTCCGCCCAGCTCTAGCCCTATCACATCTGTTGAGGCATAGACCCTGAAAAGAGGGGTGGAAAGAACCCTTTGAATATGGACGGCTGCTTCCATGTCCCGCGAAGCAACGGTAACAGCCGTGGGTAATCCTGCAGCAACTTCCTTGGCAAAACTGGGGCCGGACAGCACGCCGGTCTTGATGTTCTTCTCGCCTGAGCCAGCAGAAGATGACAGGATATCCTCCATAACCTGGGTCATGGTCAGTAGAGAATCATTTTCTATACCCTTGGAGGCGGAGACAACGTAGGCGCCATTTTCAAGAAATGGTTCAAGGCCGATAAAAACTTCTCGGAAAACATGGGAGGGCACCACCATCATGATGATCGTATGGCCGGCAACCGCTTCCCTGAGGTCAGAAACAGGTGTAACCGTATCTGCGAGCTTAAAACCGGGAAGATAGGTCTTGTTCTGGCGGGTCGCCTTGAGTTCCTCAAAGTGTTCTCTGCGGTGGGCCCAAAGGGATGCGGTCTGTCCCAGATCGCCAATGGGTTTTGTCAGGGCCGTTCCCCAGCTGCCTGCTCCAATGACACCTATCTTTTCAACTGTCATCAGCTTGTCTCCAGGCCTTCCTCCGGTTCAACCCCCTCTCCATTTTCCTCCTCATCGGTGGCCACCATATCCATGGCCACCACCTTTTCCCCGGGCTCCAGGTTGATAAGCCGAACACCCTGGGTATTCCTGCCAATGACGCGGACATTCTGCATGTTGATGCGAATTATCTTGCCGCTGCTGGCAATAAGCATGACCTCGTCATCTTCCACTACCTGCATGGCCCCAATAATCTTGCCGTTGCGCTGGCTGGCCTTAATGGCAATAACCCCCTTGCCGCCCCGTCTCTGCAGGCGATATTCATCAACTGAACTTCGCTTGCCGTAGCCGTTTTCCGTTACCGCCAGGATAGAATAATTTGTGGCAAGCACTTCCACCCCTACAACACTGTCACCCTTCTTCAGGGTAAGGCCCTTGACTCCTGCGGCCACACGTCCCATAGGGCGCACATCACGCTCATCAAAGCGGATTGACATGCCGTCTTCTGAAACAAGAAGAATTTCGTTTTTGCCGTTGGTGATCACCGCTGATATGATCTCGTCGCCCTCATTTATGCGCAAGGCGATCTTGCCCTTGCGCAGCGGACGCCTGAACTCTTCCAGGCTGGTCTTTTTGACCCGGCCGAGCTTGGTAACCATGAAAATATAGTGTTCATCTTCTGTGTCAAAGCTTGTTACCGGTAATATGGCCGCCACCTTTTCACCTTCTGAAACCTCCAGGAGATTGACAATGGCTTTGCCGCGCGCCGTTCTTCCCGCCATGGGAATCTGATAAACCTTGCGCCAGAAAACCTTGCCGAGGTTAGTAAAAAACAGGAACATATCGTGGGTGGAAGCCAGGTACAGATCGCTGACGAAGTCCTCTTCAATGGTGGTGATGCCTCGGACGCCCTTACCGCCTCTCTTCTGGGAGCGGTACAGGGTTACCGGATTTCTCTTGATGTAGCCCGAATGGGTGACGGTCACCACCATTTCCTCCTCGGGAATCAGATCTTCCGGTAATATTTCATCCGGCGCTTCGATTATCTCTGTGCGACGCTCATCACCATACTGTTCCTTTATTTCTAAAAATTCGTCCCGGATGATCTTCATAACAAGGGCTTCGTCATGCAGAACCTCTTTATACCAGGCTATTTGCTTCGACAGCTCTTCAAATTCGCTGATTATTTTTTCTCTCTCCAGACCGGTCAACCGATGCAGACGCATATCAAGAATAGACTGGGCCTGGATCTCTGAAAGCTCAAATCTCTCCATCAGGGCGGACTTTGCTTCCCTGGGGCTTTCCGATGCCTTGATAAGGGCGACAACTTCATCAAGGTTGCTGATCGCAACTTTCAGGCCTTCTAGGATATGGGCCCGTTCTTCAGCCTTGCGCAGATCATATACTGTGCGGCGATAAACAACGGTGCGGCGGTGCAGGAGAAAATGCTCCAGGATCTGCTTGAGATTAAGGATCTCCGGCCTGTTATTGACAATCGACAGCAGAATAATGCCGTAGCTTCTCTGCAGAGGAGTCATTTTGTATAGCTGGTTTAAGACGACTTCCGACAACTCGCCTTTTTTAAGATCAAGAACAACACGCATACCATGGCGGTCCGATTCATCTCTGATCTCGGAGATGGCCTCAATTTTTTTCTCCTTGATCAGCAGGGCGATTTTTTCCACCAAGGTGGCCTTGTTCTGCTGGTAAGGAATTTCCGTAATGACAATAGATTCCTTGCCGCCATCCCGTTCTTCAACATGTGTTTTTGACCGCAGGATTATGGATCCCCGGCCGGTCTCGTAGGCCTCCCGGATGCCTGCCCGGCCGCAGATATAAGCCCCTGTCGGAAAATCGGGTCCGGAAATAAGCTCTGTGAGTTCATGTGCCGTGATATTCGGGTTGTCAATCATGGCAATTAGGCCGTTAAGAACCTCTGTGATATTGTGGGGCGGAATATTGGTAGCCATGCCGACAGCTATACCGGAAGAGCCGTTGATCAGCAGGTTCGGGATTTTTGTCGGAAATACAACAGGCTCGCTCAGGCTGTTGTCATAGTTCGGCACAAAGTCAACGGTTTCCTTGTCAAGATCAGCAATTAACTCCTGGTCTATTTTGGTCATCCGGGCCTCGGTGTAACGCATGGCCGCAGGAGAATCACCATCAATGGAGCCGAAGTTCCCCTGGCCGTCAACCAAGGGATAGCGCAGAGAAAAAAGCTGCGCCATCCTCACAATGGTATCATAGGCTGCCGTGTCCCCGTGCGGGTGATATTTACCGATAACATCACCCACTATACGGGCTGATTTCAAGTGCGGCCGGTTATGGAAATTGCCAAGCTCCCGCATGGCAAAAAGCGCCCGCCGGTGCACAGGCTTTAAGCCATCCCGTACATCAGGCAGGGCCCGGCCGATAATGACACTCATTGCATAGTCGAGGTAGGACTTTTTCAGTTCCTTCTCTATGGATATTTTATTGGTCCCAGGGGTTTCTTTTTCAACGGTCATATAACAATAACCCTTTTACATTATTTAAGAAGCTGTCATTGATGTGCAGCTGGAAAGTGAAGAAAAACCCTATGGCGGCACAATCCTCTTGTCTTTTCCGGTTAGCTATATATCAAGCTCTTTTACTTCCAGGGCGTGATTCTGAATAAATTCCCTGCGCGGCTCGACCTTTTCTCCCATCAGCGTGATAAAAATGTCATCAGCGTTTTCGGCGTCCTCAATATTCACCTGGAGCAGGGTTCGTTTTTCCGGGTGCATTGTGGTTTCCCATAACTGCTCCGGGTTCATTTCACCCAAACCTTTGTAACGCTGCAGGGAACTGCCCCTGAAAGACTCACTTTTTACAGCTGTTAAGAGCTCCTTCCAGTTTGAGGCTTGAATCTGCTTTTTGCCTGTATCGATTACAAATTCTTTGTTCAGGTATTCGCCGACCTGTGGAAAGAGCAGCAGAGCCGATCGATATTCGGGGATAAGGGGAATCTGTGGCCCTATGGTCATAATGATGTGGGCCTTGTCCTTCTGGGCCGTATCAAACTCATAACAGCTCGGCTTCCATCTGCATGGCCTTATGTTGCCGAGGTTCATATTGCGCCCCATGAGCTTGTTTTTGAGGCCTTCGACAAAGTCCTGTTCGCCAAACTGGTCCGCTGATGTCACCTCGTTTTCCAGGAGAAAGTAGACCATATCCTCCCAGAGATTCATGCGCTCAAGGTACTCAATGATCTGCAGATGGCTTGACAGTTTTCGCATAAGACCCACAAGATCCTCTACCCTGGTTCTTTTGTCTCCGTCTTCGACATACACCGTAAGCTGGTCTGCCGCCTGTTGAAAAAGGTGCTGATTCAGGGCTTCATCGTCTATAAAAAACTGTTCGCTTTTGCCCCGCCCCAATCGATAAAGAGGCGGCTGACCAATATAAACATAACCGCCATCAATAAGCTCGGGCATCTGCCGGTAGAAAAAGGTTAGAAGCAGGGTGCGGATATGGGCCCCGTCCACGTCTGCATCTGTCATAATGATTATTTTGTGGTACCGGAGTTTATCGATCGCAAACTCTTCATCATTACCAAACCCTGTACCCAGTGCTGATATAATCTGCTTAATCTCCTCACTGCCCAATATTTTATCCAGCCGGGCCTTTTCAACATTCATGATCTTGCCCCGCAGCGGCAGAATTGCCTGAAAGGCACGATCCCTTCCCTGCTTTGCGCTACCACCGGCTGAATCGCCCTCAACCAGAAAAATCTCCCTTTCAGCAGGTTTTTTTGACTGGCATTCCGCCAGTTTCCCTGCCATCAAAAGGTCCAGGCCTGCGCCCTTTTTGCGGGTCAGCTCCTTTGCCTTGCGCGCTGCTTCCCGGGCCCTGGCCGCGTCCACAACCTTGGCAAGAATTTTCTTGGCTTCTCCGGGGTTCTGTTCCAGAAATATGGAAAGCTTTTCATTGCAGACACTCTCAACTATTGACCTTACCTCGCTATTGCCAAGTTTTGTCTTGGTTTGGCCCTCAAACTGCGGGTTAGGCACCCGCACAGAAATAACGCAGGTTATACCTTCCCTGACATCATCTCCTCCCATTTTTTCCTTCAGGTTCTTGGGAACGATGTCATCGCTGGCATAGCGGTTAATACACTTGGTAAGGGCTGCCCGGAATCCGGCTACATGGGTGCCCCCCTCCTTGGTGTTTATATTGTTGACAAAGGAAAAAAGTCGTTCGGAGTAGCCGTCATAGTACTGGAAGGCGACCTCGACCTGCACCTGATCTTTTTCGCCTGTCATCATTATTGGACGCATATTTATGACATTCCTTTTGCGGTTCAGATATTCCACATAGGATTCAATGCCGCCCTTATAGTGAAACTCATCCTCTGCGCCGCTCCTTTCATCCTTTAGCAGAATCTTTACATTCCTGTTTAAGAAGGCCAGTTCCCGGAGGCGGTTCTGGATAATATCGTACTTGTACTCGGTGGTTTCGGTAAATATCTGGGTATCCGGTTTAAATGTAATGGTTGTTCCTGACAGTGAACTTTCACCTATTATACTTATATCGCTGTCTTTTTTTCCATATCTGTAGGTCTGTAGATATGTTTTCCCTTCTCTTTTCACTTCAGCGCGGGTGAATTCACTCAGAGCATTGACCACCGATACGCCAACACCGTGCAGTCCACCCGATACCTTATACGTGGAGTGATCAAATTTTCCCCCGGCATGCAGGGTTGTCATGACCAGCTCCAAAGCAGACATTTTTTCTGTCGGGTGTATGTCAACCGGAATGCCCCGGCCATTGTCCTCGACAGAAACACTGTTGTCCTGGTGTATTGTAACCCTGATCTGAGAACAGTAACCTGCAAGGGCTTCATCAATACTGTTATCAACCACCTCGTATACCAGGTGATGCAGTCCCTCCTCTGCCGTATTGCCAATATACATGGCAGGTCTTTTCCGCACAGCTTCAAGTCCTGCTAAAACCTTTATCTGTTCGGCACCATAAGCGTTTTTTTCTTCTTTCTTTTCAGTAGGTTTCATATGATCATATTTTCATTGGCATGATTATACTTATAAATCCCTGGTCATCATAAATCCCTGGTCATCATCACCCTCAATAAGACAGGGGCTCTGGTCTGAACTAACATAAGCCTTTATAGTATCGCTCCTCATTGCCATAAGTGTGTCAATGAAATACCGACAGTTAAATCCAAGCTCCAGCGGTTCACCCGAGTAATTTATTTCCATTTCATCCTTGGCATTGCCAAAATCCATATTTTGCGATGATAATACAAGCTTATTTTCATTAACAGTCAACTGGATTGCATTAAAAGTGTCTTCTGTAAAAAGATTTGTTCTTTTTAGCGCTTCCATAAAACCTGTTCTTTCAATTTCAAAAACATTATCTTTTTCTATGACATCAATAATACTCTTATAATCAGGGAATTCTCCGTTCATAAGACGCACAATCATCAGAGAATTGTTCGTTTTTACAACTAGTTGTTTTTTGTCTGAACCAAGTGAAAGGCTTTTCTGTCCCTCACAGGCTTTTTTTATTTCAGAAACCCCCTTTCGGGGTATAAGCGTATTTTTTTCTATAATTATATCATCACTTTCTTTATCTAACTCCTTTTCCATAATAGAAAGACGATGCCCGTCTGAAGAAACCATTCTTAAAAAACTTTTATCTTCATCATTTGTCTCTTTTTCAAGCAGAATGCCTGTCAGGGTGTAATTGCTTTCCCTTTCCTGGGCTACAGAAAAAATAGTTTTATCTATAAGTTCCTTTACAGTATCACTGGGTAATAAAACGAGTGATTCTTCATTGTATTCGGGAAAATCCGGATATTCTTCACTCGACGTGCCGGCAAGGTTATACATACTTTTACCTGCTTTTATTCTGGCCCAGTATTTATCCTTCTCTTCAATTTTTATACTGTCTGACCCTGATTCTCTTACTATTTCATATAAAATTTTTGCTGGTAAGGTTATTGAACCTTGACTTATTATTTCCGCGGCAACACTCTTTTTTACTCCCACTTCTAGGTCTGTAGCTGTAATTTCAATGAAATTATCCTGGGTTTGAATAAGTACATTGGCTAATACAGCCATAGTTCCCTTTTTCCCGGTAATGCTTTGCAGTGCGTTAAGAGCGGGTAAAAAATCTTCTTTTGATACATTGATTGCTAATGGCATGATGAGTTACCTCTTTCTATTTATTATTATGTATTAAGAAGAATATTATTATTAAGGGTTTTAATGTGTTAAAAAATTATATAATTTGTTTATTTTATTATAAAAAATATTAAAAAAATTTTTATTATAAGAAGTGAAAAAAAGAGGATTTACAGTTATCAACATTTTATAAAAAAATTATTCATAAAAAGAGGAGATAAAATAATCTTTTTAGTATTACTTTTAAAATAAAAAAAGGCAGTAAAAAAACTAAATTAGTATAGATTAATCATAATAAAAAAACAATGTTTTTTAGACTTTTAAAAAAGTATTTTTTTAATTTAATTACAACAACTTATAATATTTTTAAAATAGCAGAAAATGAAGAATAAAAAAGCCCCGCTTTTGGTGCTGCAAAACGATATAAGAAAATTGCTTGAAAAAGGGGTTGCGGAAGGAGTTTTTCCTTCTGCAGCAGCAGGTATTATCTATGGTTATGGAAAAGAAAAAAGGCAATGTATATGCCATTACGGCAACGCAAATCTCCACCCAAAAAAAAGAAGATTAAAAAAAAATAATTTTTTTGATCTTGCCTCATTGACAAAACCGCTTGCTACAACATTGTCTATCCTCTGCCTTATAAATGAAAAAAAAATCGATATTGATGAAAAATTACCATCTCTTTTCGAAAAAAAAATAAGAGGAGAAAAGCGGAAAATAAGTATAAGAAACCTGTTAAGTCACAGTTCAGGACTTCCGGCGCACAGGGAATATTTTAAAATTTTAAAGGAAATACAGACTGATAAGAAAAAAGATTATATAGAAAACCTCATACTGCATGAACCATTGGTATATAATCCCGGAACAACATCTATATACAGTGATCTTGGCTTTATTCTGCTAGGTATAATTATTGAAAAAAGAGCAGGGGTTATCCTGAATCAATATGTTGAAGAAAAGGTTTTAAAACCGTTACATATGGGAAATACAATTTTTTATAACCCACTGATTGAAACAAATAAAAGCTTCAGTAAAACAGATTTTGTTGCGACAGAATATTGTCCATGGAGAAAAAAAACACTCTGTGGCGAGGTTCATGATGACAACTGTTATACCATGGGGGGAGTTTCCGGACACAGTGGATTATTTGGAAACATAACAAGTGTAGCAAAATACACGGGCAAAATTCTAGATATATGGAAAGGTGAACTGAAACATCCGAACATAAACAAGGAGGACTTGATTCATTTTCTAGTCAGGCAGGAAATACCCGGCAGCAGTTGGGCTCTTGGATTTGACACACCGGCAGCAAAAGAATCAAGCTGTGGCAGATATCTGTCTCAGAAAAGTATAGGACACCTAGGGTTTACCGGGACATCATTTTGGATAGATCCGGAAAAAGAAATTGTTATTGTTTTACTCACCAACCGGGTTCATCCGAGCAGAGAGAACGCCAGAATAAAACAATTCCGACCCTATTTTCATGACAGGGTCATTGAAAAAATATTCCCCCGGCTGAAATAAAAACAATTTTTTTATAGCAGAGAGAAAAAATATTGTTTAAATGAATGATAATTCATTTTTGCGAGTGGTCATTTTTAAGTCGGGGTTTTGTCGGTAGCTGTAGCAAAATTACACCGAGAGAAAGGATTGTACACAAATTTCCATCGGAACACCATTTGGACAAAACCACAAAAACGAAAAGGAGTTAAAAGTATTATGGAAGGTAAGGTGAAGTGGTTTAATGACAAGAAGGGATATGGTTTTATTGAAACAGAAAGCGAAGGGGATATTTTTGTACATTATTCGGGTATTGAAGATACAGGAGGCTTTCGATCACTGCAGGAAGGAGAGAAGGTGGACTTTCAGATAGAGCAGACCCAAAGGGGTCCGCAAGCAGTTCAGGTAAAAAAGCAGAGCGAATAAAAGTTTAGTTCAAAGACACCCTGAAGTGTAAATAGCCGGTGGAAAGTTGTTTGGATTTCCACCGGCTATTTTTGTCTTTTAAGAGTTATTATGAGCGGCGGGCTAAATATAAACTAGACAGCCCTTGCTCATTCTGTATTTTTTGGGGCCCTTCTGCCAGCTCAAGGTTAAGGGTTATCAGAATGATGGTCACCCCCTGCTCTTTGTTCATTTGGTAAAAAATGTGCACAAGTACTGCCAGACTGGAAAAGTTATTTCCAGTTTGCATCCAGACCGCAGAGAATGGCTTTACCTATACCCTTGTCTTTATGGCAGGCAAAGCAGACAGAGGCTGATTTGCCAACAGTTTTTCGGTTTTCAATATCATAAAGCAGGACGGTGCCGTCAACTGAGTCATTGCCTTCAAAATCCTTGGCTTTTTCACGCATTGTCATGACGGCATACCTTCCATCAGGCGTGGGAATAATGTCATAAGTATTACCAAGCAACGGGGTAATCTCATCGAGGACCTTCAGGGTTTCGGCATCTATAAGGTAACCACGGTCGGCGCCGGACTGCAGGAGATACTTGCCGTCATTGGTGAAGTACTGCCTGAAGGTGATAGTGCCGCCAGAGGCGTCTTTCGGCTTGCCGCTAATCATCGCTTCATCAAGTTTTACGGCTTTACCCTGCTCCAGGGCTTCCATGTCAAGATAGATCAGCCTGGTGTTGCCTGTCCACTTGGTGAACCCAGTCGGGGTGTGGTTAACGGTCAAGAGGAACTTTTTCATGTCAGGTGTGTTAATGCCATGGGCAAAAGTGGCCTCGCCGGCCTTGATGCCAAGATCATCAAAAAACACCCGGTGCTTCAGTTTCATGGTCTTTTTGTCAAATACATCAATATATCCCTCATTGGCCATGGAAACCGGGATATAGGAATTGGCCGATTGGCCGGAAGCGCAATAATTGGCGCCGGTCCATGACGCTCTTTCAGGTGGCGGGAAGGCAACGTCAGCTGTTACTTTGCCAGTCTTGAGGTTCAACTTTCCTACATGCAGGTAGCCCCCTTTGGGGTCTTTTTTGTGGGTTGACCAGTACATGGTGCCCCGGTCACTGGCATCGATCCTGGCATCGCAGGTCGGGTAGCCCTTGCCGCCGATATCCAGCTTATCAACACTGTTTACAGCGATAGGTGTGTTTTCGTTGTTGGGATCAATGGTGACATCAGCTACGGAAAAATGGCCGCCCCAACCGGCAACATAAAGAGTACCATTATAGGCTTTTTTGCCTCCTGCTGCAGCTGCCACAGGAGTATAGGATTTAACAGTGCTGAGTGTAAGGTAGGCACCTGCTACCAGGGACAGAACCCCTAATGTTGATAATATTTTTTTCATTTTTTTCCTCATTTGATTTTTTCTGTGAACCATTTTAGTCAAGACTGTTTTTATTATAAAACATTGTTTAATCCAGCTCTCATTCTCATAGGACACTATATGCAGAAAAAAAGTCTACATAAAATAAACCAATAAAAATTTTTCCTTTGTTTTGGTGCAAAAAACATTGCCCAATCGGGGTATTTAGAGGTTTATTGGAAGATTTCGGGAGTCCGAGCTGAAAACAAAACAATACATATCATCTGCAAAACAAAAATGACAGCTTTTTTAAAAAACTAACAAGACATTACTTTTATCGATGCAAATATACTGACGGATTTAGTAAATTTCTTGGAGTAGTTATTACGATGTATATCAACCCGTACCTTGCGGGCGGTGCATTCTGCACCATCATTTGGGATTCTTTTTGCTGGGTTGGTTTTGGTCTGATGCAACTGATGGTGTGTGTCAAGCGTAGTTACGAACAAAAAAAAAGGCGATGCCGGTGAAAGCATCGCCTTTGTGGTTCATGAAATAATACTGCTAGCGATCGAGTGAAACATGTTTGGTAATCTTGTGAATTTCGATCATATGATCTGGTTTCCAGATCTCATACCGTACTGAGGCTGTTACTTCAACAGCACGTACGCCTTCGGGCAGCATGATCTCAAAGGATTCAGTCTTGGTTTCCAGAGGCTGCAGAGAGGTGTCCCTGATATACTGCGTCTTGACCTGTGCACCATACTTCATCTTGTTGTCTTTGCAGGTAGTCGCTTGTGGATGATAATGTTTCTCTGAGTTGTAAACTTCCTTCCCGTCTTTTGTTTTTGCGGTCACTTCCAGGACCACTCGATTATGGGAAGGTCAGCCATCCGGTATGCGGTGTCCCGCAGTGGTATTAATCCTGGTGTTTACAACAACCACTGGCTTGTAATCTTTAGACTTCAACAGCCAGTCATAGCCAACAGTATCTATATCCAGTGAAATGGCTTCCTGGAGAAGCTTCTTGGTGCCTTCCAGGTCGTTCCAGTTAGGAGCAAACAGATGGTCGGCATTATCACCCATGTGGCATTCCTGGCACGATTTCTGCCCACCTTTTGACAGGTAGTTGTGCTGGTAGCTGCCGTAAAGGGTGGCACACTGTACAGGATTCTCAAACTCCAGGTTTGGACCCTGGCCATGACACTGGCCGCACATAATAGAGTGATCCATGATGGAGCTTTTCTTGACTGTTTTGAAATCCGGGTGGTCATGGGACTTAACTGCTTTGGTGCTGTACAGAACACCTTTCTCCGGGTGTCCTTCATCCCGTTTGTGGATAATTGCCTTGGTGTTGTGACACACCAGACACGAGATGTTAAGTTTGCCGATTCTCTCCTTGTCCTGGGCCACCAGCGCCTTTGCGTAATCCTTTGCAAAGTCATCGCTACCTGAAGTCACTGCCTGCGGGAGATGACACTTGAAACATGGAAATGTATCCAGGGTCGCTTGACTTGGGTCATCCGGGGAAAACGGTGTCTTGTCTTTCATTGCCAAGGGCGTCATAAACAAGCCCCCTAGTACCCCCATCAAAGATCTGGCATGGTGTGATTTTTCCCATTGGGCGTAAATCTCGGCATGGCATTCCTTGCAACTGGAAGAATCATACATGGCTGCAAGCTCCTCAATGGTCTTTGCTTTTTCAGCAAATGCAGTAACTGGAATCATTACCAGTAAGACCACGAGAAATGATTTGAGAAATTTCATACTCTACCTCCTTGTCTATGGTCCGGTTAACTGACCATGCATTTAGTTATACAACTTGGCTTTAGTTCCCCCCCCCAAAATAAAAGCCTCCAAGGCAAGGGGCTACCCCCTGGAGGCAGATAACGGAATCTTGAGACTAACTTGTCTGTGCATAACAAATTCTCCTTCAAGTTGAAATTTGGCTGACTGCAAGTTTTTTGACAATAAACCTTAATTCACAAGCCATCTTATTTATTGATCAATATCCCAAACTAATAGATATAATCAATAACAACACTCCTACTTGAGGGGTCGCGACAAGAAGGTCGTCCCCTACATACTTAATTTTGTTATTGAAAACAGGGGTCTTGGATGAATTTGATACCACAGTGTGGTATACTAGTCAAGAAAAAAATTTTTTCATAAAAAATTTACAAAGTACTGTAAATAGTCCAGACTGTACTGATATAAACGGATAAATTTAAGGGTTTTCGGCTAATATTTTGGTTTTGAAGCCAAGGTTTTGTACTTTTTCTTTAATGGTTTTTACCTCAATCTCGACAGGATCGTACACAATCGAAAAAAGACCATCTTTAAAATTTACCGTGGCACCTTCAACACCGTCCATGTCCAGCAGGATATTTTCCATATCCATAGCACAGCCCGTGCAGACGATACCTTCAACAAGAAATTTGATTTCGGCCACAGGGTCTCCTTTGTTCATTAAATTAATAAAACCAGGTATTGCCGGTATAAATATTTATGTTTTCTGATTTTTGCTAAAAGGGTAATAGAAATAAATAAAAAAACAATCGATGCAGAGTAAATATTGGTAGATGCAATGTTGGAATGTATACAAAAGGGAATGCCAGGTGTTCAAGAACTGCTCCAACGTTCAAAACAATATTCAAGTCATACGACCTCGATAATCCATGAGAACCGGGAAAGAAAACAACTTGGATCAGCAGGTGTTTATTTTTATCCTATGCGTCGCCACACCTTTCGTTTTATACCTTAACAGGCATTTGGATGACAACAGGCTGACCAGCTGGAAATGGGCCTTTGACCTTATAAATCCTGGGCGCCTGGGAGCAGTTCTTCTGTTAGTGTTGGTCGTGGCATGGCTTGCCAGCCTTATTACATTTTATGAAAAAAGAAAGGGGTTGGTGCTGTTTGCTGCCTCCTTTGTGATGGCTGCTTTTTTTTGGTCCGAACCGGAAGTCATTGTCGACAGTTCACGATATTTTACCCAGGCAAAACACCTCCATGTATACGGGATTGGCTATTTTGCAGAGGAATGGGGCAGGGAGATTTTCAGCTGGACTGACCTTCCACTCGTGTCTTTCCTCTACGGCCTGGTATTCAAATTTTTGGGCGAGCAAAGAATATTCATCCAGGCCCTCAATTGTGGGATGAAGATACAGGATTCCTGGGCGGACTGCTGCTTCTCGGCTTTCCATACCTGTATACCCAGGTTCCGCTGATGCTGGCGGATGTGCCAACCATGTTTTTTTTCACCCTCGCGGTTGTCACCACTGTCAATGCCTTAAAAATTGGCGGTAAAGGCCGCATTTTTCTGGCCGCGTGTGCATTGTTTCTGGTTTTTTATGTCAAATATTCGACCTGGATGCTGCTTACGCTCATACCTGTAATTTATGTATATTTTATGGGTAAAAATCCGAGGCAGACAATAAAAAGAGGCCTGGCGCTGGCCCTGTTGGCCCTTCTTTTTATAGGAGCCTTTTTCTTTCTATATAAGGATATAGGGGAATCGCAAATCAGCTTTCTACTGGAGTACCAGAAACCCGGCCTGAAAAGCTGGGGCGAGAGCTACCTCTCTACTTTTTTATTCCAGATACATCCGTTTATTACTGCCGCAGCCCTATTTGCTCTTATCACCGCAGCCAGAAAAGTGGACTTCCGGTTTTTAATCGTCAGCTTTCTCCTCCTGCTCTTTTTGTTTATGCAGGTGAAAAGGATACGCTATACAGTACCTGTTTTCCCAATGCTTGCGCTGATGGCAGCCTATGGCCTGGGGGAAATGCAAAACAAAAATTTGAGAAAACAGCTGGTTTTTTCAGTGGTCGGCACCTCTTATGTTGTCGCCTATCTGGGCTTTCTGCCTTTTTTGCAAAATCTGGGAGTAGGGAATTTGCAGGCAGCCGGGAACTATTTAGACGCCATCCCGGGAACCAATATAGAGGTTATAAGCATTGCCGGGGAAAATGCTGTTGTCAACCCTGCCACCGCTGTACCTATTCTGGATATTTATACTGAAAAAAAGCTTGTTTATGATTATGAACCACCGGAGCCGGAGGTCTTGGAACGGGTCAAAGCCGCGCCGCTTCGCTTTACCTGGGAATTTCCGATGCCCCGGTACTATTCTTTCAAATCCGGCACAAGAGAAATGGACGGTCTGGTCATAATTTCAGATGACCCCAAGCGGGATGTGACGCAAGACAATAAAAATAAAATTTCACTCTATCCATATCAAAAAACATTTAAGCAGAGTTCCAGGATTTTTCAGCACCAAACATTTGTAACGGTGTACCACAAATGACAGGTTGCTGCTGCATCCGTATTTCCCCCTAATCTCAAGCTCTTTCTGGGAAAATTTCTTAAAAATAAGGGGTTCTGGATCGACAGGGACCGTTAACCTTTTTGCTTGACATTTGTCATACGACAAATTATACACTCCAATTTATAAAAATGAGTGAGGGTTCATTTTTTTGTTGCTGAAAATCACCGGCTAGCTCTATATATAAAACCACCGGCTGCTTTTCAGGTAGCACTGCATGATAATAGCAAGGGTATAGGAAACAACAGCAAACGGTTAATTTATTCATTGCGATCTTGCACTGTGAGTTTCAGGGTGGAGAAAAGTTTAATGATTTAACCTCAGGGGGGGAATATGGAAGATCAAGAAAAAAAGAATATACGCCGGGCATACATAGTTATTGGGGCTATGCTCCTGATCTCTGTTTTTTATGCAAGTGCAAGTGCAAATTACATGTACTTGAATGTGTATATCTGGTTTGGGATCGCTTACGGCATGATGCTGCAGTACGGCAGGTTCTGCTTTGCATCCGCCTCGCGTGACCTTTTTGCCGCAGGCGTGCCTAGAATGGCTGTCGGCATTCTCATCGCCCTAATTTTCTTCAGTTTTATTCAGGCGATACTGGCGGCAACCAATATGAGTACCTTCCACCCGGCCCCTGCAGGGATACACACCCTGATTGCAGGAGTTGTTTTCGGGGTGGGGATGGTTCTGGCCGGTGGTTGCGCCTCGGGCTCCCTCTATAAAATCGGTGAAGGCAACGGCACCTCCATCCTGTCCATCATGGGCATTTCTTTCGGCCAGGCAATTTTTGTCACGGCCGGAGGTCCCTTCAACAAGCTGGTTCCGCAGGCCTGGGTGCAGTCCTCCATGTCCAAGACCTGGCTGCCCCGCGAAAATGTAACCTCCTGGTTTGACTACTATCTCACCGGCTATATTTTTGACCAAGGCACGATCCAGCTCTCACATAGTAAGCTTTTTGGCGCTCTGCCGGGCGCCTGGAAATACTTTATCGGTGATGCCCTGATAAATGCTATTATACCGGCCTGCATTCTCATTGTTGTTATCTACAGCGCCTATATGAAGAAAGGCTTTCTGAAGAAACGTAATCGGCACAATAAGAAAAACCCCGACAACCAGATACCGGTAACCGGTTTGGGTGTTCATCTCGCCGGCATCAAGGATATGATCCTTGCTTCCAAGCGTACCACCATGATGGGAGTGCTGATCGGTATTACAGCAGGCCTTCATATTTTTGTTATGAAAGGTATGCAGCTGCGGTTTAATGTGTCAAACTTCGGACAACTGTTGACCCAAATGGGCCATGGATCTGATACAGGAATTTTCGGCAACGTTTTTGATCCGGGATACTGGTATATCACTACCCAGGAGGCCCAGTTTGCCGGCTGGATTCTGGAAAAAATCGGTTTCGACATGCGGCATAATGTGTTTTTCGGCGTGGTCAACGGCCTGCCGGAACTGTGGCGTAACCCGGCCCTCTGGATGTCAATAGGTATTATTTTCGGCGCCATGATTCTGTCCCTGATTGCCAACGAATTCAAGTTCAAGGCGCCCAAGGGTGAACTCATTGTCTGGGGTCTTCTGGGCGGCACCCTTATGGGTTTTGGATCACGTCCCGGGCTGGGCTGCAACATCGGCGCCTTTTTTATCCGATCTGCAGGAGGAGACCCGGGCGGCTGGCTGTTTGGTCTTGGAATGGTTACAGGAGCCTTCTTTGGTGTTAAGTTCTTTAACTGGTGGACAGAAAGAAAGATGGCAAAAGAGATGGCTGACTTTTAATAAAGTTAAAATATCAAAACTAACGGAACAATCTGGAGGAAAACTACAATGGCTGAAATGAAATTTACAAAAACCGGTGACGATACTTATGAGTTGGATGTTTGCGGCTTTGTCTGCCCCCATCCTCAGCTGTATTGCAAAAAGTCACTGGAAAAGATGGAAGAAGGCGATACCCTGAAGCTCATTTTTGACAATGCTTCATCTGGCGAGACGATTATTCAGATGTGCGAACAGGCTGGCCACGAAATCCTGGAGCAGACAAAAGAAGGCGGCAAAATTATCTACATGATCGAAAAGGGATAATCCTTTCATCGTTTAGAGCATAAAAGGCTTTAAGGGAGGTCCACACATGAATAAGCCTCTGGCAATAATAATTGTTATCGTGGTAGGAATGCTGGGGTTTCTGACCATCTACAGTCAGACCGGCAAAGCACCTCAAGTCGAGAAGGCGGGTCAAGGCCAGGAAGGCCAGCCTTCAGGTGGCTATGGCGGAGGCGAGACAACCTCAGGCGGCTATGGTGCAGCACCTTCTTCAGGCGGCTACGGGGCCGCTCCATCTTCTGGTGGTTATGGCGCCCCACCGCCATCGGGCGGCTACGGCGCCCCCCCGCCATCAGGCGGCTACGGCGCTCCTCCACCATCGGGCGG
>Ga0111162_1015_pt1 | contig 18317 bp, 20 predicted proteins | sample DeeMarSeWOR28_12_FD_80263 | JGI IMG/M metagenome (GOLD analysis project Ga0111162, IMG submission 80263) | Nitrospira bacterium SG8_35_1 | reverse complement strand
ATTTCTTACCACAATATGATATAAATATTGACTCTTTGCCCCTCTCAGCGGAGATAGGGGCTCGCCTCTTCATGAGAAGAGAGCTAATTCATAAGGAGGTACTGGATGAATCTCTACGAGAAGGTCGTAATCCTCAACCCGGATCTGGACGACAACACCACTTCAGAAACAATCGATAAGATCAAGAACATTATTATCAAGCAGGGAGGCGAAATCCTCAAGACTGAAAACTGGGGCCGCCGTAAAATGGCCTACGAACTCAACAGACACGAGAAAGGCAATTATTTTCTCCTGCTCTTCAAGTCGCCGCCATCGACCATACTTGAACTGGAAAAGCTTTACAAAGTGGTCGATGCCATCATTAAGTTTATGGTAGTGAAAATTACCAGGAAAAAACAGATTGAAAGTGTGATGGCTTCACTGGCTGAGGCAGAAAAGAAGGCGGCCAGTGACGCTCAGGCTGCTGACGAAAACAATGCTGCCGGCGGAGAGGAAACTCCTGCCCAGGAGGAGACGAAAGATGTTTAATAAAGTAATTCTTGTTGGAAACCTTACAAGGGACCCTGAGTTACGGTACACCCCTCAGGGTACAACTGTCTGCAATTTCGGCCTTGCGGTAAACCGCAGGTACAAACAGGGTGATGAAACAAAGGAAGAAGTAACCTTTATTAACATTGTTGTCTTTGGCCGGCAGGCAGACACAAGCGGTCAATACCTGAGCAAGGGCAGCCCTGTGCTCATTGAGGGAAGACTTCGGGAAAATCGCTGGGAAACAGAAGAGGGGCAAAAACGGAGCAGGCATGAGGTCATTGCAGAAAACGTCCGTTTCCTGCCAAGAAAACAGACAAGTGATGCAGGTTATTCATCTGGAGGAGACATGCCTCCGCCGGATGAGACAACTGACCTGGAACCATTTTAAAAGAGAATGATATTTTCCTACCAAACTATAAAGGAGCAAAAAATTGTATAAGAGAAGATTTCAGAGAAGAAAATTTTGCAGGTTTTGTGCAGACAAAGTCATATTTATTGACTACAAAGACATTCGCACCCTCAGACACTACATCACTGAAAGAGGCAAGATGCTGGCTGCCAGGGTTACCGGGACCTGTGCCAAGCACCAGAGAGAACTGACAACAGCCATCAAACGGGCCCGCAACATAGCGTTGCTGCCCTTTGTTGAGAAATAGGAAGCATGCGAATCCCCAAGGGATGGGTCCCTGTCATGTCAAAAGAGATTGCCGCCTCTCTTGTGGCAAAGGGCATGGTCGAGCTGAAAGTTCCGGAGAAGGAGTTTACAGCTCTTCTCGAGGAACTTATCCTTGATGAACTCATGGTAGAGGACAGATTGAATGCTGAGGTCAGAGAAATGCTGAAGCAGCACGAGGCAGAAATCGAAAAAGGCCGGCTCGACTACCGCAAGGTCTTTGACTTGACGAAGCAAAAAATCTTAAAGGAACGTAATATCATCATATGAGACTCTCTGACGACAAAATCAGCCATACAACTCACGTAGTCCTTAAGGGACTTCTTGAAAAGAATGCAATAACACCTCTTGCAGATGATGGACAGATCAGGCGCGAAATCAGGAGGGTTATCGTAAAGGAATTGAAGCTTGCTGAAGATAAGAAGATTTATGAAGGCAGCTCGGAATGGGAAGTGATGTATAATAAATTATTTGAAGAAGAAACTGCCAAAAAAGGCAGGGACATGTCCTGATTGGTCTGATCTGCCCTTTGACTCATTGCTGCCCCTCCTTACGCTTCTCTTTTTGAAATATAATTTCTGATAAACATCAATACTGTCCCTCCGACACAGAGAAATGCAAATATATCGCCATATTGTGAGTAAAAGCTTTTTTTATTGCCTGGAGAAATTCCCTCCGTAAGAACTGCTTCTGCAAAGATGTCACTCTTGATCAATACGCGTCCCCTGCTGTCTATAAAGCCAGAAATGCCCGTATTTGCCGCTCTCACAACAGGCACCCTGTTTTCCACTGCCCGGAAGATGGCCGTTGCAAAGTGCTGGTACGGGGCAGATGTATTACCGAACCATGCATCATTGGTGATTGTTACAAGCACATTGGCTCCGTTATGGACAAAGTCTCTCACCAGGTCCGGAAATATAATCTCGTAACAGATGAGATTGCCGATAGTTGCAAAGGGTGTATCCATAACAACCCGTTCCTTACCGGGTATGAAATCACCAATGCCGCCAGTCAGTTTTTCCACAAAGGGCAGTAGCTTGCGCAGAGGAACATACTCACCATAGGGAACGAGGTGAATTTTGTCATAGAAAGACAGGGTTCTTCCGTCAGGCGACAGGAGCACTGCGCTGTTTGCGGCACCGCCATTCGGGTCCTTTGCCAGTACACTGCCGAAGAGCAGGTAATGACCCTGTTTTTCCTGGAAGGAAAGGAGTGAATAGGAAAGGAGTGAATCTGTAAAATTCTTGTCCGCTCCAAAGGTAAACGGCACGGCCGTCTCAGGCCATACCACCAGATCAGGGGAATCTCCGGCAGCTTCCTCCGTAAGCCTTGTATAGGTGTCAACGATTTCCTGCTGAACCCTTCTGTCCCACTTTCTGTGCTGATCGATGTTGCCCTGAATGACACTGACTTTAAAATGCTTCTCCTGATCAGGGACATTGAGTTTCATCGTGCCGTAAAAAAGAACAGCCGCGATGAGAACAGAAAATAAAATTATTACTGGAACCAGCGGCCATTTCCGTAGAATAGATGGGCTTTCTGATTGTTTTCGGTTCATGACTGCATCGAATACAAGGCCATTGCAGGCCGCAACTAAAAATGATACCCCGTATATTCCTGTAATGTCCGCTATCTGGATGAGAGCCAGAAAATTATGCTGGGAATATCCCAGAAGCGCCCAGGGAAATCCTGTTAACAGATAGGTGCGCCCGTATTCGAGGGTTACCCAGAGCACTGGTACGGTAAGTACAGCCGGCAGCTTTGATTTTGCATGCATGTATGAAAAAAGAGCAGCACAGATGCCGAAGTACAATCCAAGGTAGAGACAGAGTACAAGGAGAAAGGATATGCTCACCGTTACCGGGAGATAGCCATAATAATGCATGGAATGAAAGACCCAGTAAATGGTCCCAAGAAAGAAGGCAGTCCCTGTTGTTAGCCCGAGCATCAATGCGCTCCTGACGCTTTTTCCCGAAAGAGCTGTCAGGAGTGGCACGAGGGCAATCCAGGCAAGGGGAAAGAGGTTAAAGGGTGAAAAACTGAACACAAGGCACAGACCGGCTGTAACGGACAGCAGTATGTCGTGCTTTCTGATCATATCTGGCATCGGGCCTCGTTCTTCTCCGAAAAACTAAACAAAAATCTGAATAAGAGGCGGAAATCTTGACAATGAAAAAAAGTATGGGTTATGATTCCCCGATATGGGCAGTTAGCTCAGTCGGTAGAGCAGAGGACTGAAAATCCTCGTGTCCGTGGTTCGATTCCGCGACTGCCCACCATCTTTCCTCTTTAACGTTAATGAGTTATCGAACCTATCCATTTTGACTCATCACAACCTGAAATGGCAATTGTGCCCATTCTTCAGCTTTTGTACTGTTTTAACCCTGTCGTTTGTCTCTTGATGAAGTTCAAAAACCTTCACTGATGCTTTTCCAGGATCCGTCTCATTCACAGTCTTGTAACTGTCAAATACAGCCCTCATCTTATGACAGAGCTCTGCATAGCAACTTTTTCACGTATACCAGCCCGAATCATGTTACGAACAGCGGTTTTTTGATGTGTTGGAAAATCTTGTCGTGTTTAAATGAAAAAATAAGAAAGTCTTTTGTAAATTGAGGTTTGACTTGTTTCAATGCTAACAAGTTTAGTCAGGTTTTGAATTATCGATTTCTTTGTCTGTGAGATTACGCAAATTATTGTTTAGCGATTTAAGTTGGTTAGTAATTATGTCCGTGTTTCCCTCAATACTCTTGTTGAGTCTAATGAGTTCATTCAGTTTATTACTTATACCAAATATCACGAAAGGCAATAGGAACCATAGTACTGCTAAAATAATCAGGAAAACAAATACAACAACACCAAAAACACCAAAGAATTCGACTAATTTCTGTTCCATTCTCAACCCCTAATGATTAGATCTAACGCAGAAGGCGATCAACTTGAGAATAATAACATGCAGCTGACCGATTTGAACATGATAAAATATCAGTCTTGAATATGTTACGGTTTCAATCACATCCAGACAAAGTCTTTACCGCAATTCTTAAAGACGCTATTCAGCTCATGATAGATGAAGTTAATGATGCCCTTTCTTTGTCAAACAAAGAAGAGATTAGTGAACAGATGATCTCTTTGTTACCAAATGCAGAGAACGTATTCAATGCCCAAACTGCCTTAACCACTCTAAAGGAAATGATGGTTTGTTTAGAAAAACCCCAGGTATACTACCTCAATGATTACCACTATTTATTGCTTTATGATACGCTTTCAAACCTGTGTGATCTGCATAATGCTGCGGTAGAAGATTGCAAAACCGAGGAAGAAAGAAGACAACTATCTCAAATAGGCGATTACTATATTGAGGAACTGCTATTTGATGAAATGATTGATATTTACTTCTATAACATTGATTTTTTATTCGATCCGGAGGATATGTTTCAATTGGGGTTGGAGGGCAGAAAAGAAAAGTCCATCACTGAAGAAACGTTTACCGTAATTCAAGGATTAATCCCCCATCCTGAGGAATTAGCATTAAAAGAGTATGACGGTGAAATACCGATTGCAGCAGATTCTTCGCGATACTTCGGAAGCAACTCTAGAGTGTATCCTGACTTTGATTACAAAAAGGATGAGTAACCTGCCCCCTCTTTAAAACTACCGGGAATCTAAAAATATATGTCCTCAATTATTGCTAACGTCATGTTGTCAACAAAAAAGGGGCTTGAAATAAGCAAGCCTCTTCTAATACGCATATCAATCTACTTATAATATGAGGCACTAGGGCTAATCTTACTCAGTCTCAAAGGTCCATATAGGACTATAAGATTCTCCTCCCTTTCCGTCATTTGCTACCACTTGCCAATAGTATGTATTACCGCTGTTTAGCCCAGATACCATTTGGCTGACCTCATCCAATTGAACACTCCCATTTGACGATGTGACTCCTTCTCCAATACCTCCGTTTCGACCACATGAAGCCAAGAAAAGCATGCCAGCCATGGCTATTGTTACAATGATCAAATGACCCCTCTTTCTTCCTTTTCTGTTGAATGGCATGGTAAAGACAATCCCGAAAAGTAAAAACCCAGTGCTAACACTGTTAATGCCTGCGTAGTAAATTCCGGGGATTGCTGCAGAGGCTACCTTCGTTTCCGTTATACAGCCGGTTGTAAGGTCTGGATCTTCACATACAGTTAATTCATACGTAATCGTGTCCCCATCAGGATCTGATGACTTTTTCCACTTAAATCCTGTTTTGTTGCCTTTGTCTGATCCATTGGCCTTCCCCTTGTTTTTTGGAGATACTAATTCAGGTTCAGAAGGAGGGTTGTTAGAATCAGATGAAAGCCCGGTGCCGTTTACAGCTACTGTAATCGTAGCCTCATCAGCATCATTGGAGGTAATATTGATGGTGTCTGTAAAGGAGTTAGTGGAAGTGGGTGAAAAACGAACGATAAAAGAACAGGTATCTAATGGTACTATACTGTGCATGGAACAGTTGTCATTATGAATAGTAAAAGGAGTCGTTACGCTACCCGATTTGATAATATTCGCTACTACAAGATCTGCATTGCCTTTATTATTTATAGTGACTGTTTTATCTGATGAGTTAAATTCTGTTATATCTCCAAAAGGTATTTTAAGATCATCAACAGGTGTTACAGAATCAGTTATGTCTATTTCAGGTGCGGGGTCAGGAGAAGGTAAACTTATCAATGCACTTGATTGATTGGAGTACCCACTTTCATTGCCAGATGTATCTATAGCGGTAACTGTAAAATAATAAGTTTGTCCTTCTGTTAAATTGGCAAGCTGATAGGTTGTTACATTCCCTACAGTTACACTATCCGAATAGAAGTATGATTCCGTACCATAATAGATTTTATAACCAGACAAGTCAGTGAGTGTAGTTCCATCCGCATTTGTCGTGGGGGCATTCCAGGAGAGTGTTATATTCGCCGCAAGAAGATGAGAAGTATGAAGAAGAGTTATAAGACAAATGATGCATGCTGTGATTATATGTTTAAAAAATTTAGTCATGATCGATTTCGTTCATCCCCCTTTTCTTACTTACTTATTCCTTTGCTTCTTCAGACGCTCTTTGACAATCATCTTATAATTGAGTATATGACCTGCAGTGAGAGAAAAATGTGACGGACATCACGACAACATATATCCCCCTCAGATTTCTTCTTAGAGCTGGCCACTGATCATAAATATAGCAATTGAAAATTAGACTGCTATTAGTGAGGGATTAAATTGTTATTAGATTACTATTAGATACTTCTAATGAATGTTGAGAGTGGAGAATCAGAAAATGTATTAATGGATACAATCATCAATATTTGATGCGACCTTGAATTGATGATATTGCGGATAATTCTTCAGGTTTTGACGAAGATCGGCCCCAATATTCCCCTAAATCAAGATTTCTATCGGTTATCGTCAAATTCTATTCTGATCAAAACTGCAGAGTGTATCATGTTATGAGTAATTTGGGAGATGAAACGATTGAGGATTGCCCTCACAAAGAGTGCATACAGAAGAAAGATATAATTTAAATCGTCATATCTATTAATTACTCTCTGGGGAGGGAGACTTCACACTAATAATTTGGACTGACAAAAGCTATAATTTCTCCATTTCAAGGCTCAGTTTCTGATTGATATCATCACGCTTGATGTCAATAGTGATCTCCCCACCTTCCTTGAGGGTCTGGTAAAAATTAGCAAGCTCATTGGTAAGCTCAATTGGCTTCCCATTCACTGCGGTAATCACGTCACAGTTCTGAAGACCCATTCTCTCTAAAATACTCTTGGACTTGATGTTGTATATAGCAAATCCTACCGTCCGGCCCTCTTCCCGATAAGTGCGTACCCCTATCCCCCTCATCATAGCTGAATAAGCGGGAACTGTGGAGTTAATTATTTTTTTCTCAAGCTGAATCCTCCGGGATTTTGACTGAAGAGTTCTTGTAGTTGCCACTCCTTCCATTATAAGGATTTCATCACCCCTTCCTTCATCAATTACCACTCCCCTCCTGAGGATTCTCTTTACCAAAACACCTTTTAACGTATCTCCTTTCTTGTAGATCTCCTGCTCTCCTGAATCAAGGTTTTCTATAATTGCTATGCTACTTTCAGGCTCTCCCACCAGCGCTGTCCCGACGAGCTTCAGACCCAGATAATTTGGAGCATATGGTATATCCGGGAGATATCGATCCCTTTGTATTCCTGCCCTGCCTTCAGGCACATCTTCCTCCACGCCATCATGTATCAGGAGTATCCTCTCAGCAATGAAATAGGCCTTCATCACCATGGCCTCCTCAAGACTGAGTTCGTGCTCTTTAAAAAATTGTTCTACCTTTGCAAGGCTAGCAAATCTCTCTATCCGTACAGCATAAAATATTCCTATCTTCTCTATCCTAAGAGCCTGATATGCAGTCCCCTCTAAGGACTTTTGTATAATCCTGAATTGCTTTTCAGCCCTTTGAATATCCTTGAAACTGCCGGTCTGAATTGTGTACACAGACTCTTGAGATGCCCGCTTTTCTTTTGGCTGCTCTGAATCCGCCGAGGCCTTTTCAGCATTGATAAAACTTGACACCCCAAAGAAAGGCAACCATGCTAAGAGTATAAGAAAAATCATTATCCTGTAGTTAATTGCTTTCCTTCTATATCTCAACATGTTCATTCCTACACTCGCATTCTACAAAGGTCCCTCAGTGCCTTTATATTTCAACGATAAGAATAAATCTCACCAACTCATTTCTACGCCGATATTAAATTGAACAATATAAAAGCTAATAATCCCTTAAAATATTCTTTGAGGAAGGACTTAGTCTATTATTAAAAATAGAACACTTGTTAATAACTGCAATTTAAATGCCATTATATAACCTTTTGATTAAAATGCTTTTTAAAAATACCCTTTACACTTAAGTTGTAAAAATACTTTATAAAGCGTAAGGAATCCCGACTCTTTTAACGTGTCTATTTTGAAGAATGAGTGTTTATTAAAGGATACAGACTTTAAGATATGATAGGGCTCTCGGTTGTTGATAATACAGATGAGTCGCAGAACGACGACTGAATCAAAATTGCAGATTCATATGTTGAATAAATAAAATGGGGCCTGAATAATCAGACCCCTAAATTGTGCCCATTTTGTGTCCATAAGCTCTGAAAATCTACAACTTGTACCAACTCTATCCAACTCCTGTTAGTCAAAAACTCTAGACTAATTAAGAGTTTTCACTTAATATCAGGTAGGTTGAAGTGTGTATTTGTAAGACAGATTTCGAATGATCTGTTATTAATAATCCAGAGTGATACCCGTCCCCCTATTGGTACCTTTGAATAGAACTAAATGAAATCGGCCAGCATGCCCTTCTTGCCTGCTCGTGAAACAGAAACCTTTCCTCTCATATTTTTTACGCATCCCCGATAACGATGGTACGCACACGAATCACATCAGAGTGAGCACTGATGTCTGCAACAACAGTATCCGGAATGGGCGACTCCAGATCAATGATGTTATATCCTACAACACCATTACTTTCATTTAAATAACTGGCGATGTTAATGCCATGAGCGCCGATTTTCTGCGAGGCAAAGCCTATCATCCCCGGAACATCACGATTTATCATAATGAAGCGGGTATGCACGGTGTCAGAGGGTATGGACTCAATTGTGGGAAAATTTACGCTATGAGTAACGGTGCCGTACTCAAGATATGATCTGAGTTCCTGTACTGCCATGGAAGCGCACAACTCCTCTGATTCCTCAGTACTGGCTCCAAGGTGGGGTGATGCAATAATCTTTGGATGACTGATCATGGCTGCTGTAGGAAAATCTGTCACATAGCCGGCCAGATGTCCATCATCCAGGGCATGCAGGACTGATTTTTCATCCACAAGAGGTCCTCGAGCATAATTAATCACTATTGCGCCCTGTGGAAGCCGGCTCAGCAGATCGGCATTAATGAAATCCCGCAACTTTTCACTGAAAGGCATGTGGAGGGTCAGAACATTTGCCTTTTCTACAACCTCCTTCCAGGTTCTTGCCAGTAACACCTTTGAAGAAAGCTGATGAATATTCTCGAGCGCAGGGGAAGGGTCAAACCCCATCACCCCCATCTTTCGCTGTATGCCGCCATTTGCAACACGGACGCCAATATTCCCGAGACCCAGCACACCAAGGGTTTTCCCTGCCAATTCAAATCCCCGGAATTCTGATTTTCGGGCCTCCACCTCCTCAACAACTTTCCTGTCATCAAGCCCCGCAAGGTTTCGGCAGAAGTCGATTGCCAGATGAATGTTGCGGGCGCTGATGCCGAGCATGATAAAAACCAGTTCTGCCACGGCATTGGCATTGGCTCCGGGAGTATTAAAGACGCAGATCCCCTGCTTCGTTGCCTTATCCACTGATATAGTATTAACACCTGCACCAGCCCTGGCCACGGCAAGAAGCGAGGGGTAGTCATCAGTGTCAACAATGGAACTTCGCACAAGGATACCGGCCGGGTCCTTTTCATCTCCACTCACTATGTAGTTGTCCCCCAGCAGATCAAGCCCTTCCCGGGCAATACTGTTCAGAATCCTGATTTTATACTGCGGCATCTGCATTTCCTCTCATTCCTGAATAATTATTTTACTATTTTTTAAGCCTGTCTATTAAAAAAGAAAGGGGTACCATCTTTGGTTACCCATTATAACCCATTATATTACATGGTGTTATTCTTCTGTGACGAGAGCAGCCTCTTTTTTTCTGTACCTGCTCTATTTCACTGTATTTTCTTAAATATGACCTGAAATGTTAAAATTATTGCTGATAATCTGAATCAATCCTTTCATAACGATGTATAGCGCTATACATCCTTCAAAGGATATACTCTTATTATCCTGGAGCTTCCCTTTAAGGCCCCGGATCAAATGCAGTATGAGCAAGTATTATTTATATCGCTTGAGCATGATGTTAAAGAGGCTGCTTTTGAACGATTGCCAATAGTTCAAAATATATTTTGTATCATTACAAATGAAAAAGAAATTACCTTCATTACATATAGGTGACCTGACAGTATACCCTCCTATTATACAGGGGGGTATGGGGGTCAGAGTTTCACGGTCAGGGCTTGCTGCAGCAGTAGCAAATGAGGGTTGCGTCGGTGTAATCGCAGGAGTCGGGCTTGGCAAATTTGAAAACAGACCGGGCAAAGAGTTTGAGTCGCTCAACAGTGACGCATTGAGAGAAGAGATCAGAAAAGCCCGGAGCATGACCAGCGGTATCATTGGCGTAAATGTAATGGTCGTACTCTCTAACTATAAGTCTTTAATAAAGACTGCAGTTGAGGAAGGGATAGACCTTATTATCTCAGGGGCCGGGCTGCCGCTTGAACTTCCAAAGTTTGTACCGAACAGGAAAATCAAACTGATCCCCATAGTGTCTTCAGTGCGGGCCCTGCAGATCATATGTAACAAATGGAAAAGGAATTTCAAAAGGCTTCCTGATGCAGTCATTGTTGAAGGAGCGAAGGCAGGCGGGCATGTGGGGTATGATTACGAGGATATGATTGCTGACAAAGCGCCATTGCTCGACGATCTTCTTACTGATATCGTCGCGCTTGCAAACACCTTTGAGCCAAAAATCCCTGTCATTGCTGCCGGCGGTATTTTTGACGGAAAGGACATTGATCATTTCCTGAAACTGGGCGCAGCAGGAGTACAGATGGGGACCCGCTTTGTATGCACTGATGAGTGCGATGCACACGAAAATTTCAAACAGGCTTACGTGAAGGCAAAAAAAGAGGATCTTGTGATTATTAAAAGCCCGGTAGGACTCCCGGGCCGGGTTATTAACAGTAAATTTGTACAGGACGTGAAAAACGGCAAGACAGTACCTGCTGCGTGCAACTTTCACTGTTTAAGGACCTGTAATCCAAAAGAGGCCCCCTACTGTATCGCCAAAGCCCTGACGAGTGCTGCTGAAGGAGACCTCGACAAGGGTTTTGTCTTTGCAGGCTCCAATGCTTATAGATGTAACGAAATAATTCCAGTAAAAAAACTGATAGGTAAGTTAGTAGAAGAATACCGTAACGCTTAATACTTCCCTCGTATCAGGTATCAGCCAAGGGACTTCTTGAGATTGAGATAGATCTCGCTGCTGTTGTCCCGCACTTCATACTCTTCCTGAAACTGCTGGACAGGAACACGTTCTTTGATCCCAAAGAGTTTCTCCAGATTTTCTGAGACCAGCAATAATTCTACGTACCCGTCTTCTGATTTATAGGGGAACCAGAATGTCTCAAGAACAGACTCCCGCGAAGTGGATCCCGACCCGAATTTGCCCTTACTATGCTTAACATAAATACTGTCCGATATTACTGTATCACTCATACCTGTATTCCTCCTGAATAGTGCTGTTTTATCAATTGGCAGTACCTATTCAATCGGTCTGCATCAGGACATACTTTAGGATAAAGATTTATCTGTGAAAAATAGTATCGGAGCGATAGAGATGTGACTTTCTATATTGTTACCCCCTCCTCTTTCCCCTCAACAGTAAGGGGAAAGGAAGGGTTCTTTACGTCCTATTTCTTTACGCTTGCTTCTTCAACAATTGCAGCATATTTATATCCGCTTCCAAAATCCTTGTCCCTGTACAGGGTCCCCTGAAAGGTTGCCGTATCACCCACTTCAAGGATTTCCTGCGATGTTACAATGATATCATTGGTACCCTTTGCAGGATCTCCGCTCCCGTCCTGAACGTGTATCCAGTTCTTGCCCATTATATTTGCTGAAAACTTTACGACTTTCCCCCGCACAATAATATTTTTTTTGTCAAGGTCAGCAAGTTTTCCATACAGTTCAGCTACGGTATAAGCATCAGGACCAGTGGCCTTTTCAACTTTGACCGGCTTGCTTTGAGCAGTTTCAGTCTTCCCGCTGACAGCTGGTTTCTTCTCAGACCCAGCGCTCTCCCCTGCAATTCCCGCTGAAAACATTATTGATTCAAAGGTCCGGTTGAGAGATTTACTCTCAAATCCTGTCATCTCCATCCCGGGTTGAAAGGCAATAACCTGTCCTACATCAACTTTTGTTTTTGGTATGGCAACCCATGTTTTTTTCCCATCGGTCTCGATATTAATATAGGTATATCCGCCGCTGTCCATAGTTTCAGTCACCTTACCCTGGAGCGTGGAACTGGCATGGGTCCCGTTCAAAAAACCTGCCAGCAGTATAACTGACATAAAAATAGCTAACCATGTTACTTTTCTCATTTTCAATCTCCTTTTACATTATTACGACGAGTAAATACATTCGCAGTATATCTATAATACTTTATTTTTATAGAAAAATTTAAATGTTAGCACCTGGTTTATGCTGTCGCTTCATGAAACCGATTGAATAGAAAAGGTATTTTACTCCCTGCCCGGCAGGGCCGATTGCCTGTTTCATGGTTATTTTCTATAATGAATAGGGCATATTCAATCAATGTCTTAGATGGCTTCTATTAGGTAACTATATTTCCCTGCATTATAATGCGAATGAACGCAATACAGATTGGAGGGTATCAATATGATATACGTGAAACAGTTGAGATTGACAGTCTTTGGTTTGACGCTGATGCTGCTTTTTATGATGATAACGGCATGCAGCACCTCAAAAACACCGATTAATACCGATTCGCAGGGAATCGCCCTGAAGGGGTATGACACTGTGGCTTACTTCACCATCGGGAAACCGGTGAAGGGAGACAGTCAATTCGGCCATACATGGAAGGGTGCAACATGGTTGTTCTCCAGCAAAGAACACCTTGATCTTTTTGCCGCATCACCTGAAAAATATGCACCTCAATACGGCGGTTACTGAGCATACGCGGTAAGCCGTGGGTCCACGGCTGATATAAACCCTGAACTCTGGTCCATTGTAGAAGGAAAACTGTACCTTAACCTCAATGATAAGGTGCAGAAGATGTGGAATGAAGACATGGCAGGCCACATCAAGAGCGCAGACAGCAACTGGCCGGGTATATTGGAAAAATAGTTTCACATTCTCAGGCAACAGTCTGTTTGAATTAACTATAATTCTTAGTTCGTTCCAGTTGCGACATACATTGTGGAAGCAATATTATGTCATTTCGACTCTCCTGCGAGGAGAAATCTTCAGGTTCGGAATGGCTTGAGATTTCTCGCTTTTTCTTGAAATGACAATAACTTTACAATGAACGAATTCTCCACGAGGAACTGGTTCCCTTTATGTCCATGGATCTATTAAACAGAAGCGTAGCAAATTTCACAGCACTGGAAGAACTCATCACTGATGGCGGACATGAACTGTATCATAAAGTTGTTTCCAGTATGCACGAACTGTGTTATGCAATATTGAATGCTGAAAAAAACGGGGCATCTCAGAATGAAATAGAAGCCGTTATCAAACCTGCCCGGGACATTCACAGCCGTTCTGTCTTTATCAATCGACTGCAGGAATGGCCGAGAAAATATACCGGTGATTTTGAAACAGTAGAGTATTTGTGTGACCTTCACAATAAGTCTCACTATGGAACAGTAGAGTATTACATTGAAGAATATGCTTTGAACTCTTCCATTGCGCAGCAGCACAGAAACAAACTGCACTATCAGTCCGGAATTATGTTTGATACCCTGCTGAAGGGGAGAATTGACAAAAAGGTATTATCGCTGGGATGCGGGGGATGCCGTGATATTCTGAGTATAGAAAAATATATCCGGGACATTCACAGTGATATTTTCATCAATGATATTGATAATGAGGCACTGGAGCTTTCAAAAACGCGTCTTTCCCGGCTGAAGGGGCTTCACCCTGTTACGGGAAATATTATTCAGGCCTTGAGAAAAATGGAGGCACCTGGCCCCTTTGACCTCATTGTAACAGGCGGGCTCTTTGATCATATGTCCGACAAGCACCTCTCCTTCTTTCTCAAGCAGGCGCTCAACAAGCTTTTGAAGACCGACGGCACCCTCTTCTTTGCCAATGCCGCAGAGGGAAATCCCTTCAGGGTATGGATGGAGTATCTTGCAAACTGGAAATTGAATTACAGATCTGAAGAATGTATTACTGAACTTCTGCGTGCAGCAGGTTATGGCGATAAGGCAGTTACGATGAAGAGAGACGAAACAGGGCTGACCTTTCTGGTAACCGTAATAAATACGTGACGCCTGCCGGCAGGCTCGCAATGACCAGTTATGCAGCAGTCTCAACCCCGGAGGATAACAGATAAGCTTTTCAAGTAATTCAGTTAATGTGCTTTGATCCTGAATCCAAGCCTCTCAATATTCGCTCTTACAATTTCTTTAAAGCTTTCTTCATCCATTTCCAGTTCTGAAGGCTCGTATTCAATAACCGCACTGTCATTGTTGACAACATTGACCGACCGCACCCCCTTTATTTTGCCTACAAATGTTCCAACTGCCCCTACACAGCTGTGGCAGTACACATGCCCTACTTTAAAAGATAAGGTCGCCATTTACACACCTTTCATAGAATTTTTCCGCTCTTCAATATTCTAATATGTGACGTCCCCCTTCTGCAATTGGAGGGGAAGTATCCTCAACGAGGCAACTTCAGGAAGCCGGGCTTTTATGGGCCCTCTATTAAAGGATACTTCGCTGCTCTTTTACCCTGTGATTCCTGTCACATCCTTTATTGCCGGGCCATCTTACAATTAAGGTGTGGGTACTATGAATTAAGCCATGTAACGGTCATTATGAAAACAGACAAGATAGTCCTCAGATTTAAGGATAAGACACTTCTGAAAGGACATGCCAAAGACTTTTCCCCGGGGAAAAAGATCTTTCATATGCGACTGCTCAACGGGGAAACAGTCATGGTTGACGTTGAGAAATTAAAAGCAGTATTTTTTGTCAAAAGATTTGAGGGCGACAAAGATTACAAGTACAGATACAAAGATGCCCTTCCCTGGGGAGGCACCAGGATGAAAGTCAAGTTCAGTGACGGGGAAGTCATGATCGGTTATACCCAGCATCACCAGATTATTGATGATGGTTTCTTTATGACACCAGCCGATATAAAGGGAAACAACACGTGTGTATATATAATAAAGTCATCTACGCATCAGGTTTCATATCTATAGTCCTCCGGCTTAAATTGAATTAACCCTGTTGAAGCCTTAGAATACCTGTAACGAATAGGGTGCAAAGAAAGTTACAGAGGCGCGCACCTGGTATTTGCTTATACATTCCGAATAACAGGTTCTACTATACTGAAAAGAACTGGTTCTCGCCTCGGCGAGTCGCTGGGGCGACCGTCCCAGGCCCGGAATGACAAAATACCATCTACTCACTTTATATGAATACGTTGTATGATCCAGGTCAGTAATTTAAACAAAGCATACGGACTGCAGACTGTCTTTGACGGGGCCGGATTCACAATCAACCCCGGAGAACGTGTCGGCCTTGTTGGAAGAAACGGGCACGGTAAGACCACACTGTTCAGGATGATACTCGGACAGGAACACCCTGAATCAGGCACCATAGGCATCCCCAATGATTACAGGCTCGGTCATCTGTCACAGCATATCCATTTCACAGAAGATACTGTCTTGAAAGAGGCATGCCTGAGCCTTCCTGCCGCTGATGATGAAAAAGATGCATCCTACAAGGCAGAAACAATCCTCATGGGACTGGGTTTCACTACCGACGATTTCACCGTTAATCCCTCGGGACTGTCCGGTGGATTTCAGGTGCGGCTCAACCTTGCAAAGGTGCTTGTCTCTGATCCCAATATCCTGCTCCTCGATGAGCCCACAAATTATCTCGATATTGTTTCGCTGCGGTGGCTGGCGCAGTTTCTGCGCAGCTGGCAGAAAGAGCTTATTATTATTACCCATGACCGAAGCTTCATGGACAGTGTAACAACCCATACAATGGCCATCCATCGATGGAAAATAAAAAAAGTCACGGGACCTACAGACAAGGTGTATCAGCAATTGCTGATGGAAGAAGAGATATACAACAAAACGAGAATCAATGATGAGAAGAAACGTAAAGAGGTTGAACAGTTCATCAATCGATTCAGGGCAAAGGCAACGAAAGCGAGGGCCGTTCAGTCAAGGATCAAGGCGCTGCAGAAAAAGGAACGGCAGGAAGAGCTGTCTGAAATAAAAAATCTGGAATTTACCTTTAACGCTGCACCCTTTACAGGCAGGCAGCTTATGGAAGTCCAGAATCTCGCTTTTGGCTTTGACCCCGAAGCTCCCCTGCTGATTGACGACCTGAGTTTTTACGTTGGAAAAAATGACCGTATTGCCATTATCGGTAAAAACGGAAAGGGGAAGACTACTCTTCTGAATCTTCTGGCAGATGAATTAAGGCCTCTTTCCGGAACAATCAGTCGTCACAAACATATGCAGTCCGCCTATTTCGGACAGACAAACATACTCCGCCTGAACATGGAGAACACCGTTGAACAGGAGATCATGGGCTCACATCCCGACCACAGCAGGAAAGCAGCCCGGGGAATATGCGGAGTCATGATGTTTCCCGGTGACAATGCCCTGAAAAAAATCAGTGTTCTCTCCGGTGGAGAAAAGAGCCGTGTCCTTCTGGGAAAACTGCTTGTCAGCCCGGCAAATATCCTTCTCCTTGATGAGCCAACCAACCACCTTGACATGGAATCCACTGAATCTCTTCTTGATGCTGTTGAAGATTTCAGCGGCGCAGTGATTATCGTGACCCATAGTGAAATGATACTTCATGCCGTTGCCACTCGGTTGATCGTCTTTGATGAGGGCAAGGTTACTTTTTTTGAAGGCTCGTATCAGGATTTTCTCAAACGCGTGGGATGGTCCAATGAGAGGCAGAATGTTGACCGTGGGCCCCTATCGACACAATCTGCGAATGAACCTGTTGACAGGAAATTACTCCGCCGTCAGAGAGCCGAATTAATCAATGAAAAATCCCGCACTCTTGGCAGCCTGAAAAAAAGTATCCATGAAATAGAACGTGAAATCATAGGACTGGAAAAGAAAATCAGCAGGGACAACAGTGCCCTTCTTGATGCTTCGGTACAGGGAGAGGGTGAGAAGATAAAAAAACTGTCAAAGGAAGTCCATGATTCCAAATCAAGGATTGACTCCCTCTTCACTGAACTTGAGCATTTTCATGCCAGGCTTGAAAAAAGCACGAAGGAATTTGAAGAACGGCTGCGCCATACGGAATTATGACGACAAAACAACCTGTCAATCAAGATTTCCCCGCAGTTTTTCTGCATTGAGAATCCGCTGAATGGCGATTTTGTATGCTGCCTTCCTCAATGGGGTCCTGTCCTGTTCATACAGAGAATAGACCCCCTGGAAGGCATTGATCATAACATTCTTTAACTTCTCTTTAACTTCTTCAATACCTTCTCTTCCTCCCAGTAATCACTGTTCAGGTTCTGGATCCATTCAAGGTAACTGCCGGCAACCCCTCCTGCATTTGCAAGGACATCAGGGATAAGCATGATTGACTTTTCAATAAATATCTGGTCAGCATCCGTCGTTGTAGGGGCATTGGCCAGTTCAAGGACAATCTTTGCCTGCACATTACCGGCATTGTTTACATGAAGCTGATCAGACAGTGCTGCAGGGACAAGGACATCACAGTCACAGATAAGCAGTTCATCATTCGAGATACTTTCAGAACCAGGAAACCCTGCAAGTGAGCGGGAGTTTTTTTTGTGTTTGATTGCCTCGTTCATGGAGGATTCGGGCGGCATTTTCCCCCACATTCCCGAATCCCTGAACGGCCACACGCACATCGGATTTCTGCACACCCATTTTTTTCATAGCCTCTTCAAGTACATAAACCCCGCCTAATGAAGTAGAGTAGCGCCGTGCCGACATACCGCCAAGTTCTACTGGCTTTCCCGTTACTGCAGCGGGTGCGTGCCGCCGCATTAAATGTTCATATTCATCAAGAATCCAGACCATAATTTTTTCATCGGTATATACATCAGGCGCTGGTATGTCCTTGAAGGGACCTATAAAATCTGCAATTTCCCTGATATATGCCCGCGTAATCAGTTCAAGCTCCCCCCTGCTCAGTTCCTTTGGATTTACGACGACCCCACCCTTTG
>Ga0111162_1009_pt1 | contig 18913 bp, 17 predicted proteins | sample DeeMarSeWOR28_12_FD_80263 | JGI IMG/M metagenome (GOLD analysis project Ga0111162, IMG submission 80263) | Nitrospira bacterium SG8_35_1 | reverse complement strand
CCGGAGGTGGCGGTTGCCTCTGCTGTAAGGGGCAGAATTACAGATCCACGTGATCTGGGAGAATATCCATATTTTGAGCTTCCGGAAAAATATCTGCCGGGTGACCAAAGGATAGAGGCGCCAAGAGCAAAGGGAGAGGAAGTGGAGATTATCCGGGGGCCCAATATTACTCCGTTTCCGGAGTTCGGACCCCTTGCTGACATTTGGTACGGCTCAGTCCTGCTGAAGGTCGGAGACAATATCACCACGGATCATATCATGCCTGCAGGGGCAAAAATTTTGCCGTTGCGGAGTAATATCCCGGCTATTAGTGAATTTGTCTTTAATTCCGTTGACCTGGAATTCATACAACGGGCTCGTGCTGCCGCGGCCGGAGATCTTGGCGGTATGGTGGTTGGTGGGGAAAATTACGGCCAGGGGTCCTCTAGAGAACATGCAGCCCTGGCGCCGCGTTTTCTTGGGGTTCAGGTCAAACTTGTAAAAAGTTTTGCCCGCATTCACAAGGCAAACCTGATAAATTTCGGTATTGTGCCGCTGATCTTTGAAAATCCTGAAGATTATGAGCTAATAAAGCAAGGCGCTGCAGTGGAGATCCCCGGCATCCGCCAAAAAATTTCCGCCGGGGACAAAACACTGACAGTGCTGGTTGACAAAAGACCGATACATGCAATACTCGAAGTATCCGGCCGGCACCGGGAGATTCTTGTTGCCGGCGGGCTTTTGAACTGGGCCAAGACAGCCTGAGCAGCAGAAACTGTTATTTATGCAAGGTATTTTGCCGGCAGATCTAAAGAGCAGTATGCTGCTGCAAGGCAGAAACCCCCCCCATGGCAATATTGATCAATGTTTAAGTTAGGGTACAAATTTTAAAATTTTTTATATGTCTATTATTATTGAACAAATACTCCATATGCCCAAATGCGGGTGGTGAAATGCCCCAAAAGTACAAAAAATTGTACCCTGGAGCTCCGGCAGGAAAATGTGACAAAGTAATAAATGCCCCGTCTTTGCTGCATTTTTATAAAAAAAACAACAGACAGAAAAAGAAAATGGCATGGCAATTGCAATATTTTTTGTAAGAGTGATACTCTTATCTCCTTTCTCCTGAAAAAGGTCTGCTTTGTCCCCCAAAGTGGGCCTTTTTCTATTTCACCATTCCATATGTGCTTTTCCTCTGTTTCAGGTGGCTGTTAGATGCGTATTAAGTCGACTTCGGTTGCCCTTCTGCTTTGCAATCGGTATCGAACTTCCGAAATCCTGGAAAAAATTGATCAGCTTTGCGCTGCGATTGGCTTCAAGGTCAGCGGTGGTGCCAGGGTTTTATTGAAACCTAACCTGTTGACCGGCAGGAGCCCGGGACATCTGGCATGCACGCATCCTGCATTTGTTGCGGCTGTTGCAGAATGGTTTATTGATCAGGGTGCAAAAGTTGCCATAGGAGACTCTCCTGCTTTTGGCACGGCAAAAGGTGTAATGCGTGCCACTGGAATTGATAAAGCCCTGGCAGAATTATCCGTTGAGTACCTCAACTTTGACCAATCCACCACAGTAAGACTGGGAGGAGGGGTTAAGGTGGAAATGGCGCGTGCGGCCCTGGAATGCGATATCCTGGTCAACCTTCCAAGGGTGAAAGCGCACAGCCAGTTGTTTGTAACCCTGGCAGTAAAAAATTATTTTGGCACGGTGGTCGGTTTCCAGAAACCATGGTGGCACCTGCGATATGGCAATCATGTTGAGCAATTTGCTTCACACCTGCTGGATTTATTGCCGGTGCTGCCATCAGGCGTGTCATTGCTTGATGGTATTATTGCCATGCATGGCACAGGCCCGATTTCAGGCCGGCCATATTCTTTGGGTCTTGTAGCCGGGGCCACCAATCCTGTAGCACTGGACACTGCTCTATTACAGGTATTAGGACTGGGTATGGCTCAAAGTGTCCTCTGGCTTGAATGCAAAAAGCGATGTCTTGCAGGGGCAGAGCCCGATATGCTCAACTATCCCCTGTTAAAGCCCGAGGAATGTTCAGTCAAGGATTTCACAGCACCGGCAATTCTCAAACCTGTTTCCTTTAATCCTCTGAGGATGCTGATCAGTTCCTGCAGACGTTTTGCGGCCCGGGTCAAAGAATCCTCTTGAAAGCCGGAAAATTAGTGGGTAATCTGCACCCTGTTTGCTGCAAAAAAAAACCATCCGGCTGAAACTGGATGAAAGTGAGCTGGAAGCCATAAATATATTATTCGCAGGGGCTGTTATGCAGGCCTGAAAAGGGAGTATTTCAATGTTTCAACTCAATGGCAAGGTGGCATTAATTACCGGTGGTTCCCGGGGGATCGGCAGGGCAATTGCTTTGAAATTTGCCCAAAACGGGATCCATGTCGTGGTTAATTATGTCCGCCACCGCCGGGATGCTGAAAGTACTGCGAAAGAGATTGAGAACTGCGGGGTAAAGTGCTTTGTTGTCAAGGCAAATGTGGCAAATGACGATGATGTCAAAGCCATGTTTGAGCTCATTGAAAGGGAATTCGGGGTCCTGCATTTCATGGTGAGCAATGCTGCCTCAGGGGTCCTGAAACCGGCGCTGGAATTAAGCAGTCGTCATTGGAACTGGGCCATGGATATCAATGCCAGGGCCCTGCTCTCCCTGGCAAGGGAAGGTGTGTCGCTCATGCAGCAAGGCGGCAAGATCATGGCTGTTTCCAGCCTTGGTGCGGTGCGGGCTATTGAAAACTATACTGCAGTGGGGGCTTCCAAGGCCGCACTTGAATCACTGGTGCGTCACCTAGCTGTTGAATTGGGCCCCAGGGGCATAAATGTGAATACCATCAGTGCCGGTGCTGTGGATACCGAAGCCCTGAAAAAATTTCCCAACCGCCAGGAAATTCTTGATACGGCAATTTCAAAGACGCCATTGGGGCGCCTGACCACCCCGGAAGATGTAGCAGATGTTGCCCTGTTTTTGTGCTCCGATCTTGCTGCCATGATACAGGGGCAGACCATAGTGGTTGACGGCGGCTACTCAATTCGCGGCTGAGGCAAACCTGCCTCTGTTATTTGGCCAGGTAAATGACATGAAGATAAGGTCCAAGGATTCGAGAGGTCGAGAAAAAAGGTTAATTTTTATCGATATGCAAAACTGTCTATGATTGACATAATGTTAAGTTTTGCATTCAGTTAAAACTTAACATTCATAATTCAAAATTTATTTTTTACCCTCCTTTCTTAACCTTTTTTTCTGACAGCATTGATTGGCCCCTTTCTATCCTGTTTGAAGTGATTATAATATTATATGAAAGAGATGCCTCGTGAGGCTTCCTTGCTCTTATCTCCTCCATTCTCCACCTTCTGATGCGAAGCTGAGCGGGGCACTTAATTTTAATTGGAAGAGCAGAGAGAATATGGTATAAAAAACATAACCCCACACGCCTTCCGACATTTATTTAAATTCGCGATAAAAAGCAACGAGGGAAGACAGTTGGGGTTATTTTTTTGTCTTTTCCCCTGCAAAACAAATTACTGATTTTGTATTTCGATAATTTTTTCTTTCCTTTTCTGCTGATCATTCCCACCTATATCAATTGTTCATTTTCGCTGCATTTGTATTGAATTCAACAAATAAGATCATTGACAATGAGCGCAAAGCTGTACTATTTAATTCAATCAATATTTCCACTGCATATCTTGACATATTAAGAACCATTCCCTAGTCAATAGATATCATACTAAGAAACTGCCTTTGATGAGGTTCAACGAATTAATGAAGAATAATGTTTTCAATAATCACTGTGCCCAGGTGGGTCTTGACTTTTGACTTATTCAATGCAGTTTAAGATTGCCAGTGGAAATCTTTACTGGTAAATGCTGATTATAAAATCAACATTGTGGCAAGTATCTTGATTTTTTCCACCCCAAAAGTACAATCTTCACAATAGAATTCTAATAATTTAATTTCCCCCTTGATATGAAATGACAAGGGCCACTCAAGCATATTGGATTTAACAGTATGGAAGTTAATTTTGAGGTTCTCGATGTTAAGAGTAATTTTATATTATAAAGTTTATATTATAGTAGCAATTTGTACAGGATTCGCTGGAGCAATCTTTTGTTCGGTTTTTCCTGAAATTTTTAGAGAAGTGAAAAGCTTTAAGGAATTTATCGGGATCTTTATTCTGAGTTTTATTGTATTTGCTTTTGCTGGAATTATATTTGTACTTATTTTAGAAACCTTTACGGGCATGAAGTATTAATATTAAACGTTTAAAGAGGCAGGATTTCGGCCCTGCTTTTCTTATTTCAAACCTCACATAACTGTTATAGTAACTCTCAAAGATGCCCTGAAAAAGTTACGCTTTTGGCAAGAAATTCACACTCCCACCTAACAAATTCCTAAGTTGTTTTTTCATTCCTAAAAACCATCCGGATTCCTGGAAATCGGAATCTGTTTTCCGGAAAATACTTAATGAAACTGAATTGTTTACCTTGGGAATATTTCATGTCATGATTCTGCTCTCTCCTAACAAAAAAAAATAATTATCTTAAATATCATTACGTTAATTGATAGTCCAATGCTACAATGTTCTAACTATTTGATATTGTTATAAAATTGCTGGATAGTGGAATGATTTTTGCATGTAAATAATTTGAGTAATGTTTTGTCTGGCTTTCAGTTTTGATGGGCGATTTGGTGTATCCGGTTACGGATGAGGAGGGTCTATCATGAGAAAGGCGGTGGGATTTCTATTTGTTTTTTTATTAGCATCACTGGCTATAATTACAACCTCGTCCGGTGATGAAACAGTCATCTCACATCAGGCCCACCAGACGGCCGCCCATGGTCCTCTTGTAGCATCATGCGCCGTATGCCATGCCGTGCATGGTCCCGGCATTTTCGCGGACGGCCAGGACCTTGCCAACACCACGGTCTGCGATCCCTGCCACAGTCCTGGCGGCGCCTATGACGGGGTTAATGATCCGAATATCGGCGCCAAGGGCAACTGGGGCTCCGGCGTTTATGACACAGTAAGTGGAGGGCTGTTGCAGGGCAAGGAGAAATGGTGCGTCGGCTGTCACGATGATGATCCTTCCGAGGTCAACGGTGTAAGCGCTCCCAATATCGCCGGCGATGATGCAAGTTTTGGCTACTACAAGACAGGTCACGGCAAACACGGTTTTGAGCAGGCGATTACCTGCCTTGGCTGTCATGATCCGGCTCTTATGCATGTGGACGGCGAGGCAAGGACCTATGCGGCAGCTGCCGATAACTATCAGGCCGGTTACCGGCTGAAATCGGTGGACAGTGAAACGCCCCTGGAAATACCCCGTCCAATCTTACCCTTTAAAGCGGAGCATTCCCGCCTGTGTTTTTCCTGTCACGACAGCACGCCCTTTCTGAACTTCGACAATACGGATACCAATTTCCGCCGCGATGTCAACGATAGTTGCGTTGCTCTGGATCCGCTCCTTGCCTCCGACAGGGTGAACATGCACCGTTATCATTTGGTAGGAATCCAAAGGCTCATATATGACTCCGACTTTGACGGAGTATCACCTGATTCCCCTCCGAGCTGTCCGGCCTGTCATAATGTTCACGGTCCGCGGCTCAAGGACGCTGCGGGTATCACCCATGCTCCTGCCATGATCCGGACCGGTGAACTGATCGGCCGGGAAAGCGAAGGCTCGCTTAACCTCGAATATTTTATCAATTCATGTCCTGACACGACCACTTCTCCCACCAATGAACTGTTTGACGCCACGGGCGACAGCACGGGCGGGTCAATGATTTATGATCCCCTCCAGTTTATAAACCGTTGGACCCGGGGTGGTGTCTGTGGCATGTGCCACACTACAGTTGAACCATACTGGCGCGAAGCAAAAAATATATTAAGCTGCGAAACTTGCCATGATGGTGATCTCAATGCAAGCCACACTGCGACGCCGGGCAGCGACAACGTGTTGGTCTTTGCGGCGGGCCAGCATGATAGTGCTATGATAGGTGACGGTGAAATTTATATCGCCTGTATCAACTGCCACACCACCAATCTCTTCAACATCCATGGAAACAATTGCACCGCATGCCATACTGGTAGTACGTCACCCTACGAATCTCTCGGCGGGAACTGGGCAGGCGGGTGCCAACAGGGCGGCTGCCACACGACGTACCACGGCGAGGTGAGCGACAAGCACAACGAGGTGACCGACTATGCCGGAGAGAGCAACTGCTTGCTATGCCATGGCTCGTGGAGTACCTTCACGGTGGAGCCATCGGCATGCACCAACTGTCATGCAGCCTACAGTCCATCCGACACAACACCACCGGTAACCACCTCCGATGTCCAGCCATCCTATATCGGCTCTGCCGTCATTGAGTTTTCAATGACGGACAACGGCGGTAAGGTCGGCATCGGCACCTTTTACTCTCAGATTGATGAAGACGCGCCTGAAATCGGTTCGAGTATTGTTGTCGATCCGGTCGGCAGTCATACCATCGAATTCTGGGGCGTCGATCAGGCGGGTAACCAGGAATTGTATCATAACACCGCATCCTTTGAGATCTCAGCGGACACGACGCCGCCGGTAACCTCTTCCAATGCCCAGGAGGGCGCCACATACTTCAATGGCGCGAAATTTACTCTCACAGTCGTGGATAACGGCACCTCGGGAGTAAAAACCACCTATTACAAAATTAACGACGGTGCTGTCCAGATCGGGACAAGCGTTGTTATCCCCGCTACGTTCGGGACTTTCACATATATCCTGACCTACTGGTCAGAGGACTGGTCTGGCAATATTGAAACAGAACATAATGTTAACTTTACGGTGAAAAGCGGTACCGGCACCATCCGGCTGGTATGGTGGGACAGTAATACGAATCCGGCTCATGCACCGGACTGTGATTACGGTGATTGGGCCTCCTGGACCGTCAGAAGAGGCGGCTGGTTCGGTCCGGTGGTCGCGAGCGGCTCGGGGGATGCATGCCAGGGTTGGGATGGTATAGATGACATCAGCGTTATCATCGGCAACGTTGGATATTACATAAGAATCGATTGGGTGTCAGGTGACTGGGATGACCAGACTGATTTTCCAAACACCATTGTCGATACGCCTGGAGAAGTCATTACGCTTCACTATTAATTGTTCTTCTAATTCATCAGCCTGAATGCGAGGACGGCAGGTCGAAAATCCCTAGCTCCACCATGTTCAAATATCTCATGCCATGGGGCTGAAACCTGGTAGGATCATTAGTCGGTTTTTTATTGAGGAAAACATATCAAATAAAAAGGTGAGATTAATGAGAAAATTAACAATTGGGGCAGTATTGATTTTGGCAATGACAATATATTCTATGAACGCAGTAGCAAAGAAATCTGAAGATATGACACCATCAGAAGAGACTATGATTATATGTGATTTTCTGAAGGCATATGATACTACCATGGAACTTTATGGTATTTGTGAGGCCTATTGTGAGCCCCCCCGTGATGGCCTGGAAGACATTGTTGTTATGACTGAAGAGGAAGCCAGAAAGTTAGACCCGGCGAGCTTAGTCCTGTTTAACCTCTTTGCAAAGAAGGCAGGAGTAGACGGCCCTGAATTGCCTTGTGTGAACTATGCCGGGTCTTGTCCTGTTTGGACCCAAGAAGAACTGGAGAGAATTGGAACCCATGGTAAGTCTGGCCTCTACGATTATGAATATGTTTCTGGAGACAGAGAGAACTACTATGATAGAGAGTTTGGCGGTAGATTTCACCACTACGCTCAACTTTTAAGATTTGGTGAATCTTATGTTGGTAGATACTCCTCTTCAAAAACGGGCTATCCTAATGCCTACAGAGAAATGGGATTAACGGCAAATGAGTATGATGGGTGTAAGCAGATGCTCATTAACCATGTAACAAATCCTAATCCGTAATTTAGTAAGTGAAAAAATAGCAATCCTCAGAAAGTGCCACAATGTGGCGCTTTTTCCTTGACATAAATATAAGCCAGACATAAATATTTTAAATATATTTAAGTATATATTATTTTTAAATCTAAAACTTTTGGGGAGATTCCATGGTTTCGAATTCTGATTATAAATGCTGCGAAATATGAATTGTGACAATCACCATTGTCTCCCCAGGCATAAACCTGGAACCCCATGTTGGGAAATTGCGAAAGAGGATGAGGTTGCATCAAGTTTTAAATACCTGTAAATACTGTGTCTTATATATACTTAAAAGGGAAGCATCTTTATTAAGCATAAATAATTTGCAAAATCTAATAGAACAGGAAGATTATTGGGAAAATATCGGAACTTTTCATCAAAGTTGTATTTTTATAAGCAAACTCTCGTGGCTAATTTGATATATTAGTTTCAATTGCCTATTAAATGGATCTGTCCATTAGGTATATGAAGCATATCCATTAGGAGGGTCTTTTTTTCTTCTTCATGCACTTGCCTGCAAAATCTTTGGTTTTTATCTTTTAAATACTTATCTTACAAAAAAGCCCCTCTCCGTCTTTGCCCTTCCCAACACCATAGCCCATAAGAGGGGTTTTTTAAATGCCTTGGCATTATGGAAAAATTGTTATATTGATGAACCTATTAAGTGGCGTGGGAGTATGCCATTATTAATCTGTAATGAGGGAGCAGACATGAAAAAATCACTTTGGTGTTTACTTCTAGGATATACCTTCCTGTTTTATCTTGCTGGTTGTGACACTGATGACGGTAGAGCAATTGATCCTGAAACTGTTTTTCAGTTATACCCTCCAGAATATGGCGCTATTGGTTATACAGAAAATTACAATATTACTGGGACCATTGAACTAAATACAGAAGAGACTGAAGTATCTGGAACATATGTAAGTCTAATTGGAAATATAGGTTTACCAGATGCGACTGTTGATACATTTTCTGAATCAGTTTCTCTAGAAGTAACGTCTCAAAATGGAGCAGCAACTATCAATATCAATGGTATAATTTGGTATGATAGTTCGACAGACGAACCTGTCTATATGCATGAAACAATCTCTGGCACAGTACTTCCTCCCCAAACAATAACTGCAACACCACTTGATATTTCCATACTCCCACCTACAGCTAAAGTCGGAGATTTTGGAACGGGTACTTCATGGATTTATAATGACGGGAGAACAAGTGATAGCAATTGGTTTCTACAAGCCTCTAGGAGAGGAGGCGCTTGGCTTACGTCTGAATCGACTGTAAATGATGGCGACACTCTGCTTCGGGAATACATACACTCCGTGAAGATTAATGAACGTGGAGAAAGAGAATCGATATATCTGGAATTAGTTGACTATGTGTCAAACTTTACTATGACCATAAGTGGCGATAGGACAAATTAAATATCTGACTTAATCCACCAGCTAAGCTGGTGCGTCCCAGCTATGCTATGCTGGTAACATGGTGATAAAAATTATATCTGATTTTAACATTACGATAAAGAGGTATAAAAATGGCAGAAACGGTTCGATTTGGGATTTCCATAGATGAAAGGCTCTTAAATAGATTTGATACATTAATCGAACTGAAGCTATTCGGGACCTGATCCGTAATGCTTTGGTTGAAAAGGAGTTGGCCAAGGAGAACCGGGAAGCCTTGAATGCCGTATCACTTGTATATGACCATCACACCCGTGACCTTTCAGAGAAGCTGACCGAGCACCAGCATTCCCATCACAAAGAGATAATTTCCGCCCTGCATGTACACCTTGATGCGCACCGCTGTCTTGAAGCAGTAGTCCTTAAGGGCAAGGTAAAAAATGATCAAGAAACTGGCAGAGGAATTGATCGGTACCAAGGGTGTCAAGTATGACAAACTGATGACAACCACTACGGGAAAAGGCCTTATTTGATTTTCATGCAGATTCTGAATAAGGAAATTACTGAACAATTATATGATGTTATCATCCTTGGAGGAGGCGTTGCAGGTTTGGCGGCTGCCATGACCGCAGGCCAGCTCGGGTTGCGTGTTCTTGTCCTGGAAAAAGCAGTGTTTGGCGGAGCTGTAGCTGTTCTCGAGTCATTAACAAGTTATCCGGGAATAGAGAAGATCGGAGGCTGGGAACTGACGCAGACCATGGTAAAGCAGGCCAGGGATGCCGGCTGCGAATTAATAGATTCAATTGAGGTAAAAACTGCTCAGCAATTGGAGAACAGCTTCTTTGAAATTAAATCGAGCGACGGTAATCAATTTCGAACCCGCTCTATAATTATTACAACCGGCGGTCAGCCGAGACTGCTGGGTCTGGAAAATGAAGCACGCTTTGCCCAGCGCGGCATCCATACATGTGCGCAGTGTGCCGGATCACGTTATTCAGGGAAAGAGGTAGCTGTTGTCGGCAATGGCTCCTGGGCAGTAGAAGCTGCTCTTCATCTACTGGGCTTGGGGTGCAGGGTCAGCTTTATTACGGGTGATGCAAAAATGGACGGCAATGTTTTTTATATCGAAAGACTTCTTGGCCATGAACAGTTTCAATTCATGGGTGGATATCATATTGATAAACTTTACGGGGCAGAATACCTGGAAAAAATTGATGTGGTCGGTTTAAAGACCAATGAAGTGAAGCAGAAAAGGGTTGCAGCTGTCTTTGTCTATCGTGGCATTGTACCGAATATTGATATTATACCCGTTCAGCAAAATGCCCAGGGTTTCCTGCAGGTCGATGAAAATAACATGACATCTCTAGCGGGTGTATTTGCCACCGGCAGGGTTGTTTATGCTGACCTGCCGATCCAGGTTTTAGTGGGTGACGGCAGCAGAACAGCTCTTGCTGCTAATGCCTGGCTGGAATCAGAGGCGCGGCAATTAATTTAGTACGGCAGGGATTGGGTGGGGAGCGCATTCTGGGGGTTCCTGCTTTCTCCGGCCGAGGTAAGCCGGACAGCGCTTGTCCCGGGCAAAGGACATTTCGCTTCGCAGATGCCGCAGCCGATGCAGCGCTCATCGATAACATAAGGCTGCTTGACCAGTACCTTCTCACCCAGGCTGTTCAGCACCTGGGCTTCACGAAACTTGATAGCCTTATCAGGGGTGGGGCAGTGTTCTTCACAGACAATACAGGGAATACCCTTGGCAAAAGGCAGGCAGCGGTTCTTATCAAAATAGATATTGCCGATTTTTGTTAGATGTTTCCTGGCCAGCGTCAGTTCCTCAAGCGCCCCTGTCGGACAGACCTGGCCGCATAATGTGCAGTTATATTCACAATAACCGGTTCTGGCGTTCAACCGTGGTGAAAACATGCCTTCCAGCCCTGCAGAAAGAAAGGTCGGCTGCAACGCATTACCGATGCAAACCTTCATGCATTCGCCACAGCGTACACATCTGCCAAGAAATTCATCTTCCGGCAAGGCACCAGGAGGCCTGACCAGATAGGGATCAGGCCTTTTCGCCATGGTCCTGGTGTCAAGAAAAAAAGGCAGGGTCGCTCCGACTGCCAGGCTGCTGATAAATGTCCGTCGGCTTAGTGCAAAGGCAGGCTGTGCAACTTCTCGTTGCTGGAAACCAAAGGCAATCTTGTTGCCGGGACACATATCCACGCAGTCCATGCAGAGGTTGCATTCCAGTGGGGAGATATTCCGTTCCTCGTCAATTGCCCCCATGCGGCAGACATCCATGCAGTTCCTGCACTTGCCGCATTTTGTGCCGCTTTTGCCCCGCATCAGGGAGAAGCGGGCCGCAATTGCATAAACAGCTCCTACAGGACAGACACTGCGACAGAAAAAACGTCTGTCCAGCCGTTCCAGTAAAAATATGGCGCCAAGGATAAAGAAAGATAAAAAGGCAAGTTCATAATGGTTTTGCCGAAAGGGTAGAATTGTTGCCTTAAGAAAAGTGTAGATCGGTTCGGTCAACATATTAATCCATTCCGGCATCCTTTGATAAGTGAAAGTAAAAAAAGAGGTTGCCAGGACATTCAGGGCAGGATAAACGGCAAGAGCCAGGCTTCTGACCAGGATGGAAAAAGGATCAAAATAACCTGCGGCAGGCAGGCCGAAAAAAGCTCCGATAAGCAGAAAGCCAAGCAGGTAGAATTTAAGGGGACGAAATCGCTTCAGATTTACTTGGTCTGCTGGTGGAATGAAGTTGTGGGCTCCGTCCAGCAGCATTCCCAGAGGGCAGATCCAGCCGCAGAAGAAGCGGCCGAAAACAAAAGTGAGCCCAATAAATATCAAAGAGGGCCACATGAGGGCAAGCAAAGTCTTTGTGGCCAGAGAAGCTGAAAGAGCAAGAAAGGGGTCAATGCGAAAAAGGATGTTTACCGCATAAGAAAGTTCATTGGAGCCGGAATAGTCGGTTTTTATAAAGAGAAAAAGGAACAGAAAAAAGGATAAAACCTGGCTTGACCGGCGCCAGCGTCGCAGTTTCATGCCTTTTTTCTTCATGAAGTAATATCAGGCCTGAATGATCTGCATTCTGTCAAGGTGCATTTCGCCTAAGCCCATATTATAGGCAGCCACCGTTGAAGCTATCTCATCAGGCTGCATGTTGAAAAGCGTTGTGGCAAAGGCATCGCATGCAACCGGGTCAGCAGAGGCAACAAGAGTATCAAGGACCTTTACATCATCAAGGTCACCTCCCTGGGGGCCGTTGCGAAGCAGGATACGGGTGGCATCAATAACGGTAAGCTTTGGCTGGATCACGGTGGCAAGGTCAGCGAGCTTCTGGCCGAGATTGTGATGCATGTTGCCGCGATTGCCGCCTAACACACCCATGCTGTTTTTCAGGCCAAGGGTAAGCTTGCTTAAACCATGGTGCTTGGCAACTGGTACATTGATATAGCTATCAGCCTCAAGAGCGTCCCTGTAAATATCTAACCGGTTTACAGCTTTGCCCCGTTTAATATTGACCGGTACAAATTTGCGTGTATCAGGATGATAGAATTTAAGCCTCTTATCATTAATTGATTCCAAGGCCTGCTGAATTCCGCTGTTTACATAGCACCGCCTTGCCTCATTGCACGTACGGTCAAACACCATGACCGTTTTGGCACCAGCCGCCAGAGACTGCTCTGCCAGCGCCTTAACCACCAGAGGATGTGTGTTGGCAGCCTGGTCGGGACTGCGGTCCCATGCCATGTTGGGCTTGATGACCACCCGGTCTCCGGTTTTCACAAACTTTCCTATGCCACCCAAAGGTTTAAGTACCCTGGACACAAGTTCATTATAATTTTTGTCCTTACCATGTGATACCACAGGGGACTCTTTTTCAGCGGCAAGAAGTTCAGGTCCTATTCGAAAACTTGGAATGGAAGTGGAGATGCCCGCAGACCAGAGCAAGACCTGTTTTATAAAGTATCTTCGATCCATGTTCAACCTCCCATAGTAGATGGATTAGATTTTATGAAATAATAATGCAAAAATCTGTAAAATAAAAATACAGTTTCAGTTTTTTCCCCATATTATCAGGGCCAGTTTATATACAGTGGAGCGCGGAATTTTGTATTCTTTGATGATGCTTTGCACTGCATCTTTTAAGCTTTTCTGCTTTGAATTTTTGAAGGTTTTAAGCATCTCGGCAATTTTTGCATCCGGGATTGCGGGTGCATCGTCTGCCCCTGAAATGATAAGCACCGACTCCCCTTTAATTTTTTTGTCCTGGCACCGGGAAAGAAGGGTACTGATGGAACCCCGGCTCAGTTCTTCGTGCATCTTTGTCAATTCCCGACACCAGAATATCAGGCGGTCCCCAAGTATATCGCTACAATCCTGCAGAAATGATGGGAGACGGTGAGGGGCTTCAAAGAATACCAAATGTCTTTTTTCCTGGCACAGGGTATGCAGAAGATCCTGCCGCTGCTTTTTACGGGACGGGGCAAAGCCAAGAAAAACAAACGAGCTGTCAGGTATGCCGGCTACAGAAAGAGCGGCCGTAAGAGAAGACGGGCCGGGAACCGGTTCTATCTTGATGTTTTCAGATGCCGCCTTCTTTACCAGAATGGAGCCGGGGTCTGAAATGCCCGGAGTGCCGGCATCAGATACCAGAGCGATATTATGGCCCTGGAGAAGCTTATTGATGATGACCACAGATCGTTCCTGCTCCTTTTCTTTGTAATAACTCAGGGTCGGAGTGGAAATGTTAAAATTGGCGAGAAGTTTCCGTGTGTGCCGTGTGTCTTCAGCAGCAATGAGGTCAACTTCCTTTAGAATCCGCAGGGCCCGAAATGTTATGTCTTCAAGGTTGCCGATAGGTGTGGCAACAACAAAAAGTGTTCCTCTGCCGGCAATCTTCTGCGACGAAGCTTTTATAGTTTTTTTTCTTTTTCCGGACATAATCTCAACATGTTTCAGAATATTATTTGATCAATAAACTTACTACCTTTTTATTGACTTTTCGTAAAGAGAAGGTATTATATGAGTATATGCTCATATATAAAGAGGTGGTGCTGTGAAACGGATAAAAGATACATGCGATTGCCGCATAATTCATGATGAAAAGGTAGAGGAGGCGCGGCAAAGGGCTCTTGACGATACGGCAACAGATGAACTTTGCCAAACCTTCAAGGCACTTGGCGACCCGAGCCGGCTTAAAATCTTGTGGGCTTTGAATCATCAGGAAATGTGCGTCTGTGATATCGCAGCATTCCTGGGAATTACAGAATCGGCTGTGAGCCACCAACTTCGATTACTCCGCACACTACGCCTGGTGAAAAACAGGCGGGCGGGAACAATTCTCTACTATCGTCTGGCTGATGATCATGTTTCTCAGCTTGTCAGCATCGCCCTGGAGCATATTCAGGAGTAGGGAAGCCGAAAAACAGAAAGAAAAGAAAGGGTTAATTTTCTGCAAATAATCTTGTAACCATGATACACGTAATCATTTCAGTACTAAAGGAATCCTGGCATCTGCTGCTTGAGGCCTCTGTATATATACTGTTCGGTATGCTTATCGGCGGCCTGCTCAAGGTTTTTTTAAGTCCCTCTTTTGTTGCTGATCATCTTGGCAAAGGAAAAATCAGCTCAGTAATCAAGGCAGCCTTGTTCGGCATACCCATACCTTTGTGCTCCTGCGGTGTCCTGCCTGCTGCCGCTTCCTTAAAAAGACAGGGGGCAAATAACGGCGCTACAACAGCCTTTCTTATCTCAACTCCAGAATCAGGGGTTGACTCCATGGCCATAACCTATGCGCTTCTGGACCCGATCATGACAATAGCCCGCCCGGTTTCGGCTTTTATTACTGCAGTTGCGGCAGGTATAAGTGAAAACTTGCTACAGACTCAGAAAGAAGAGGATTGGCACCGGGTAATTGACAGAAGCTGTCCCATTGATAATTGCTGCGACGGCAATGAATGTCCACCTGAGGAACATGCCAGGCATCATACTTTTACCGAGAAATTGTGGTCCGGTCTCAAATTTGCCGTTGATGATCTCTGGGGTGACTTAGCGGGCTGGTTTTTTGCCGGTTTGCTCCTTGCCGGAGTTATTGCAGCGCTCATCCCGCAGGAATTGATGACCCAGTATCTCGGCGGCGGACTGCATTCCATGCTGATCATGCTGCTGGTGGGTATTCCCATGTACATCTGCGCCACTGCTTCCACCCCTGTGGCCGCTGCTCTGATCCTCAAAGGGGTCAGTCCAGGGGCAGCCCTGGTATTTCTCCTGGTAGGGCCGGCAACCAATGTTACTTCGCTTTCAGTTCTCTATGGATTACTGGGTAAAAGGGCAACGGTAATTTACCTGGTTATGCTGTCACTGTTTGCTGTGTTATCAGGCCTGGTGCTCGACAGTATTTATAGCGGCTTCGGGATTTCGGCCAGTGCCATTGTCGGGCAGGCAGGGGAGGTTATTCCCTCCTGGTTGCAGCTGACCGGAGCAATAATGGTTATTCTGCTTTCTGTGAAGCCATTGTACATTCTAATACTGGACCTTTTCCGGAAGCTCCGCAAACCTCCCGGGCATGAAAGTTATCCGAGAGAGGGAGGGGAGAAACTGCCGCCTGCCGAGCAGATGAAGGGCGACTGCAGGGCGCCGACCTGAGGCTGCAGTTAAAGGGGATTGGTCTAATTCTGTATATGAATATTTTACATTAAATTACTGAAAGTAGGATAAAATGCATAGTTCAACACTTGATCAATGGCAGCATCCGCATCGCATAATGGTTGAAAATGCTCAAGGTGAGCGAAGAACCTGGCTTGTCATAATTATCACTGTCTCCATGATGATAATAGAGATCGGGGCCGGGTATCTTTTCGGTTCCATGGCATTGCTTGCCGACGGCTGGCACATGGGCACCCACGCAGCAGCCCTTTTAATTACGGTCTTTGCCTATAGTTATGCCAGACGCCACTCGGATAATCCCCAGTTTACCTTCAGCACCGGCAAGGTTGGAGTACTGGGAGGGTTTGCCAGTGCCGTGGTTCTGGGTGTCATAGCCCTTCTCATGGGAGGCGAATCCATTACACGGTTGTTCGCCCCGGTTCCCATTCAGTTCAATGAGGCAATAGGCGTGGCTGTTCTCGGTTTGATTGTCAATCTTGTCTGTGCCTATCTCCTGCATGCCAGGCATGGTGAAACCCACGCTCATGAACATCACCATGAACATCACCAGCATACTCATCATCATGACCATAACCTGCGGGCAGCTTATCTGCATGTCCTGGCTGATGCCCTGACATCGTTTCTGGCGATATTTGCCTTGCTGACCGGTAAACATTTCGGCTGGGTCTGGATGGACCCGCTTATGGGTATTGTCGGCGCTGTTGTCATTACCCGCTGGTCTTACGGGCTGCTTACCGATACAAGCAGGATACTGCTGGACAGAGAGGCAGCTCCCGAACTGGCAGAAAAAATCCGCTCAACCATTGAAGCCGACTCCGATAACCTTGTTGCTGACCTTCATGTCTGGCAGGTAAGCCCGCACCATCTTTCCGTGATCTTAACCGTGGTCACCCATTTTCCTAAAGCCCCGGATCATTATAAAGCACTCATAAACGACTTCATCGGGAATGCCCATGTGACCATCGAGGTGCAGGAATGCAAAACTGAGCCGTGTTTACTCCCCGGTGGCAATAACCGATAAAGCAATAATACAACCCTAGCACATATATGGCGCAGACATATATGCCGGGTTATTCCAACTGCTCCATCTTTTACTCCCTGACGTTATACTTCCAGGCCTGATTTTTTTATGAGTGCTCATTCATTAATGTTGATTATTTTTTCAGTTATGATAAATTAATCAACAAGTTATATGGGCGATACATTTAAGATTTATTATTAAAAATACTTGAAGCCTGCCAGGTTTCAACATGGAGGAGATTTGTGATGCTCAGGCAAATAACTCTCAAATTTCTGTTATCAGCCTCCAGGGGTAAGTCCCTTGCCTTGGAGGCTTTTGTTTTTTGGGGGAAAGCGAAAGGCAAGCGGTGAAATGCGAGGGGCAGTTTCAAGAAAAATAAAAAACAAGGTGAACTGTCCTGTAAACAGCAGTAGGAAACTTAATCCATGGCTTGGTAAAAAGCCATAGACAAGGAGGATGCTTATGAAATTTCTCAAATCATTTCTCGTGGTATTGCTGGTGCTGCTGCCAGCAGTCTCATTTGGCAAAAAAGCGCAGACTATCGAGGAGCTTGCAAAAATGTATGACTCAACGAGATGCAAAGAGTGCCATGAAGAAATATATGCTCGTTGGGAAAAATCTCACCATGCCAGGTCTTTAATGGGCGTACAGGGCGGTATGTTTATGACCCCTTTGGCAATGAAGGGCAAAACACCTTTTTCTCCTGATTCTCCAGATAAGGCTACTTTAGATACTTTTCCATGCTTTAAGTGTCATCTGCCCCAGGCTCTTGTATCTGCAGATGATGCATTTGCAGTTGACTACTCAAAAGCGCTTATTGCCCAGGACAGTAAGAGGGTCAGTCAGCTAAGAATTACCTGTATCGTCTGCCATAATACTAAAGCAATTATCCATCAGCTTTCTGACGGGGAACCGGAAAAGAATGTCCTTTACGGTACAAAAGAGGTCGCATCACATGACGACGAATTCTTTACCAAGATCAAAAAGGGTAAAATTATGGATCATGCAATCATGTGCGGCCAGTGTCATGGTCTCGGGCCAAATCTTGAGTTCAAGAATCCTGTGCAGTGTGCCACCCTTTATGGAAGCTATGAACATAACTATATTTCCAAGGGCGGTACGCAGCAGTGCCAGGAATGCCACATGCAGGATGTTGATGGCTTTGCTGACCATCTGATTGCACCGAATTGGGACGATCTTGCAGGAACCAAAGAGATTCTCCAGGATACCATCTCGATGGATGTCCAAACTCTTGGATATGACTGGTTGCTGAAGTCCAAGGACTGGAAACCCATGGTGGTCGTCAATACAAAGATTACTCAGAATGCAGGACATCGCATTCCAGACGGCTGACCTTCCCATAATCGAGTGGTCCTGGAAGTGACCGCAAAAACAAAAGACGGGAAGGAAGTATACAATTCAGAAAAGCATTATCATACCCAGGCAACGGACTGCAAAACCAATAAGATGCTCTACGGTGCCCAGGTGAAAACACAGTACATCAGGGATACGGCCCTGCAACCTTATGAAACAAAGGCAGAGTCTTTTGAGATAATGCTGCCCGAGGGAGTCAGGGATGTTGATGTAATCGTTTCGCTCAGGTACGAGATCAATAAACCTTCTAACTTTATAGAAATTGCCAAAGTTACCAGGAAGGTGTCTTTGGACCGCTAAAAGAATTAGCTTTGCATGCAAAAGGCGATGCCCACTGTGGCATCGCCTTTTTTCTACACACTTCGGCATTCAACATTCCTTGGAGTCTCGCAAGCTCGCTTACCTGTTCGACATTCTCTTTTCCCCCAAAAAAAATCCCCCATCCATTGCTGGATGGGGGATTTCATAAAAAGGATTCGGCGGCGACCTACTCTCCCACCAAGTCGCCCTGGCAGTACCATC
>Ga0111162_1010_pt1 | contig 19024 bp, 18 predicted proteins | sample DeeMarSeWOR28_12_FD_80263 | JGI IMG/M metagenome (GOLD analysis project Ga0111162, IMG submission 80263) | Nitrospira bacterium SG8_35_1 | reverse complement strand
CGGGCTGGATAAGCTGGCCTGGAATGATATCGAGGTCGAGTACGACCCTTACAAGTACAACTCCTTTGCTGTCAATGCCGGGGACCAAATATACAGGTTGACCAGCGAGATACAAAAGCTTATTAAAAAAAATACAGAGTCAGGAAGGCTGCAGCAATTACCCTCCATGCTCGCCTTTCAGTCGGTTGTTGATGCAACCGTGTCAGCCTCAGCCCTGGTCACCGGGCTTTTCGCTAAACTTCCCGCGTCCGGACATGAACTGGTATTCTTTGATATAAACCGCATTAACGGGGCTGCCAGATTCTTTCATAATGACCCAAAACCCTACCTGGACAGGATGCTCTACGATGAAAAACTTCCCTATAAACTGATACTGGTAACCAATGAAAATCAAGAAAGCCGCAAGGTCAATTTCCTGCGCAAGGAAGCCGGCACAAATGTTGTCGATAATGCACCCCTCGGCATGTCCTGGCCCCTGGGTATTCATTCACTCGCCCATGTTTCGCTTCCCTTTAGGGAATCCGATCCTCTTTACGGTGCAAACAGCTCTGAAGAAAATCCCGGAATTCATCTGGGGAACATTGCTCTGCAGGGAGAACGCGGGGTGCTTAGAGTTTCGGCTGCCGCCATGCTGCGGTTGCGCTGGAATCCTTTCTATGCTTACCTTGAGCAGCGTGTCCTGGATTTTGCCGGATTAACGGGGCATTAATGAACATTTCTGCCTCACCGGCTGAGGATCTTTTCAAAACGCTTGGCCAGGCGCGCAATCTGTGGCCAGTCATGGGTTACAATATCCTGGGAATGGGCCAGATTATTGCGCAGTGATTGGAGTTCCTTGCTTATCTGTTTTGCAATTCTTTTAGAGTTAAACCCCAGATATTCCAACTCCTCAGGATCTTCAATAATTATCCTTGCCTTGTCGGAAAACTGCAGGCAGTCAAGCAGATCACATTTCTGCTTTCTGCGCCTTCTCTCCTCCAATAGTTCTTTAGCTTTGCTCAGTCTGGTCGAGCTTATCAGGCTGCTCCAGCTTTCATCCTCCCATTTCATTCTGATCCGTTCAGCAAAATTCATCTCTATTAACGTGATCATGCCAAAAAGCCACATACGGACAATGGGTTTTTGAATGTCCGATCGTGTTATGACTCCGGCAACGCTTCCCAACAGGGAGACAAAACAATGGGTATGGCGCGTGAGGACATGGATAACTTCTGAAAGGGAGGCGTCCCCATCCAGCACCTGGTCCTTCCTGAACTGACGCACACATTTTGCGAGTTTATCTTTGCAAATATCTGCGGGCAGAACATACCCATCTATAAACCCATCAATCCTAACACCTGCCTCAAAGAGGTTCAGTTCTTCCATCTTTTGCAGTATTCCCGGCCCCTTTTGTTCACCGTCAAAAGATCGCAGAGGTTCGGCTATATCCTTGGCTGTAAAGGCCGTTATAAATTGGAGTTGTGCATGCTGATGCGAAAGCAATTTGTCTGCTGCTGAATCTTCCTGCTCCCCACCCTGAAATAATATTGGTATGCGCTCTATTTGCAGCGATGCTGCACAGTCAGAGAGTAATTGCCTTGCCTGTGCAAAGAGTTCTGCATCGCCATCACCCAGAACTTCCAGAAGAGCTGCCATTTCAGTGAGAAAGACACGGGCAAAGCGGAGGTTGTTATTGCATATATCACGGCAGTTATCAATAAGGTCTGCCAATTTGATGGTTTTTGCCCGCGGCATTGCCTGGGCAAGGTGGGCTCTGTCAATAGCTTTGCGGACTGCCCGGTTCCCGTCACTGGCTTTGCTGACATCCGTGAGGTCTGAAACTAATTGCGCTGTACCAGCCCCGAACTCCCTCTCGATATCATGAAAAGTAACCGGCGTGTCCTCCACTGTGTCATGCAGCCATGCAGCTGCAATCATCTCCGGGTCATCGGTTACTGTACTCACCAGTTCCGCAACTGCCTTTAAATGAATATCATATGGCTGGTTTGTATACTTTCTCTTGTGGCGTATGCGCTTATGTGCCTGGGTTGCGTAATGCTTGGCCTTCTTTATCTGATCAGTCGCCGGGCTCATTATTTTATTTGCCATTATTTTACCTGCAGCTCGTCTATACCAGGTGCAGTTCCTGCATTCTTTTCATGAAATCATCGCGATCCTTAAAATGACAGGTCTGCAAACCTGCAGCTGTCGCCCTATCAATATGGCCAATATTGTCATCGACAAAAAGTGTTTCACCGGCTTTGACTTTTAGCTCCTGCAGAATTTCACCAAATATAGTTGGATCGCGCTTTGTTTTACCGATATGGAAACTGTTGAAAACCACATCAAAGTATTGAAAGAAATGGTACTTGGCATCGAGCTGATCAAGCCAGTCGGACTGATCGCTTAATATTGCTGCCTTAATACCCCTCTGCCGCATGGATCTAACTGCTTCCAACATCCAGTCCCGGGGATAAACCGGGAAAGTATTTCCTGCCGTAATTCTTCATCCGGTGCCATAATACCGCTGTGCTGCCGCACTTCACTCCAGTACTCTTTTTCCGAGCCTATGCCGGTCACATATCCAGAATTGTAAACAGCCTCATTGGCCATATGAAAAAACCGTTTCTGGTCAAGCCCGAATTTCTCGGCAATGGCATAAAGCCCTTCCTGGAATCCCTCTTCAGCTATCACCCCTCCGAAATCCAGCAGCACTGCCTGTATTTTCATGCTTTATCCCTGCAATAATTTTTGATTGGCTTCCCTAAAACAAAAATGCTTATATTATATTTTTATTACTATTTTTTTAGCATTAAGTCATTAGACCTATGAAATCCATACAAATATATTTACATGCAGCTTTATATTTTTTCATTATTGGTTGCAGCAGTTCTTTTGCCGCAGAACCCTTGGGCAAGACTGAGACAGTTGTCCTGCTCCACGGCCTTGGTCGTAGCGCAAAGTCAATGGTTTATATGGAAGAGAAACTTAGTGCAGCAGGGTATACTGTATATAATTATGACTATGAATCCCGAAAGAATGAAATCAGTTACCTGGTGGATGATCTGCAGGAATTTTTAGAGGCCTGCTGCCTTGGAAAAGAAACTTCCTTGCATTTTGTCACCCACTCTCTAGGGGGTATTCTGGTCAGGGCGCTCATATCTGAAAAAAGGCCTGAGAACCTGGGTCGGGTGGTCATGCTGAGCCCCCCGAATAAGGGAAGCGAAGTGGCCGATTATATAAAAGATTACTCTTTATTCAAAAATATCCTAGGTCCGGCGTCCATGCAGTTGGGCACAGATCCTGACAGTATGCCAAATCGATTGGGTCCTGCTGATTTTGAGCTTGGGATAATAACCGGCAACCGGACAATTGACCCAATTTCCTCGTGGATCATTCCTGGAAAGGATGACGGCAAGGTTGCAATTGAAAGGACAAAACTGGAAGGCATGGCTGACTTTCTGGTGATGCCAGTCTCCCATGCTTACATCATGGAAAAGCCGGAAGTGGTAGATGAAGTCATTCATTTCCTGCAGCAGGGTAGATTCAGCCACTCTGAGTTGCTGCCTGCGCCAGGTGAAAAAAATAACTAATTGCCTGGCCTGGGATTTTGCTTCAGGATAGATTAAATTATCCTTTTATATTAAACTGACAGCAAAGGAAATATTATGCGTTTACAGATTTTCCCTGCCTATTACTCCAGGAGAAGTCTATTTTTCAGGCTCCTGGCAATTGCCTTGTTCCTCAACCTGACGGCATGTGCCGGCAAGCCGCTAAATGAGATATTTCTCATGCCGGCTCCTGACATTTATGATGCCGGGGCAATTGACCCTTTTAACGCCACTCACCCCATCGAGAAAATTACATATAAAGGCATTCTTTATGCCACTGACCGAAAGCCGGCTGCAGAAGAAGATGAAAACAATATTTATCTGAATGAAAGGGGTTTTCTCCTGCGCCTGGGGCTGGGTAAAATTGAGCTTGGCGATAATACCATGACCTGGGAGGAAGCCCGGGAGATCTCTCTGCTTAAAAACCGTACAGAAAAATACCCACTGAGGATTACCGAGGTCGAGGAGATCGGTGTACTTGCAGAGAGTTACTCAAACTTTATCCCTCCTGAGGGATCTGACATTGAGCGGCCCGGTCGAGAATTTGCCGGCTTGATCAATAAAAAACTAGCCAAGTCTAAAAACAAGGACATTTACATCTATGTGCATGGCTACAAGGTCGTTTTTGAAAATCCCCTGCTTGTCGCGACTGAACTTTGGCATTTCCTGGGCTATGAAGGTGTCTTTATTGCCTTCGCCTGGCCTTCGACACCCAAAAGATTAGCCTACTTGTCTGACCTGGAAACAACTTCGCTTTCCGCCTATAACCTCCGAATACTCCTGCAATATCTGGCCAGGGAAACCGATGCGGAGAATATTCATATCATCGGTTACAGTGCCGGTACAAGGTTGGTGATCAATGCCCTTAATCAATTGGCACTTATGTACAAAGATGCGGAAAAGGAAACTTTCCGCAAATACCTGCGTATAGGCCATGTCATTCTGACCGGGAGTGATTTTGATCGCCAGCTTTTTGCTGCTTACATAGATGAAGGGATCCTGAACGTGCCCAAGGATTTTACCGTGTACCTGTCCGAGATGGACAAGGCCCTCAGCCTTTCTAAATGGATGTTCAACCGGGACAGGTTGGGGCAGACATGGGATGAAAGCAAAATGACGGATTTCATAGCTGACTGGCTCTGGAAAACCGATGACTTAATCTTTATAGATGTGTCTGATGCTGAGAAAGCAACAACCGGTAACGGCCATGCATACTTCCGCAAGAGTCCGTGGGTCAGCAGCGATATCCTTTCAACCCTTATGTATGACCTTTCGCCGGGGGAAAGGGGGCTGTCACACACTGAGGAATGGCCGATCTGGAAGTTCCCGCCGGACTATATTACCAGGCTGACCGATAAACTTATTGAGCGCAATCCTGCATTAGCACCACTCAGCCAGTAAAAAGTAGAATAAGTTCAGTTCATCTCTTGAATTGTCAATGGATTACGGTATGCGTGCCTTCAGTAAAACTAGCGCGAAATATTCCAGCATCCTCTCCGATATTTACTGTCCCTCAATCCTATGGCAAAGGGAAAAACAACACCTGATGCTGTAAAGGAAAATACCTAAAAATCTAATGCAACCTGGCAATTTTTTTGTTAGAAATGTTTCATACGTTTTTAATTATACGATACCGGATATAAAGTACATATCCCCTTAACAAATAAGGAGGTTGATATGAAATCTTTTGTTCATGGTTTATTGGCAGTGGCAAGTGTATCTTTTTGTCTGCTTACCTCACCAGCGAATGCCGAGAGCTCCCCTGGGCTGCCGGCGCCAACCCCGGATGTCGAAAGTGCTTTTCCGGCACAGAAACATTTTTCACCCTATGCCGGGCGTGACTTTCCGACACAGGTCTTCTGGGGCGATACGCATCTGCATACCGGGATGTCCATGGACGCCGGTGCTTTTGGGGCGAGGCTCAATCCCGAAGATGCCCACCGCTTTGCACGCGGTGAGGAACTGACCTCATCTACCGGACTGCGGGTGAAGTTATCCCGGCCGCTGGACTTTCTGGTTGTCGCCGATCATTCCGACAACATGGGGTTCTTCCCGCGGCTCTATGCGGGCAATCCCAAGATGCTGGCCGACCCCACCGGCAGGCGCTGGTACGACATGGTGCAGGCCGGCGGGCAGAAGGGCGTTGAGGCCGCGGTGGAGATCATTGTTGCCTTTTCTCAGGGTACGTTTCCTGAGGCGTTGGCCTCGTTGCCGGGGAGCCAGGCCTATCATTCCGCCTGGGAGGAAACCATTAAGGCCGCCGAAAAATATAATGATCCGGGCCACTACACTGCGTTTATCGGCTACGAGTGGACGTCGAATACAGGCGGCAACAACCTGCATCGCGTGGTCGTCTATCGTGACGGAGCTGGAAAAGCCAGTGTCACCGAGCCATACACGACACTGCAGCCACTGGGCAGCGACAATCCGCGCGATCTTTGGAAATGGATGAACCACTACGAGGAAAAGACCGGCGGTAAGGTGCTTGCGATCCCGCACAATGGTAACCTCAGCAACGGGATCATGTTCCCGATCATTGATACCTTTACCGGTAAGTCGTTTGATCGCGCTTATGCCGAGACGCGGGCCAAGTGGGAACCGCTGTACGAAGCCACCCAGATCAAGGGCGACGGTGAAGCGCACCCGTTCCTCTCTCCTAATGACGAATTTGCCGATTATGAGACCTGGGATAAGGGCAACCTCGACCTCAGCGTGCCCAAGAAGAACGACATGCTGCAGTCTGAATATGCTCGAAGTGCCCTGCAGACAGGCCTGCAGCTCCAGCGTGAGCTTGGCGTCAATCCTTACAAGTTCGGCATGATAGGTTCGACCGACAGTCATACCGGTCTCGCCACGGCAGAGGAGGAGAATTTCTTTGGCAAGCACTCCGGGACCGAACCGAGCCCAGAGCGTTACAAACATCCGATGGCCGAGGCACCGAGCGGCAGATACGAGAGTTGGGACATGGTCGGCGCGGGTCTGGCCGCGGTCTGGGCCAGAGAGAACACCCGTGAGGCAATTTTTGACGCCATGATGAACAAGGAGACCTATGCCACGACCGGGCCCCGCATGCTGGTCCGTTTTTTCGGCGGCTGGGAATTCACGGCCCAGGATGCAATGGTTCGCCTGCCTGCCAATCTGGGTTATACAAAAGGCGTACCCATGGGTGGCGATTTGCCGCCGGCCCCCGAAGGAAAATCAGCACCGACCTTTTTGGTTGGGGCTCTCAAGGATCCACTGTCCGGCAATCTCGATCGCATCCAGATCGTTAAGGGCTGGCTGGATAAGGGAGGCAAACGGCAGGAAAAAGTTTATGACATAGTATGGGGCGACGCAGATAAGCGGGCACCTGGCAAGGACGGCAAGCTGCCACCTGTGGGTAATACGGTCAATGTGGCTGAAGCCACCTGGACCAACACAATCGGTGATCCGGAATTGATCACCGTGTGGCAGGACCCGGAATTCGATCCCAAACAGCCGGCCGTTTATTATGCCCGCGTCATCGAGATCCCGACCCCGCGCTGGACGGCATACGAGGCGAAGCGCTTTAACATCAAACTGCCGCCGGAGGTGGAAATGATCACCCAGGAACGGGCCTACACCTCTCCGATCTGGTATACGCCCTAAGACTCTATGTAGAATACAGAAGGTTATAATCGTAAGTCTATAATCTAAAGTTTTACCTTGAAAGTTGACACGGGGATGCGGAATGCCGTATCCTCGTGTTTTTTATTGTTCATTTAAGGATATCTTGCATGAAAAAAATTTTACAGGATCCGCTGCTACACTTCCTGCTCATTGGGGCTGCGCTGTTCCTTGTTTTTGGATTTTTCAAGGGTTCGACAGGGAACGAGGAAAACAAAATTGTCATCACCTCTGGAGATATTGAAGCCATGCAGGCTAATTTTGCCCGCACCTGGCAGCGGCCACCCACAGATAGTGAGCTTTCCGGTCTCATCGAAAATCAGGTGCGTGACGAGATTGCTTTTCGAGAAGCTGTTGCCATGGGGCTTGATCAGGATGATGCCGTGATCCGCCGTCGTTTGCGCATGAAGATGGAACTCTTGGTTGAGGATATTGCCGGTCTTACGTCACCGACGGATGAGGATCTGCAAGCCTATTTGGAGGAACATATGGATTCGTTCCGCCAGGAACCGCAGATGTCATTCAAGCAGGTTTATTTGAACAGTGATAAACGCGGCCCCGGAGTGGATGAGGTCGCCCGTAAAATGCTGGCAGAACTCACTGCAGCCGGCCCTGGAGCAGACCCCGAAGCCTTCAGTGATCCGAACATGCTGCCCAAGGACTTTCACCTCTATTATGCCAGCGACATTGAAAAACTTTTTGGGAATTCTTTTGCCAGGGACTTATTGAGAGCTGAACCGGGGAAATGGACTGGACCTGTCTGGTCAAGCTACGGCCTACACCTGGTGTTTGTCAGGGATCGAATCGAGGGGCGAGATCCTCAACTTGCTGAGGTGCGTGAGGAGGTGGAACGGGATTGGGCCGCAAAAAGGCGCAGGGAGTTCAGGGATGAAACCTATAAGAAATTGCTGGAGGGTTACACAGTAATAATAGAAGAGACGATGCCCTCTAAAGGTGATAACAAGTTTTCAACAAGGAGCAAATGATGCGGCCCTTTCTTGTTGTTATTATGGTTTTGCTGGGTGTAGTTTTTACGGGATTAGCCTCTGCCCATGAAAGCCAGCCCGGGTCGCTTGAGATAAAGCAGCTGGCCCCGGATCGCTATGACATCACCTGGCGGGCGCCCATTTATTACGGCAGGCCGCATCCGGCCAAATTAGAATTACCCGAAGACTGGCAAACCATCAGCCAGCCCACCCAACGGCGAACCGTTGATGCCATAATTTTCCAGCGTGTGGTTTCGACCGAAGGAAAAAGTATTGAGGGAAAAATTATCAGGTTTCCCGGTCTCGAAGCCACCATCACCGATGTTTTTATCCGGCTTAAACGGCTTGACGGGACAGTGATGTCCACGGTGGCCCGTCCCACAAAACCCTGGGCGGAACTGCGCGGCGAGCGCCCCTGGCATGTGACAGCCGGCGAGTATCTGGGTCTCGGCTTTCACCATATCCTGATGGGCGTTGACCACCTGCTTTTTGTCCTGGGATTGCTGCTGATCGTGCAGGGCCGGATGATGCTGTTAAAAACCATTACATCCTTTACCGTGGCGCATTCCATCACACTGGCCATTGCCACCCTGGGATATGCCAATGCACCCCTGCCGCCGCTTAACGCTGCCATTGCCCTCTCCATCCTGTTCCTGGGCCCGGAGGTTGTGCGTTCCCGGCGAGGGGAGACAAGTTTGACTATAAGGTTTCCCTGGTTGGTGGCCTTTGCCTTTGGGCTGCTGCACGGATTCGGTTTTGCCAGTGGTCTGTCCACCACCGGCATGCCAAAAGCCGAGTTGCCCTGGGCCCTGCTCTGGTTTAACGTGGGAGTTGAGCTTGGCCAGCTGGTCTTTGTTTTCCTGGCCCTGGCCCTGGCATGGTCATTTAAGACCCTTGAAGTCCGCTGGCCGCGCTGGGCCCAGGCCCTGCCCGGATATACGGTGGGAAGCCTCGGTGCTTACTGGACCATTCAAAGGACTGTTATTCTCCTCGGAGGAATTTTGAAATGAAAAAACACGGAAGAAATCTGGATTGTTTCATGTGTTTTCTGGTATTGGCTGTGTACCTTCTATGGGCACCATCTGCCCAGGCCCATGTTGAGCAGGGACAGGCAGTCGGTTTTATAACAGGCCTTGAGCATCCCTGGTCAGGGCTTGACCATGTGCTGGCCATGATTGCCGTGGGACTGTGGGGTGCCCAACTTGGCAATCCGGCCCTGTGGGTCCTGCCTGTCACCTTTCCAATGGTGATGTCGCTGGGTGCCATGATGGGATTGCTGGGCATACCGCTGCCCGGGATCGAGATAGGTATCGCGGTATCAGCTATCCTCTTGGGCGCAATGGTCCTGGGTGAAGTAAAACCTAAATTTTACATCGCCGCCGTGATGGTCGGTTTCTTTGCTGTTTTCCACGGCCATGCCCATGGTACGGAATTGCCCCCCGGCCAGAGTGGTCTTCTTTACAGCATGGGCTTTGTCATTGCCACCGGAGTTTTACACGGCATTGGCATTATCATCGGTCTGATCCATCGTTGGCCCGTCGGCAAGCTGGCCCTGCGCGGAGCCGGAGCCTTTATTGCAGCCATGGGCTTCTTTTTTCTCTGGCAGGCAGTGGCATGAAAAGATATTTGCTCAATACATTACGATTTTTGACAGCTGCTGTGGTATCAGCAGCTTTATTCAAACCATCTCATGCAGCAGCGCATCTGGTAACCACCGGAATGGGCCCGGTCTATGACGGTATCGGACACCTGCTGCTGACACCTGAGGACCTGATACCGGCACTGTCACTAGCGGTTTATGCGGGTTTGCGGGGCAGGGTGCCAGGCAGGCGCATTTTGTTCTTTTTCCCATTTGCCTGGCTGTTGGGTGGATTCATAGGGTTTACAGCTCATACCATTCCGGCTTTTCCTGTAACGGCCTTTTCGTTTCTCATGCTTGGCCTCCTTATCGCGGCAGACCTGAAGCTGCCTGATACTGTTTTTACAGGAGTGGCTGCAGCAGTCGGTATCATGCATGGTTATTTTAATGGTATTGCCTTGAAAGCCGGACCTGGCAGCCTGGGATTGCTCGGCATTATGGTATCCCTTTTTGTGTTGGTTGCCATTATTGCCGCCTTTGTCCTATCCCTCAAGCCTCCATGGGCCAGGATTATGGTGCGGGTGACCGGGAGCTGGGTAGCGGCCATGGGCCTGCTCATGATCGGCTGGTTCTTCCGTGGGCAGAGTTAATTTTTAAACTGATCTTTTTCGTTTTGCAGAACCCTACTATCAATTTTTGGTTAGGATTACTGTTGCACGGGAATCAGTTTTACAGGTGATAATGCATTTCACCCCCCTCCCTCTTATCCTGAGAAACTGCATGGATTGATGCTGGGTTCTGATATCCTCTGCAAGGTTAATTATCTAGCCGCCATCAATAACTTACTTTTTGGCAAGACATTTTGACTTTTGAAAAGATCTAAAATGAAATGATAATGTTATTGGACCTCAAAAAAGAGCGGGACCACTGATGAAGTGATCCCGCTCTTGATCCTGTTACGATTTGAACTATTGGTTCATATGAGACCTTTCTCCTTGAGATCCCTTGTCACTTCATCAACAAATGTCTGCACCATATTTTCAAAATTTCCCTCAAGACGTGTTTCCAGTTGGGCCGACCAAATGAGTTCCTCAGTTTGCAGGTCGTACAATACGGATTCCACGGTCAGGATGACGACCTCAGCTTTTGTCGGCGCCACATAATTCACAGTGCCATGACGGTAATAGTTACTCCAGCTGCTATAAGGGGAATCTTTGGGTAGCCTGTGGGATGTGAGGCCACGAGAATAAGACCCTGGTGTATACGTGTAGGACCCCTGCCCGCCGGAAATCGTAGCCTTTGTCCGGGTGCTGATCAATCTGGTCAGCAGGATCGAGTCACAATTATTGTTACGCATCCTCTGTATAATGTCCTCGCGGTCGACCTCCTGGTTTGTCGGCAGGTTGTCCTTGTAACTGGCGATTGCCTTGATACCGGCACTGATCAGGCGGCTCTCAAAGTTGTCTTCAAAAATCATTCTATTGAGATCATCTTTTGCAATACCGATAATATAGGCGTTCTTAATCTGGCCCGTGTAGCTTTGGTCAGACCATGATTCAGTCGTTTTGGTACTGGAGCAAGCAACCACCAGTAACCCGATGAGTATTACTCCCAAAAGGTGTTTTATAACAGTCATTGGCAAGTCCATCCATTTGTTAAGGTTTTTATGTTTATTTTAATCATTAATAAATCCAGATAAATAATTAAACCACTTTGCAGCAAGGATTAAGGTATTATTATCTGGCCTTTCCGCCCCAACAATTATCAGAAATTCGTAACACAATATACATTATATTTAATCGATTTGATGACTCAAGTCAAAGGAGACAATTCCCCTGGATATTGAGACAAAATGTATTGTAAACTCAGTCAACTTTGCCCTTATGCATATGAACAACAAACAAGGTTTGGGTCTGAGATTTTCCTTTCGGGTGTATATAATAAATTATGCCGGCAATTGAAGGGGGTACGAGCTGAAGAAATCTGTAAACAGATACTTTTGGCGTTGAGTCTTAATTACAAGTAATATTCCCTTGCGCAATAGAATTTTCTTTTAACACCCTGTCCTGAGACTCATAACTGGTTAGTTTTATTGCAGGATTCGGGATGAATTTGTGTGGCATTTTGAATTGAATAGATAATGAAAACGACTACGGAAGACCTGGGAGGGAACATTTTGTGGAATTGATAAAATGCGAGTCGGCATCCGGCCTCAAGGTTTTGTTGTTGTTTCCCCTGATGCTTGTAATTGCTGTTGGCCCAACCTGGGCCCAGGTTAAAGATGAGTTCATGCTGGAGTGTCTGCCCAGGGTTGTGCTGCAAGCGGGGGATGATGCAACTGTAGGCCAGTTGAAAGCTATCTGCGAAGCTGAACTTCTTGAGAACCAGGAAGCTAAAGACCAGAAGGAGGAAACTGCAGAAAACAATGAAACCGCCCTTGAGCAGCGTTTAAAAGATGAAAGAGTAAGCGGCAGCAACTTGTGGACAATTATGCCGCACCGGCCGAATTATTTTCTTTTTGTCAATCAGAATTTCAGTTCGATGAATGACGGCCCCTGGCAGGATGTTGCCGGTGAAAGTGCTGAGCTCTATGAGACGGAGGCTAAATTCCAGATCAGCTTCAAGTTCATGTTATGGGAAAAGCTATTCAAAAAAGATATTGATCTGTACCTGGCGTATACACAACTGTCCTTTTGGCAGCTCTATAACAAGGATATTTCAAGTCCATTCCGGTCCTCGGATTACGAACCAGAACTTTTCTTCACACTTGGCAATAGGTGGCGGATTCTCGGTTTCAACAACAGACTCAATGCTTTTGGTATTTCGCATCAGTCAAACGGCAGAAGTGAACCGCTTTCACGGAGTTGGAACAGGCTGTGGGCAAGCTTTATATTTTCAAGAGGTAACCTGGCGTGGGGGCTGACACTCTGGTACCGCATCCCGGAGAGTGCAGAAGATGACGACAACCCAGATATTGAGGATTATCTCGGGAATGGACAAATACGTGCAGTATACAAGTGGGGTGACAACACTTTCGGCCTGATGTTGCGCAACAATCTTGATTTGGACGAAAACCGCGGAGCAGTTGAAATTAACTGGTCTTTTCCGTTACCCGGTACTGAGAGGATAAAAGGCTATCTGCAGTATTTTAATGGTTACGGACAATGTCTTTTAGATTACAATGCTTCTGCCAGCACCCTGGGCCTGGGTTTACTGTTGACAGACTGGCTCTAGTTGGATTGTGTGAAAATGTGATTCAAACAATACCTGAGATGCAATAGAAAGTATGGTGCTTGTTTTATCTGAAATGCTAATAAAAACGAACAACAGGGCAAATATATAATGGGAAAAAGAAGTGTTTTTCTCCTGGCACAATGTATGTTTCTGGGATTGGCATTGACTGTCTGCGCCAATATGGCATTTGCGAAATCAGCCAAGGAGATTGATATTGGTGTAGACGTGGCCCTGGAAGAGTTTGCACAGGAGGTAAAGGGCGGCAAGGAATTCTTGAAAAGTGCCAAAGGTGTTTTGGTTTTTCCCAGTGTTATCAAGGCCGGCATTGGTGTCGGCGGCGAATACGGTGAGGGTGCTCTGCGGATTGGGGGTAAGACCGTTAATTATTACAGCACAGCAGGCGCTTCCTTCGGCTTCCAGTTCGGGGCTCAGTCAAAAAGAGTTATAATTGTCTTCATGGAGAATGAGGCCCTGAAAAAATTCCGGGCAAGCCAAGGGTGGGAGGCGGGCGTTGACGGTTCCGTTGCCCTGGTTGAAATGGGTACCGGCGGTTCAATTGATACCACTAACATCAAAGACCCCATTATTGGCTTTGTCTTCGGCAACAAGGGGCTGATGTACAACCTGACCCTGGAGGGCTCAAAGTACACAAAGATTGTACGATAGACATGGGCAAAAATATATGTGCCAGATCAATCCCAATTAATTTACTGCTTGACCCCTGTTTTATTTTTTCATTCTTTTTCGGAAAAATTTAACAATATCGATAACATAGTCACGATCTGTGTAGAGTTCGATGTAATCAACCCCGGTTGATTTAAAGAGCTTTTCCAGCTTCTCCTGTTTCTGCCTGGCGAGTTCTTCATATCTCTTCCGTACTTCCTTGCTCCCTGTATCAACGAGAACAACAGCACCGGTTTCCGCATCCTCTATTTCCAGGAGCCCTACATTTGGCAGTGCACATTCACGGGGATCTGAGACAGTCACACCTATGAGATCATGCCTGCGGGCCAGGACACCCAAAGTTTTTTCAAAATCCTGGTCAAGAAAATCAGAGACCAGAAAGACCACCCCGCGTTTATGCAGAACCCTTCCCAGATAATCCAGGGCCAGCCCGATATTCGTCCCGGTCCGCACCCTTTTTTTGCCCGAATCAAAATAGAGGAGTTCACGAATCAGGCGGAGGACATGTGATGTGCCCTTGGCCGGAGGAATGAACAGTTCAATGGTGTCGGTGAAAACGATGATGCCGACCTTGTCATTATTCTTGATGGCAGAAAAGGCGAGAAGGGCACAGAATTCTGCCGCAATTTCATTTTTAAGCTTCGTGCTGCTGCCAAAAGACCCTGAGGCGGAAAGGTCAACAAGGAAAAAAACAGTGATCTCCCGTTCCTCAACATAGCGTTTCACATAAGGGTGTCCCGTACGTGCCGTGACATTCCAGTCTATGGTTCTGATATCGTCTCCGGGTTGATAGGCACGCACTTCGTCGAATTCCATGCCCTGGCCTTTGAATACACTGTGGTACTCCCCGGCCAGGACATCGTTTACCGCCTTGCTGGTATAGATCTGGATATAACGGATTTTTTTTGCCAGTTCTTTCGGGATCACGGCACTTCTACATTGTCGAGGATCTGTTTGACAATATCATCGCTGGATTTTTCTTCCGCTTCCGCTTCATATGTAACGATAACCCTGTGGCGCAGAATATCCGGGGCTACGGATTTGACATCCTGCGGTGTGACATAACCGCGGCCGGCCAGGAGTGCCATGGCCTTGGCGGCATGGGCCAGAAATATTGTGGCGCGTGGTGAGGCACCGTAACGGATAAGATCCCCGATTTCCAGATTGCATAACCTGGGATCACGGGTCGCTGCCACCAGGTTGAGAATGTATTCCTCGACCTTCTCATCCATGTAAATAGAACCAACCAGGTTGCGGATGCGGCTTATATCAGATGGGGTGACGATTCCAGCCACCGGAATATCCCCTGTTGTCCCAGCCATGCGCCGCAGAATCTGCTGCTCTTCAGGTTTGCTGGGATAAGTTATAAGCAGTTTGAACATGAAGCGGTCTATCTGTGCTTCGGGGAGAGGATAAGTACCTTCCTGCTCAATGGGATTCTGGGTTGCCAGGACCATGAAAGGATCACCGAGCGCAAAACTTTGATCGCCTATGGTTATCTGTCGCTCCTGCATTGCTTCGAGCAGGGCACTCTGTACCTTGGCAGGTGCACGGTTGATCTCATCAGCCAGGATGATGTTGGCAAATATCGGCCCCTTGCGCGTAGTGAATTCACCGCTTTTCGGGTTGTAAATCAGGGTCCCGATAAGATCACCTGGCAGCAGGTCCGGAGTGAACTGAATACGCTGGAAGGACGCCTGGATCGTTCTGGCCATGGTGGTTATAGTCAGGGTTTTGGCCAGGCCCGGCACCCCTTCAATAAGGACGTGGTTGTTGCAAAGCAAAGCGATCAATAAGCGGTCAACCAGGGATGCCTGGCCGACAATGATTTTGCCTATCTCTTCCCGGATCTGGTTTATGACAATAAGTTCTTTTTCAACTATTTCCTTTAATTGGATCACATCAACAGCCATGGATATCACCTGAAAAAATGAAGAGTGGAAATTGTTTTTTTGCGTTTGCCTGAATTGTGCAGAAAAATATGGAAAAAAGGGAATATTGTCAAGATTGAAACATCGACTCCTTTAGTCCTACTCCAGCTTCTTCTGGATCATTTGCAGATCCTGCCAGCTGGCCTTTTTCAGCTCAGAATTTTTCATGAGGAGGGCAGGATGCAGGGAGGGCATTATAACTATTTTATCCTTCAGTTCACTGGAGCAGAGGTCGTTAAAATTATAGAAACGGCCGCGCAGCTGAAAAATGGATTTGCGGGAGTGCAGAAGGGTCTGGGCAGCCAGCATGCCCATTGTACAGATAACAGTGGGACAAATAATCTCAATCTGTCGAAAAAGAAAAGGAAGGCAGGTCCTTATCTCCTTTTCAGAGGGTTTGGCATCTCCCCCAGGGAAACATTTTACCAGGGTTGTAATATAGACTTCCTCCCGGGACAATCCAATTGCAGCCAGCATTTTCTCAAGGAGATCTCCGGCATTCCCCTGGACAGGAGCTGATTCCTGATCATCTTCAGCATCGGGTGCACCGGTTACTATCATAAGTTTTGCCTGCGTTGGTCCCTGGCCGAAAACGATATTGGTCCTGGTTGCATGCAAGGGGCAGCGCTGACAATCTCCCAGCTCATCCCGGACATCCTGCAGCGTAGCTTTTTGTGCCAGGCCGGTATCAAATAAATGTTTTCTTTCGACTGCTTCTGTGGCTTTTCGTTGCCTCCCCTGCAGTTTGCTTCCTGCCTTTAAAGAGGAAGGTTTTTCCAGTTTCTGCAGAAAATTTTCGATCTGCTGGGTGCGCGGATATTCTTTGATACCAAGAGAAATATGGTATTGCAGGATTTTGCTGACCTCCTCAAGTATATCTGTTCCGGGTTTTCGTGCCATGATTTCAATTAGATGGAAGTGTTATAAATTGCAGAAGAGTTTTTAAATAGAAACAGGCATACTATCTCATATCATTCTATTTATTGCAAAGGCAACTGAGATTTCAGGCTGCCGCATAAGTACGCGAGTAACATTTTGATTTTTCATAAAAAATGCCTGATTTTGTCTTTTGGGCATTTTATGGTATATTTAATTGTTTTCGCTAAGAACAAAGGCCACCATTACCATATTGAATATTTAGGCAGAAGATGGATTTTCAAAATTCTATCTCACATACTAGATTTGTCCCTAAAGAATGGAATCGGCTAAACCCTTTTAATTGTATAAGAGGCAGGGTTGTTGGAGATCGTTTTATGGAAGCGTCTGTAGAATTAAAATGGCAAGATGAGCTCAATAATAATGTAACTACTCTTGAGGAACTGAAAGAATACATCGATCTCGATGCCACTGAAGAAAAGAAACTTCAGAAGGTCGTTGATAAGCATCCCATGAGTATTCCCCGCTACTATCTTTCACTGATAGATCCAGGCGACAGGAATGATCCAATCCGTAAGATGGCAGTGCCCTCAACAGGTGAATTGGATTTGGATGGGTCTTACGATACGAGCGGGGAAAGGAAAAATACCAAGCTCCCGGGCCTTCAGCACAAATATAAAAATACTGTCCTGCTGCTTTCTGCCAATGTCTGCTCCATGTATTGCCGACATTGTTTCAGGAAGAGAATGGTCGGACTTTCCAATGATGAGATCATCGGCAGGTTTCACGAAGCCTATGAATACTTAGCCAGTCATACAGAAGTTAACAATGTCCTGATTTCCGGAGGAGATTCTCTTATCCTGCCAACCCATGTCCTGGGTCATTTTCTTGCGCAGCTAACCAGGCTGGAGCACTTGGATTATATTCGCTTTGGCAGCAGGATGGCGGTCACGTTTCCTGATCGTATTCTGAAGGACCCGGAGCTTCTCGAATTATTCAGGGCTTACTCCAGAAAAGAGAGAAGAATTTATCTGCATACCCAATTCAATCACCCGCGTGAGATTACTGAAGATTCTACTGAAGCAGTGCACAGGGTTATAAAGTCAGGGGTAATTGTCAACAACCAGACTGTTCTGCTCAAGGATGTCAATGACACCCCTGAGATCCTGGCAGACCTGCAGCGCAACCTTGTGCGCATCGGGGTAAATCCCTACTATGTTTTTCAGTGCAGACCGGTGAAAAGGGTAAAGAACCATTTCCAGGTTCCCCTTGCAGAAGGCTACAGGATTGTAGCAAAAGCGAGGGGGATGCTGGACGGCCTCAGCAAGCGGTTCCGCTATGCCATGTCCCATGAAAGGGGGAAAATTGAGATACTAGGGATCCTTGGTGATGAGATTTTTTTCAAGCATCAGCAAGCAAGGGATCCGGAGGATGTAAGCCGGTTTTTCAAGCGCAAGCTTGATGAGACAGCCGGCTGGCTTGACGACCTGCCGATTTAGTTCAATAATCAATATCACGGCAACTACCATTTCATCAGCTGTTTTGCACAGCTTGACTTTAGTAAAAACTGTTGCTGCCTTTTTCCTCCATAATTTTACTGTGCGACCATTTTGGGATTATATTTTTTTTAAATAATCCTACTGCGGTGGAGTTTTTAAAAAAGCCTGGCCAAAGGTAGAGTAGAACGGGTTGACTGTCGGGCATGCCATGCTTATATTCAAACTACCTTTAGGGAATCACTATTATTAGGAGAGGGAAAAATGCCTATTTATGAATATCGCTGCAAGGATTGTGAAACGGTTTTTGAGACCTTTGTCTCATCCATCTCTGATGCTGACAAGGTGGTCTGCAAAAAGTGCGAAAGCAAAAATGTTGAAAAGCAGATTTCCACTTTTGCCAGCCGCTTGACCGGAAGCTCCAGTGCTGCACCGGCAGGGGCCCTGTCCGGCTGTTCATCCAAATCCGGCTTCTCCTGAGCATGACAACCTGGGAGCCGGGCCGGCTCCTTTACCATATATGGGCTGCCAGTTGATTGATTTGACTGGCAGCTTTTTAATTGTTCCTCTTGAAAGCATGGTATTTCGTCAATCCTTAATGATCAAGGATCAGGCTATAATGCTGCGCTTTTTTCCCGAAGAGAATTTTCCCTTCCCACCATGCATTGCAAAAATAAGCCACCCTTTATGAGAGATCAAGATATCCACTGGCAATCTTGATACTTCAGTAATGATTAACGAATTTCAATTGATAGCAGGAATTTACAATTTCCCAAAATAAGACAGGGTCCAATTTAGACCCTGTCTTTCATCTAAACTTTAACGATTTCTTTTGAATTGTTCCAAATCTTCCCTCAAAACCTTATCTATCAATGTTGCCTAACTAGCCTTGAGTTAAATCTAAATTTTCATTTAACTTTCGTGAAAGTTTATTTACTGGCACATGTGAATCAATGATTTGATTACTTTTGTTTATTAAGAATGTCACCCAATGTTTTGAGTG
>Ga0111162_1063_pt1 | contig 19136 bp, 19 predicted proteins | sample DeeMarSeWOR28_12_FD_80263 | JGI IMG/M metagenome (GOLD analysis project Ga0111162, IMG submission 80263) | Nitrospira bacterium SG8_35_1 | reverse complement strand
CGCCGTGTCTTCTCCTTGTTCAGGCCCGACCTTTCCCTGAAATCCTTTAATGTAATCGGACTTTTCAGCCGGCAGACAGATCTCCTGACCAATGACCTTATAGTCATGAATCTTGACGATGCCAGGGATCTCTTTGCTATGCCGCCATCAATGGCAACGGATCTCTGCGTCTATGTGGCAAATCCCGCTGAAATTGAAACAATTGCCAAGAAAATCGCCGGAATGCTGCCCGACACCAGAGTACTTACTAAAACCCAGATACAGAAAACCTATCAGGTGGTTTTCAGCTGGCGCAGCGGTTTTGCCTCGATCTGTCTTTTAACCGCGCTGGTCGCCTTTGCCATTCTTGCCTGGGACAAGGCATCAGGGTTATCCCCTGAAGAAAAAAGAGAAATCGGCATACTCAAGATACTTGGTTGGGAAACAGGCGACATCCTGGCAGTTCGCTTCTGGGAAAGCACGCTGGTATCAAGCCTTGCCTTTATCATCGGCTGCACGGCAGCATATATGCATGTGGCTTTTTTTGACGCATCACTCCTAAAACCGGTCATGGTCGGATGGTCTGTCATTCATCCGCCTTTCAAGTTATTGCCCGCTGTAACCCTGGGGGACCTTCTGCTTATATTCACATTTTCCGTGCTACCCTATCTTGCAGCTACGGTTATCCCGGCCTGGCGCTGCTCCACGGTGCCGCCGGACTCGGTGATACGGTAAGAAAGAAGGGTTCAAGGGGCCGAGGAGTCGAGGTTTGGAGGGGAAAAATGCATATTCCTGGAGTATTGGAGTATTGGAGTACTGGAGTGTTGGTAAAAACATTACTCCAGTACTCCAATACTCCAATACGTCATCTTGCTATTAAAAAAATGACAACTTAAAAATGAACGGCAATTGTTAGTGACTTTAAGATCCATGCTCATAGAACTGGAAAACACTACAAAGATCTACAACCGTGGACGTCCCAATGAGGTGACAGCACTCTCCGGTGTCAGCCTCCAGATAGAGGGCCGGAGCATGGTTTGCCTGCAGGGTGCCAGCGGCTCAGGCAAGTCAACCCTGCTGGCTATCATAGGATGTGTATTCCCGCCTACCAGCGGCAGGGCTTCAATTGCCGGCAAACAACTCTCACGCATGCCGGACAGATTTCTGACTATCCATCGCCGTGAAACCATCGGTTTTATTTTTCAACAGTTCAATATTCTGCCGCGCCTCTCTGTGCTGGACAACATAACCCTTCCCCTTCTGCCCCTTGGAATTTCACCGGCTGCAAGAAAGGCACGAGCACGAAAGCTCATGGACCAGTTATCCATAAGCCACAGGCAAGGTTTTCCGGCCGGACAGATATCAGGTGGAGAAATGCAGCGCGTTGCAATTGCCAGGGCCTTGATCAACAGCCAACCGATTATTCTGGCGGATGAACCAACCGCCCACCTTGACAGTCGTCTCAGTATGGAGTTCATGCAAATTATGGCTGATCTCAAAAAGGCCGGCAAAACAATCATAATTGCCTCGCATGACACCATGGTTTCAGAACATCCGGCCATCGATAGAATTATCCACATAAAGGATGGGCGGATTCATGTTCCTTAACTCGTGGAGCTTGGGTCTCACCCTGGCAGGTCTTATCATTTTAATTCTAGGTCTTTTGGCCTGCCGCACCGCGGTTAGGATTCTGCGCCACTGGGATCCCTCCACTGATACCAACCTGCAGATCAGGCTGGAAAACGAGATATGGCTTGTTTCCACCCTGGTGGAATATGGCCTGGGTTTCCAGATTCTCACCCTGGTCCTTTTTGTCCTGGCAGCGGATACATTTTGTCAGGTTATAGTCGGCGCCATGTGCGCCACCGGTGCCCTGCTGGCAAATAGTTTCGGCATGCCCGCCCTGCTGGTAAAGATTGCCGGTGTTTTTCTTTACGGTTTCTGGATTGTACTGCACAAACTGGATATCAGTTCAGAAACATATCCCCTGGTTAAGGCCAAATATATTTATCTGCTGCTGATCCTGCCGCTGATTTTTGCTGATTTCTCACTGCAGACTCTCTATATAGCTTATCTGTCACCAGATATTATCACCTCCTGCTGCGCCGTTGTTTTCGGATCTTCTGCAGAAACCGGCAGGAACCTGTTGGAAGGCTTTTCCCAGAATATACTGCTGTATTCCTATTACGGCTCCATTATTGCTTTAACTGGGATGGGCTGGATACTTTTAAAACGCTGGCACCTGTTCATTGCAGCTGTTTTTTCTATTGGATGGCTCTGGTTCTTAGGCTTGGCGACAGTAGCCATAATCAGTGTCTTTTCCTCTTACATCTATGCAATGCCTTACCATCACTGTCCTTTTTGTATACTGAAGCCGGAATATCATTATATCGGTTTTGCCCTCTACTTTACACTGATCCCTGCCGCTTTCTTCGGTCTCACAACAGTGCTGGTCGAACCTTTGAAAAGTAAGAATGATCTTGCTGCAGCAGTGCGGATATATCAGCGGACTGCGATTACCATATCTCTTGTGCTCCTCTTCCTCCTGGCAGTAACAAGCTCCTACCATTATCTGATTTATAAAATCAGCGGCGGGGAGTTATAACGTCGGATTCGAGGCTTTCAGCCTGTCCTGCCAAAGTCGGCGACGCTGCCTTCTCTTTTTTCCCCTGCCATCGGGTGGAAACAACCGATCCCACTGCAGCGACAACACCGGATGAAAATACACTGAAGACGAGGGGCATCCCTTTAATTCCGAATAGGTCAAAGACAAACGATTTCATCATGCCGAGCAGACCGACCACAATGGCCACGGTCAGTATTTCATTATTTTTCCTCCTGCTGGCAACCAGCAGGAGGAATACAGCCCCAAGGTTGATGAAAACTGTTTGGCCGCCACGAAACATGTAGTCAAAATCGGCAGTGGTCCTGAGCAATAACTGGTACAGCCCTAATCGCAGGAGAAAGAACCCGCTGATCAGTCCTGTAAGCAGCAATATGACCGCACTTAAATCCTTTTTATCAAGCCAGGAAAAAAACGCCGAATGCATACCCGGAGGAGCATGATTCCTGCACCAGAGATACTGCAGAAAACTCATGCTCATCAAGATCCCTATCACCATACCCCCGGTAAGCGGGGAAGCAATATCAGCGGCAATAACGCCGGAGCTGACAGCAACAATACCTGCTGACAATTGAAATAGATACGAGGTGCAGCGGATGCCGCCGCTTTGCCACCGATTGGCTACTCTGGCCATTATGTAAGCTGAAACGGACAAAATCGGCACCGCCCACAGGATGTTTGAAAAGATGGCCCCTACACCCAAACTGAGAAGCAATACACCTGCAAAGGTATAGGTAGTACTGCCAATGGCACCTTCTTTATTTCGGCCAGCCAGCCAACCGCCAACCACGAAATGGATGGCTGCAGCCAGGACACCTGCAATTCCCAGCCATAATGTATTGCGGTACCACGGATCGACAACGGACCAAGACACCAGAAATGCTCCCACACCTGTGACAGTCGGCAGCAGGCTTTCAAAAAAACCCAGATCTTCTTTATCCGTTGCCATCCTGTGAATATTAGTGACCATGTAAAACAGCCAGAAAGCTATAATTAAAGGAAAAAACCATGCCAGATGAAGCAGCACTGCAGTCGGCTCATTGTATTCAGCGGGAGCGTTCATCTTAAAGGCCCAGAAAAGCCAGAAAAGAATAATCAACCCTAAGGTGGTCCAGCGCAGTCCCGGGCACAACTTTTGGCGTGCCGCCACATAGGCTGCGATACATCCGCCGAACAGCAACAGTGACAGTAGTGGATACAGTGGATAGGGAAAATCGATGGCCATGCCGACAAGCATGCTTCCCAGAACCGCTATACATAACTGCGAAGAAGCCCGGTATCGTATGCCGATTGCTGTCACTACCGCACCGGCAGTGAAGAGAATGATATATGCCATGACGGTTGAAAGTGATTCAAAGCGTGCATGGGTTTCCATCACCACTGAAAAAAGCAGCAGCATGCCGCAGGCAGGAAATACCGGCGCCAGACGGTTTAACCGGCTATAAAGCAACCAGCCAACGATAATGAGCGCTGCAGCGTATGCCATGCCCATGATTGAACCCAATTGGGTATTAATTATCCCGTTGTCTGTTATGGTCCTGAGTATGAGTGCTATGACCAGTGCAAAACAGACAGTGGCAATCCTGGGCAGCAGTGAGCCTGTACCGGCTTTTTTGAGAACTCCATCCCGGGGGATAACAGTTGCTTGCTGCACCGGCTCTATTGTTTCCTGCACCTTGAGAGGCTTCTCATTTAAAGTCGTCCCCTTTTCCAAGACACGCACCCTGGCAGATAATGCATCCACCGACTCCTGCAGGAACTCAACCTGTTCGTACACTGATTGCAGTTTTTCTTCTAAAGTGCTCTGTATATCAGCCATATCCCGCTTAAATCCCACCCTTCCATTACAGGCTTTTTAGTTTTTCTGAAAAAAAATGAAATAAATTGCATTTACAGGTTGCACAAATCAATGGAGGCATTTATATTCGTCTTCCTAATTAATACCACATTGTGGTACAATCTGTTGCCATATATTACAGACTATGTCAATAATAAATACCACAAGGTTATATTAATTCGTTATTGCATGGAAACTAGTATCTGCCACAGCCTGCTGGAATTATTTAAAAAAAGATATTATGCGCTGCATGACACATAAAATATTTGTTCTGTTGCACCATGAACAGGCTGCGTGAAGATAGCTGCACGCAGCAGTGCTGCAGTCATAGGTATCAACTATATAAAAAATGTTTTTTCAATGTCCCTCGGAGAAAGGAGGCAAACAGCGTAAATGAAAAATCATGTTTTTCGACCCTTACTTGTTGTCATTGCAGGTGTTGCCCTGCTTTTAGTGGTGAGACATTTCATGGTCCCCCGTGATTTCGGCATTGAGGAGGGGGGAAACTTTACTTACAACTTTCACCGCCTTTCCAGTACCGACGAATGGAAGGACTTCAAGATAAAATACCGCGGCCGAGAATACTGTCAGGAATGCCATGAGGAAAACGTAGAATCAGTTCTCGAATCACCCCATGCAGATATTCAGTGTGAAAACTGCCACGGACCGGCCGTTGACCATCCTGATAATCCCGAGGCCCTTGTAATTGACACCAGCAGAGCCCAGTGTCTCAGGTGTCACGCCTATCTGCCCTATCCTACCAGTCACCGTTCCGAGTTGCCCGGTATAGATCCTTACGAACACAATCCCGGAGAAAATTGCGTTGATTGCCACAATCCGCATAACCCCGATTTGGAGAATATGTAATGAGCTGCTCCCGTAGAGACTTGTTAAAAAATACTTTCAAGGCAACCCTGGCCTCGGCCTTGCCCCTATCAGCCTTTAAGATGCTGAGCCCTGCCCAGGTGAAAGCCTCGGTGGGCGATTCAGATGTCCGCTGGGTCTTTCTGGTAGACACCGAAAAATGCGTCGGCTGCGGTCTCTGTGTCAAGGCCTGCAAGAATGAGAATGAAGTCCCGTATGATCCCCCCATTACCAGGACATGGGTAGAACGTTACGTCCTGATGAAGAACGGTCAATCCCATATTGAGTCACCATTTGGCGGCAGGGATGGGTATACCGATACAAAGATAAGGGAAAACGAGATTCCGGCTGACCAGATTGCCAAGGGTTTCTTTGTTTCCAAGCTCTGCAACCAGTGCAAAAAGCCTGCCTGTGTCCAGGTCTGCCCCGTTGGGGCGACCTACCAGACCATGGACGGGGTTGTATTGGTTGACCGTAAGTGGTGCATCGGCTGCGGGTACTGCATCATGGCATGTCCATACGGTATGAGATTTTTCCATCCCATCCATAGGGTGGCGGAAAAATGCACCTTCTGCTACCACCGCATCACCAAAGGCATGAAAACCGCATGTGTGCAAAACTGCCCCTTTGGGGCCAGAAAAATAGGCAACCTGAAAGACCCCAATGACCCGGTGACCAAGATCATTATGAATGAGCGGGTGTCAGTTTTGAAGGATGAATACGGCACAAAACCACAGGTCTATTATATCGGCCTGGATACCAATGTGAGGTAAAATAAATGTCGGTTGAGACTATCGCTGCCCAGGGGGGAGAGCATATGGTTGTCCACGGCCTTGAGTGGACGGCAAAAGAACTCTTCACCTATCCCAATGAGTTCATTTACTGGTCGATCCAGATCGTCATGTATCCCTACATGACCGGCCTGGTTGCAGGAGCTTTCGTCCTGTCCTCTCTGTACCATGTTTTCGGCCAGCAGGATTTGAAGAACATGGCCCGCTTCTCCCTGGTGTTCTCACTCGCCCTGCTTCCCGTTGCCATGATGCCGCTGCAGTTCCACCTGCAGCAGCCGTTTAGGGGTATCAATGTCATGTTTACGCCTCATTTTACCTCGGCCATTGCCGCCTTCGGCATCGTATTCTCCACCTATGCGGTTATCGTATTAAGTGAGATCTGGTTTGTCTACCGCGTATACTTTGTAGATCAGGTAAACGCCCTGAAAGGCAAGGAAGGCGCAAAAGACCGCTTTATGTATTTCCTATATGCAGTGCTTACCCTCGGCGCCTTTGACACCAGTGACAAGGCCGTTGCCCTGGACAAGAAAGCCGTCAAAATCCTGGCCGGCATCGGTATTCCGGTTGCCTGCTTCCTGCACGGCTATGCGGGCTTTATCTTTGGTTCGGTCAAGGCCAACGCCCTGTGGATGTCGCCCCTCATGCCCGTAATCTTTATCATGTCAGCAGTGGTCTCCGGTATCGCCCTGTGCATGCTTACGTATATCATCATCATGGAAGCCAAAAAGTGGAGCACCATCATTGCCAAGGGCAAAGGTGATGAGTCGGTTAAGGTCATTGCCGGTGCCGAACTCGATGTTATAACGAAGACCTCCCGCTATCTGCTTGGATTCCTGGTGGCAGCCATAACCCTTGAGCTTCTCGATCTGATATTCAGAGGATATACCGCCATGAAGTCCTGGGATATCCTGCGCTCAGTCATGTATGGCAAAGACTTCATTAATATATTCGTTCTGCAGTATACCTTGGGAAACCTGGTACCATTCATTCTGCTGCTCATGCCGCGCCTTACCATCAGGCGTATTTTCCTAGCACTCATCCTTGTTCTTTTCGGTGTGTTCATGATGCGTTGGAACGTTGTGATAGGCGGCCAGGCCTTTTCCCTGTCATTTGCCGGATACATGCACTATCACCTGCCGATAATCCCGCATAACATGGAAACTTACAAGGAAGGCCTTTTTGGTGCGCTGACCGTGGTAGCGACACCGTTTATCCTTTTCTGGCTCATCAATAAGGTAACGCCTTCTCTGAAATACAGATAACAACCTTCCTGAAAAGAGAGGACGCAAGGAATTGCATGAGTGTAAAACTTCAAACACATAATCGCGCCAAAGGGGGGTAAATATGGAAAGACGGAAATTACTGAAATCATCACTTGCTTTCCTCGGTACAACTACCCTGATATCTTTCGTATATCCTGCTTCAAAATTTCTTATCCCGCCCAAGAGCAATGCCCAGGATGCTCAAGTCACCCTGGACAAAGAGACAATACCCCCCGGTACCGCCAAAGAGGTGACCTACAATGAGATCCCGCTGATCGTAATAAACCGCAGGGGCAGCGGCTTTATCGCCCTTTCAAGGGTTTGTACGCACCTGGGATGCCTGGTTGGCTTTGACAGCTTTAACAACAAGCTGGTCTGCCCGTGCCATGCAGGCGAATTTGATTTGGATGGTAATGTCCTCAGCGGTCCCGCAACAAAATCATTGCAGAGGTATCCGCTGAAAATCGGTTCTAAACAGATAACTATCGGTTAAAAACCTAGCTTTTTCTGGTCATATATTACGGGGGCTATAATAATGTTGGAAAAAATAAAGCAGTGGATAGAAGTCAGGATCGGACTTGAGGAACTCGTCAATCGACATTTACGTTCCTACCGGACACCCAAAGGGGCAAACGTATTTAATACACTGGGTTTCGTCGCACTGGTTGCCTTTATCGTACAGGTCATTACCGGAATTATGCTGCTGCTTTATTACGTACCGCACCCTGATCATGCTTTCCAGAGCGTCCAAACCATCACCAATGAAATACCGTACGGCTGGCTTTTCCGTCTGATACACAATATTGGCAGCAATATCATTATCGGTGTCATCATCATTCACCTGATCCATGTTTTCCTGCGGGTCAGCTACAAAAAGCCAAGGGAGATAACCTGGATCTCCGGTTGCCTTATGTTTTTTCTGATGCTCCTGACAAGCATTACCGGGCAGCTTCTTCCTTGGCACCAAACAGGATTCTGGCAGACTACAGTTACTTCGACCATTCCCGCTTTTCTGCCGATTATCGGCGAAGGAATATCTTCGTATATGCGCGGGGGGGAATTTGTAACAGGAGTGACCCTTTCCAGGTACTTTTCCTTTCACGTTGTCATTCTGCCGGTCCTGATAACCGCATTGATCGGACTGCATATCATGTTGATCAGACGCCAGGGGATCTCCACATCACCTGTTGTTGAACCGCAGAAGCCCTCTGAACAGGCTGATACATTTAAACGGGAATCCCACGTGGAAGGACAGCCATGCTTTCCCCATTTCTCCCTCAAACGACTCTTCATGGTGATGCTCTATTTTTCCATTATCTTTTTCATCATGACGTTTATGCCAAACCTTTTTCTGCCGCCGGAATCTAACATGCCGGCAAATCCTTTGATGACCCCTGAAACCATCCGTCCGGCCTGGTATTTTCTAGCACCCTATCAGCTTATTAAAATAATACCAAACGACCTGCTGGGTATAAGCGTGCTGGCCATTTTTACAATATTCTTTACATTCTGGCCTTTTTTTGACGCCAAAGAAGCAGAAAGAGACATACGTAAACGACTCTTCATGGCAAATACTGCGGTGCTTATTTTAGTTGTATGGGTTGTATTGACAATCTGGGGGATGTACTCATGATGAGACATATAACAGCACACCTGATATTTGTAGTTCTTCTCCTGGCGGCAAACATTGCTGCCGGGGGCTACCGGGAAACCTTTGAGAGAGAGTTTATGCTATCACCCTGGTCTATTGCCAAGGGGGAGACCAGCGCCTGCATCCAATGCCACACCTCTGCAAACATGGGGCCTGAAATGCATAAGATCACGCGGGAGTGGAAACAAAGCTGGCATGCCAAGAATAATATTTCATGCCACGACTGCCATGGCGGGGCACCGGAGGATGCCAGTGTGTCTATGATGCACCAAAGAGGTTTTAAAGGTTCGCCAAAGGATAATGAAGTGCCTGAATTCTGCGGTACGTGCCACATTGCAATCCTGGACAATTATCTCAAAAGCGGTCACGGCAAAACCTTCCGCGATACTGCGGACGGTCCAAGCTGTGTCACCTGTCACGGTTCGCACAACATCCAGCAGGCCAGCATGGATATCATCAACGAGCAGCTTTGCTCACAGTGCCATACCTACGAGCGGGCCAAAGAAATGAAGCAGGCCCTCTTTATAGTTGAGAACAAATTAAGCAACATTGGAGAAAATCTCGACCGTTTGAAACTGCTGGGAATTAATGTCAAAGACGAGGAGCAATCCTTTTTCCGCACCCATGCAGAATATCGCGCCCTTTTCCACTCCATTGATGTTGATATGGTACGAACGAAATCCAGTGATTACACCAAGCGACTTGAAGTTATTGAAGGCGCCATAGATGATTCGTATACCAAACTGGCATATAGAAGAAATTTTTCCGCCTATCTGTTCCTACTTTTTCTGGGTCTGGGCATAGTTGTCTTCCTGCTGTCAAAATCGTATGAAAACTGCTGAGGAACTAATTGCTTTACAGAAGAATACCTTTCATTGTAAAACTATTGGAAATAAATCATTGAATTAGCTCCTTCTGTTTCAGGTTCACAGAAGAACCGCTTTACCCGGGTAATTGTTAATACATTAACTTTACGCTGTTGTATGGCTGAGAACCTTTCATAATAGTGACAAGTTTCATGGATGTGTGAAAGCTCAGTATAAACTTCCGGCGGGACCGGTAAAGCTGTCATCAGCATTCCTGTCAGCAGGCGGTCACGCCACCGGCAGTGAGGCACCCAGCCCTCCAAAGAAATTCGAAGCCTCCGAAACCCCCAGAGAATATGAAACCCCGAAATACTTTGTGCCTCCTCCGCCTTTTTCAGAAGGCATTTTCCCCTGCTCAGACTGTCATTCAGATATGGAAGTCAATCCTGAGAGGCGGGAATTGGAAGATGAACATGTAGAGATCTCTGAAATATTCAACCATGCAAGTGAACAGCGCTGGTGCCTTGACTGCCATAATCCTGATGATCGGGACAAACTGCGACTGGCCAACGGCGACCTGGTTTCATTTGAAGAATCATACAATCTCTGTGGCCAGTGCCATGGTACGATCTTCAGGGACTGGAAGGCCGGCATTCACGGCAAGAGAACCGGAGAGTGGAACGGCAAAAAGCAATACCGGTTATGCGTGCACTGCCATAATCCGCACAGCCCGAAATTCAAACCCATAAAGCCGCTGCCGCCTCCGGATAATCCCCTGCAGACCAAGTACAAAAAACTTTCTGATGAAGAGATTCCCAGAAATCCCCTGGGGAATATTCAATAATAATTAAACATTATGGCTGCCAACAAAAGGAACCCGTAAGAACTTCAATGGAAACAGCTATGAATAAAAAATCTTGCCACAATAATAAATGCAAACCCTTAACCCGCAGAAACTTTCTCAAAGGAAGTGTCGCCGGAGCAGCAGCCCTGGCAATCCCTGTGGGAACTTCCGATGCTTCAGTCTGGGAGTCTTTTTTCCAGAAACATTTCACAGAGATGAGCAAGGAGGAACTTGCAAGGGTCATTGCCCGCCTGGAAAAGAAATATTCAAACAAATTCAATACCCCTTTCACTGTTAAAACCACGCCGGCCCTGCCCGATACCCTTTTCGGCTACGGGCTTGATCTATCACGCTGTATCGGCTGCCGGCGATGTGTATATGCCTGTGTCCGGGAAAACAACCAGTCCCGGGACCCGCAGATCCATTACATTACGGTGCTGGAGTTCCAGAAAGGGGAAAAGTGGGTAAGTGATCTTGAGGAGTCCGACAAGTACTACAACCCAGACACAGTGCCGGAGGAAGGGTATTTTTACATGCCGGTCCAGTGCCAGCAATGTGAGAACCCTCCCTGTGTGAAGGTATGCCCCACCAAGGCAACCTGGAAAGAGCCGGACGGCATTGTGGTTATTGATTACAACTGGTGCATCGGCTGCCGTTACTGCATGGCTGCCTGCCCTTATGGCGCCAGGCGTTTCAACTGGGGAGAACCGCAGGTCCGCAAGGAAGAGATAAATCCGCAAACCCACTATCTCGGAAATCGCCCCCGCTATAAGGGTGTGGTGGAAAAGTGCACCTACTGTATTCAGAGGACCCGCGGCAATCCCGGCAGATATCCTGCCTGTGTTGAGATCTGCCCCGTCGGGGCCAGAAAATTCGGCAACCTGCTGGACCCGAAGAGCGAGATACGTTACCTCATAGAACATAAGCGGGTTTTCAGGTTAAAAGAGGAGCTGAACACCTCACCTAAATTCTATTACTTTTTCGCTACCTGATAATTGTAATGGAGGACAGTTACATATGAACCCGATTCGAAACTTTCTTATAGTTCTCAAACAGGTTACCGTCGGCAACAAGTATTACTATGCCTGGATCAGCTTCCTGGTGCTCCTTATCATTATAGGGTGTATAGCCTATGCAAAGCAGCTGCAGGACGGCCTCATTGTCACCGCCATGCGTGATCAGGTGTCCTGGGGTTTTTACATCTCCAACTTCACCTTTCTTGTCGGCCTGGCTGCCGCTGCCGTTCTGCTTGTGGTGCCGGCCTATATTTACAACTTCAAACCCATCAAGGAGATTGTCCTCTTTGGTGAACTCCTGGCAGTGGCTGCAATCACCATGTGCATCATGTTTGTGGTTATTGATATGGGCAGGGTTGACCGTTTGTGGCATGTGATTCCATTTATCGGCAAGATGAACTTTCCCGTTTCCCTGCTGGCCTGGGACATCATTGTGCTGAACGGCTATCTGGCGATCAATCTCTTTATTTCTTTCTACGCCCTCTACCAGATGGCGCACAACAGGGAATACAGCCTGCAGATCATCAAGCCGCTTATCATCCTCTCCATTCCCTGGGCTGTCAGCATCCATACCGTCACTGCCTTCCTGTTCAACGGCCTTTCCGCCAGGCCTTTCTGGAACGCTTCCATCCTGGCGCCCCGGTTCCTGGCCTCTGCTTTCTGTTCAGGCCCCGCTGTGATGATGCTCATATTCCAGATTGTCAGAAAGGTTTCCAAAATAGAGATAGACAATAAGGCAATTTTCAAAATTGCCGAACTGGTCGCCTATGCCATGGGAATCAACCTGTTCCTGCTGGCGGCGGAATTCTTCAAGGAATTCTACTCCGGCTCCGTTCACCTGGCCCCCATGAAGTATCTCTATTTTGGGCTTCACGGCCATAATTCACTGGTGCCCTGGATGTGGGCTGCAATGTTTTTCAATATAACGGCGTTCTTTCTTTTCCTCAGCCCCAAGACCAGGGAAAATTTCTTCACCCTCAACATCGCCTGTGTCCTGATCATCATCGGCGTATACATTGAAAAAGGAATGGGCCTTTCCATCCCAGGCTTCGTACCCGGCACCCTGGGTGAAATATATGAATATGCCCCAACTTTTGTTGAAAAGGCGGTTACCGTCGCAGTGTGGGCAATCGGCGCCCTGATCTATACCCTGCTGATGAAATTTGCCATTCCTGTCTACACGGGTGAGCTGCGTTTTTACACCAAGACATGAAGAAGTAAGTGTCCTGCCAATTTCCTATTCTGTTCCGCAGCCAAATGAAAATCCACGTATCCTTCTGTTATAGTGACTCCCAAAGTGACCCTGAAATAGTTACTATTGTAGCAAGTAACTATGTTGTAAATGAGGACTTCGGTTTGAAGTGATACCTTTTAAAGAAAAGGATCATTTACAAGGAGGAGTCTGATGAAGAAAGCCAGAAAGGAATTGCAGCCAGGAGAGAGGTTTTTTGTAGGGATAGGTCTGCACAACAATAAGTGGCATGTTACGGTGAGAACCGCTGATCTGGAGTTATTCAGTGGCAGCATCCCAGGCAAAGTGGGAAGCATTAAAGCGAATACCACGGATAGGAGATTGGTTGAGTTCCAGTTCGTATCACTTTACAACTCGAAGTTGACCTTACACTAGGAGATATGTGGAGTTTCACTTTCTTGTTTAGTAATTATTTAAAAGGTTAGACAGACTAAATATATTCGGATGGGAGTTATTATGAAACTTGTACCTAAATTATTATTGATATTTTTTATATTAGGACTTAGTTCTGCTTGTTTGCCCCAGAAAGTATTAGCTGTAAGTGATAAAGGAAAATCATCTTTTCGGTTAATTCTGCCAAAAGCACAACAAGGTGATGCAGATGCTCAATTTAATTTAGCATTACTGTATCATCATGGTGCAGGAATTCCACAGGACACCAGATATGCTATTTACTGGTATACAAAAGCAGCACAACAAGGACATGTTGATGCTCAATATAGACTGGGGAGCTTATATCATAATTATCGCTTTGAAGAAGAAGTTCCCCAGGACTCTAATCGGGCTGTCTATTGGCTTACAAAAGCGGCAGAACAAGGATTTGTTCATGCTCAATATAAATTGGGACACATGTATGAATTTGGCGATGTAGCTCCGCAGGATTATAAACAGGCTTTCTTCTGGTATACAAAAGCGGCAGAACAAAATCATTATTTTGCTAAAAAGGACAGGGACAAGATGCTAGTAAATATGTCACAAAGTCAGATTGAAGAAGTCCAGAAACTCTCAAAAGAACTTTACGAAAGGAAATACAACAAAGCCAAGTAACAGACTATTACATATTACATTTTTCTGTAGCCTCTCCAGCTGCCACATTGTGGCACAACCACCTTGACATATTAAAATTCATGTAAAAAATTAAATGAGTTTTACTACAGATTAAAATGTCCACCGAATATCTTCAATCAAATTTTCTTCTGGAAAGTTAAGATCATGGCAAGTAGTATCAAATTTTTCTTACTGCCAGATTTTAGCACATTGACATAATAACTTGAGTGTTATCAACCATGAAGAAAATAACTCTTTTCGTAATCATATTGATTTTTCCTCTTTTCATCTTCTCTGGCAAAAGCTTTTTAGCTCCTTTAACCACTACAAGTTCCCTGGCCGCGACTTATTTCATTGACGCTTCGGGAGGAAATGATACCAATGACGGTCTTACGGAACAGACCGCCTGGCAGACCCTTAGCAAGGTGAATTCTTATCCGTTCGCACCCGGAGAAAAAGTATTATTCAAGCGGGGCGAGAGATGGAGAGGTTCTATCACGATTCCTTCTTCAGGTACTTCGGACAAGCCTATTGTATTTGGCGCCTATGGCGACGGTCCACTACCCATCATCGATGCCACCGCTCTCACCGCTGGTTGGACCGTCGTGGGCAACAATCGCTACTCCCTTCCCTGGGTGATCCCAGATACAGTCCTCAGACCCTCAGTCCTCATATATGGCGGCAAGCCACTGCCGCCGGTTTATACGCTGACCTTTGCGGACCTCACCGTTGCACCGGCGCTAAATAACATCCTCCTGCAGGCTTTTTGGCAAACCATGATTGTGACCTCTGCCGACCCCAATGTGAATACGGTCTCGGGACTTTCAATCTACGACGGGTGGAACACCACTAATCCGGTCAATGCCCTGCCCTTGGGGTTGGCGACAATAGAAACTAATCCGCCTGGGGCGCCGCCGATCGATGTCACCCCAAAACTTTCCGGCCTAACAGAACCCGGCCATTGGTATTGGCATGACAACACACTCTACCTCTATTCCGATATCCCACCGAATGATATGGAGGTTGAGGTGGGTTCCCAGCTATATGCCATTGATTCCAATCGAAAAGATTACATAACCATACAGGATCTGGCAGTGCGGGGTGGAAATTCAGCAGGTGTAATTTTGCAATATACTACAGACCATGCCATATTACGAAACCTGTTAATCTATGACACGGGTATGCTCCATTGGGGGGGCGGGATCACTGTCTGGGGTGCCAATAACAACACTATATCCGACAACGAAATAAGATCGACCCTTAAACACGGTATCCTCATCACTGCCTATTACGATCCGCCAACCACAGGGAACACCATCTCCGGCAATTACATTCACCATACAGGAGGTTCCGGGGTAGTGCTTGCCGATCCCAATGTAAGTGACAATATAATCGAGCACAATACAATTGGATACACTAACAAGTTAAATTTTGATGGTTCTGGTATCCATTTAAACCATTCGGGAACAGGAAATGTGATCCGGTACAATAGGATATTCAATGGCGGCTCCAGCTCTATGAAGAGCGCCGGGATAATGGCGGACCACAATCCCGCTCCGACCAAGTTTTATTACAACCTGATCTACGGCAATAACAACGGCGGAATCGACATTACCGGCGCAGGCCATGAAATATACAATAATACACTTTACCATAACAATGAATCGATGTGGAATGCGGGTGAAATCGATTTTTTCCCGATTGATACCGGGGTGTCGGATTGCACAGTTAAGAACAACATCATGGTGGCAAGCGATGGTAAATATCTGTTCACCGTGAACAACTGGGGATATGACAGTACCCAGGGTCATGACATTGATTACAATGCCTATATGGGGAATACCGCATCTCCTTTTATATGGGGTGACCAGGTAACAAGCAACTTTGACACTTGGAAAACCCTGTCATTACAAGATGCTCATTCATTGGAAACCTTAACCATAGGGTTGATTAATCCACCAATTGACTTTGAACTTTCGCACAACTCACCGGTGATCGATGCTGGAATTGATGTTGATTTAAGCTATGATTTTGCCGGCAAACCTGTCCCGCAAAAAAAATTAGTTGATATGGGTGCTTATGAATTTAGCTCTTTAAGCGATATTGATAATGATACTATTCCCGATTCTATAGATAACAACCCTAATATCTATAACCCAGATCAACAGGATTACGATGGTGATGGTGATGCCTGTGATTTAGGTGCAGATAATGATGGGATTACATTAGTTAATGATTGTGACGATCTAGATGCTAATATTACCCCTGATGCTTGTGACATTAAAACCGATGGTATAGACCAAGACTGTGATGGAGTTGACAGGACTAAAGGGAAACCCTGCATATCAGATGGTGGTGGCGGTGCCCCTGTTAATGTTGAAGGCCCAGGGCAGACTTGTTTCGATGGCGCAGACAATGACTAGGAGATTGGTTGAGTTCCAATTCGTATAACTTTACAACTCGCAGTTGATCTTACACATAGGAGCTATATGGACTTCTGTCTCAGCCTAATTTAGTTAGAATCCCAACCGGATTTTAGCGATAATACCAAATTTCCTTTTATTCAGAAATAATTTTTGTGCTGTTTGCTTTGTAACCTCCTGTGGTTATTGAAATAGACTTTTTTAGCGAATATTGGTTTATTTCTTGCAAGTAAAAATAGCAGGGGAGTGTCGTTAAAGAGGGTCTCACTGCTACCTGATATCATCGACGCGCCGCGTGATGCAGAAATTTTTTGACTAAAAAATTTCTATTATATCCCCCTGTAACGCAGTGAGCCCCCCCACAATATATTGACTATACACACTTTCACTCGACTTCTGCCGAAAATAATTTTCTATTTTGGCAAGCAATTTAAAAACAAACAGGGAATATATTATGAAGACTTCATCTCTTTTCTTTGCAAGTATAATGACAATATCATTAGTAATAGGATTATCCTGCAACACAGCAAGAGCAGAAGATGATGAAACAAATTTTGCTAAAGAAAAACTTAAAAACGATAAAGTTGTGGTTACTGAGTCAAGACATCACCCTGGTACAATCGTGCCAAGGCATACTCATGGTCCCTTTGTGGCCTATATATTTGAAGCCTGTAAAGTTAAATTTACCTTTCCTGATGGCAAATCAATTGTAAAAGAATTTCCTGCTGGAAAAGTAATATGGAGTGATGGATGCACACATGAAGTTGAAGTCCTTGGTAACACTGACTTTCATGTTTTGCATGTTGAAATACAATAAGCATTGTGTACAGAATCCTCAGGCCTATTTTACTTCTACCTTTTAACTTTTTTCTCACTTATCCAGACTCTCCATATACTCCTCCCATTCGATGGGCAGGAGTGTTTTCTTCTTGTTATTACAATCCTTACAGCATGCAACAAGGTTATCCCTTGTACTTCTGCCTCCCCTGGCCAGAGGAATGATATGGTCCATGGTCAGATCCTTCGGCTTAAAAATTCTGCCGCAGTAATAACATGCTCCACTGGCTAGCTTCTGCTGCCACCAGCGGCTTTTGCGCAGCTCTCTGGCCTTATACTTCTGCCGCCGGATTTCCGCCTCATCAATTCCATCGAAATGAAAAAACTCACTCATATAATTTCCCCCAGGAGCTTCTTCCTGGCCTCACCAACCAGGTATAGGGATCCGGCAATACATATAAGGTCGGCAGGGCTTGCGAGTTCTGCGGCTTTTTCCAGTGCCGTATCCAGGTCATTCTCACAGAGAACCCTTTCCTGTGAAGCAGGGGGAAGAACCTTCAGTAATTGCTCCGGCAGTGCTGAGCGCCCATACTCCAGCCTGGTAAAAATAATTACCTCGGCAAGGCCGCCAATCCTAGGCAGCACGCTGCTAAAGTCCTTGTCGGACATGGCAGCCCAGACCAGGATCAACCTGTCGTATTCATAGTCATTTTCCAGGGCCTCGCACAGGGAGGCGACCCCAACAGGATTGTGAGCACCGTCAAGCAGGTATTGCCGGGAATCTTCACTTGTGCAGTCAATCAAAGCTCCATCAATACGTGATAAGCAGAAAGACTCCAGGCGTCCGGGCCAGGATACTTCCAGCAGCCCTGCACGAATGGTTGTCTCATTCACTGAAAACCCGAACTGGCCAAGAATTTCCAATGTTGCCAGGGCCAAACCTGCATTTAACACCTGGTATTTACCTTTCAGTCGTGCAGAAAGCCCTGTTATCTTCTCCCGGAGCTTGCAGCAGCCTTTACGCTTCATGGCCCAGTAGTCCCAGTTGCCATCTTCGGTCTGCTCCACAAGAAAATCGCGGCCATGCAGGAAAAGAGGTGCTTTTCTTTCCTTGCAGAACCTTTCGACAACTGACAGGACTATCCTTTCATCCTCGGTCTCGCCGCTACCTACACCTGAGATCACCGGAACCCCTTCCTTAATGACCCCGGCTTTTTCTCCGGCAATTTCTGCAAGGGTATTGCCAAGATACAACTCGTGATCCCTAGAAACATTAGTAATAACACTTGCCAGAGGCGCAATGACATTAGTGGCATCAAGACGTCCGCCCAGACCTACCTCAAGGATTGCCAGGTCAACGTTTCTTCTGGCAAACCAGAGAAGCGCCAGGGCGGTGGTAAATTCAAAGTAGGTGATCTGCCGGCCGGCCAGTATATCATGGATACGGCTGCCTTCATCGGCAAATTCATCCTCAGAAATGTACTCGTCGTTGATCCGGAAACGCTCGCGGACCGAGGACAAATGCGGCGAAGTATAAAGCCCGACTGTGTATCCTGCTTTGGCCAATAGAGTAAGCAAAGTGACCGCAACTGATCCCTTGCCGTTTGTCCCGGCGACGTGGACAAACTTCAATTCTTTCTCCGGGCTTCCGAGTTCATCCAGGAACATGCGCATGGACTCAAGCCCCAGTTTGATCTTGAAAAACTGGAGATTATCCAGAAATGCCCAGGTATCTTGGTAGTTCATATATAAGCTTTCAGTTTTAAGTTACGAGTGCCTAGTGTGAACCCAAGTTAAAAAACATGACTCAAGGTTCAGGGCACAAGGCACAGGGTGCTGGGAGCAAAATTAATACAATTAAGAATTTCATGGGAAATAAAACGCTGACAACTATATTTTAAACTCTCCAACTGCGATCAACATCCTGAGCCATGCGTCTTGCTCCTTGCACCTTGCGCCGTTAA
>Ga0111162_1020_pt1 | contig 19303 bp, 18 predicted proteins | sample DeeMarSeWOR28_12_FD_80263 | JGI IMG/M metagenome (GOLD analysis project Ga0111162, IMG submission 80263) | Nitrospira bacterium SG8_35_1 | reverse complement strand
TTTAAGGTTACGGAACTGCAGCATGCCCTGTCACAAAGGGAGATCAAGCACCTTAAAGCCGGTACCGCAGGTAAAATTTTTCTGAAAGCCGGCAAGTCCTACAAGGTCGGAGCGGTCTTCAGGCAACCGGTGCTGGCCCAAACACTTACCCGGCTGGCAGAACATGGTATAGAGGATTTCTACCATGGGGAAATTGCGGGGATAATCCATAAGGACATGGTCAAACATGACGGCCTTATCCGGAATGACGACCTGGCCCAGATACCCTGGCCGATAGAAAGAAAACCCCTTTCCTGCCGTTTCCAGGGCAGCCGTGTTCTCACCTTCGGAGAGCCCGGAGCCGGCAGAACTCTGGTGGAGATGCTCAACGTGGCCGGCAAATTTCCCCCTGAAAAAATCAATCCCGACACCCCACAGGGCGCTCTCCTTCTTTCCGAAATCATTAAACAGGCCAACCTGGACCGGAGCGACAGGCCTTTCGATCCCAATTTTTATCCCCAGGTCCGGGCCAAGAGAATGTTAAAGGACGATTACGCTGAAAAAGTGGCGCAGCAGATCAGGGCACACATGGAGGGACATGGCGACACAACCCATCTCTCGGTAATGGACCGTTATGGCAATGTTGTATCCCTCACCCAGTCGATTGAGCGTGTTTTCGGCTCTTTCAGCGTCTCCCCGGAACTTGGATTTCTGTACAACAACTACATGAGCGCCTTTGAATACAAGGATATCAAACACCCCAACTACCTGCGCCCTGCTGCCGTACCCTGGGCCAGCGTAGCTCCTACCATAGTTTTCCGCGGCAGGAAACCATGGCTTGCCATCGGCTCCCCGGGAAGTGAACGCATCACCTCGGCCATACTCCAGGTCCTGATGCGGCTGCGGTATCAGTCCCCTTATGATGCCGTGGCCTCCCCCCGGCTGCACTGCTCCATTAAAGGAAGGGTTTCCATTGAAGCCTCCAGGATGCGAGACGACATCCCCGTTTTACTGAAAAACCATGGTTTTTCTGTTGATCTGCGCAATGCCTATTCGTTCTACCTGGGTTGTGTGCAGCTTGTGATGCATGAAAAAAATGAATTTATCGGGGTTGCCGACCCCAGGCGTGACGGTTCAGCAGGAGGCCCCTTAACATGAAACTGCCGCTGCTCATTTCCGTTCCCCATGGAGGCATGAACGTGCCCCCTGAAGTCAGTGATATATGTACTTTAAGCAAGGAAGATATTGTTGCTGACAGCGACGAGGGTGCTGCAGCAATTTATTCCAACCTGGAACAACACTGTGAAGCATATTTAACTTCGGATATTGCCAGGGCGCTAATCGATCTCAACCGTCCACCGGATGACATCGGCGGCGACGGTGTCATAAAAAGCCATACCTGCTGGAATGTCCCCATTTACAGGAATTTTCCTGATGATGCTCTGATCCAGTCCCTGCTTGCCCGCTATTATTTTCCCTACCATGAAAAACTGAGCGCCGGCGCTGGCAATAATGCAATAAAGCTGGGCATTGACTGCCATACCATGTCAGCCAGCGGCCCGCCGATAGGGCCTGATCCCGGCCAACCAAGGCCCCTGGTCTGCATCAGCAATGCGGACGGGACCTGTCCCCAGGAATGGATTACGGCCCTGGCCGGCTGTTTCACCTCAGCTTTCAAGGACAGGGTTACCATCAACACGCCCTTCCGGGGCGGCTATATTACCCGGTCACATGCAGCCGAAATGCCCTGGCTCCAGATTGAAATTTCCCGCACCGGCACATACCCGAATGAATTCAAGAGAGACTGCGTGCTTGAGGGGCTGCAACGTTTCTGCCATACTGTTTTTAAGGAATTTTTGCCATGGAACGCATCATAAAAACCATATCCCAAAAGACAGGCATGCCGCCCGGTTCACTGGTTCACATCGGTGAACTGCCGTCAGGCAATGTTACTGTCAGGGCTCTCCGGTATACCGAAACAGAACTGGAAGAGTTTCCTGTTCTGGACATGGACACCCTCCTGCAGATCAAAGAGAAGGACGGTGTATTATGGGTTCAGGTGGAAGGCGTGCATCAGCCTGAAAATATAGCTGCAATAGGTGAGGCTTTTTCCCTCCATGCCCTGACTCTGGAGGACATTCTGAACACCGGCCAGCGTCCGAAAATGGAAGAGTTTGAGGACTACCTCTTTCTGGTCGGCAAAATCCTTTCCTTTGGGGATGATGCAGACATGGTCCGGGAAAAACACTTCTGCCTTGTGCTCATGCAGCACCTGGTTATTTCTTTTCATGAGGAGGGCGCCAATATATTTGGTGCGGTGGAAAACCGGATCAGGAAAGCTGCCGGTAAGATCAGGAAAAAAAATGCGGATTATCTTGCCTATGCCCTTTTTGATTCCATGGTTGACAACTACTTCCTGGTCCTTGAAACAATCGGGACCCAGATTGAAAAAGTTGAGGATGAAATCCTGGAAACCCCAAGCAGGGATGCTCTTGAAAGGCTGCACCTTTTAAAAAGAGAACTAACAATCTTGCGCAAATCCGTCTGGCCCGTCCGCGAGGTCACAAATTCTCTGGTCAGAAGCGATGACTACTTTGTCCAGGAAGACTCATTGAAATACTTCATGGATATTTACGATCATACCCTGCAGATTATAGAAACCATCGAGGCCTTCCGCGATGTCACGTCCAGCCTTTTTGACATGTACCTGTCAAGTGTCAGCCATCGCATGAACCAGGTTATGAAAGTACTTACCGTCATTGCCACTATTTTTATTCCCCTTACCTTTATTGTAGGCATTTACGGTATGAATTTTCACTATATGCCTGAGCTTTCCTGGCGCTGGGGGTATTTTCTCATCCTGGCAATTATGGCCATAATAGGGTTAGGCATGGCCCTTTATTTTAAAATGAAAGACTGGTTTTAACCTGTCAAAATCTTATTCCATGAAAAGGAACCGCAATGACCATTAATCACGAACGCCTCGCTTCTGTGTTCACTGCTCTCTGTGAAATTGACAGCCCCTCAAAACAGGAAGGCAGGGTTGCCTCATATCTTAAATCCCTCTTTACCGGCATGGGGGCAACAGTGGTCGAGGATGACTCGGCACATCAGACCGGATCCGACTGCGGCAATCTTTTTGTGCGCTTTCCTGACGGCGGGCTGGACCGCGACCCTGTTTTTTTCAACTGCCACATGGATACTGTACTTCCAGCCATAGGGGTCAAGGTCAAACGGCAGGGGGATATTTTTACCTCGGCCGGGGATACTGTGCTCGGCAGCGATGACAAGGCAGGCATTGCTGCACTTATTGAAGTCATGCGCACCCTGCAGGAAAAAAATATGCCCTACGGTCCTGTTGAACTTGTTTTTACCACCTGTGAAGAGGTGGGGCTGCTGGGAGTCAAGGCCCTGGATCCATCATTCATCGAGGCAAAAATCGGCTATGCCCTGGACTCTTCCGGCCTCAACAGGGTGGTTGTCGGTGCCCCTGCAGCAAACCGCATCAGCGCTGAAATTAAAGGCATAGCCTCCCATGCGGGGTTGAGCCCTGAAAAAGGCATCAGTGCCATTCATCTGGCAGCCAAGGCTATTGCCAAGCTTCAGCTGGGCAAACTCGACTCGCAGAGCACCGCAAATATTGGGGTTATTCAAGGTGGTACAGCAAGCAATATCATCCCTGAATCTGTCCTGGTGCAGGGGGAGGTCAGAAGCCATAGCGTCACGTTGCTTCACGAGTATACAGAACACATCAAGTCCACATTCCAGGAGGAAGTAGACAGCTGGAATGACCCTGATGGCAACATCTCCGTCAGGCCATCTTTGGATTTTAAGATAATTGACGATTATCCCGTTATGAAACTGGACAGGGAGTCTGCAGTCATAAAAAGGGTGGCAGCAGCAGCAGCCTCCCTTGGCAGGGAGCTTGATTATGTTGCTGCGGGGGGCGGCAGCGATGCCAACATTTTCAACAGCTACTCCATCCAGTGCGCCATACTCTCCACCGGTATGGAAAAGGTTCATTCCACCCGGGAGACCATTAAACTAAAGGATATGGTCACTACCGCGGAGCTCATTTTAGCCATAATCGCCTAAAAATATTAAATATTTTTTCTTATTTGCAGAAAAGGCAAAAATTGCAAATTCCTCCTTGACTCCTGCAATAATTTTTTATATAAGACAAAAAGTGTCTTACTTATCTTGTTTTTGGGCGGGGTTATTTTATGAGATTAACAAGGGCAGGTGAATATGCAGTACGCTGCGTGATGTGTCTCGCCAGAAATGGCGGCACAGAAAGCGTGGTCAGCCGGCAGCATGTATCAGCATACGGCAATATACCGCCGCACTTTCTGGCAAAAATTGCCCAACAATTATCTAGAGCGGGAATTATCGAGATTTTACAGGGCGCCCGTGGTGGCTACCGGCTCATCATCCCTCCGGAAAAACTCTCCCTGCTCAGCGTTATCGAGGCAATTATCGGAGAAATTTTTTTAAACGATTGTGTAATTCGGCCCGAATCATGCCATGCCAGCTCGTCCTGTGCTGTAAATAATGTCTGGCTGCAGGCTCGCAACCAGTTGCGGGAAACTCTTGAGCGGGTGACATTTGCCAAACTGCTCCAAGAGGAATCCTGCTGTATACTGCAGACCGATATAATTCCGGCCCAGCCACAAAAAACGCCTAACGCAATTTAGGGCACTTTTATTATTAAAAAGGTGTCGAGAAAATAAGAAACTAAGGGTAATATTTACAACATACTAAAACTAATATTATTGGAGAGGTACCATTATGTGTCTCGTGACTAAACAGGCTCCTTTGTTTGAGGCAGAAGCTGTAATGCCTGATAACAGCTTCAAAACCATTTCTCTATCCTCCTATCGGGGCGAATATGTGCTGCTTTTTTTCTATCCCCTGGACTTTACCTTTGTCTGCCCCTCGGAGATTTTAGCCTTTAATCGGCAGCTTGAAGATTTCAAGGCAAAAAATTGTCAAGTTCTCGGTGTCTCTGTTGACTCAATTTACACTCACCTGGCCTGGAAAAACACCCCTGTCAATCAGGGCGGCATCGGCGCCGTGCAGTTTCCTCTGGTTTCCGATATCGCAAAAACCATCCGCTGGGCCGAAATGTAGACGAGGCCCTGCGGGTCATAGATGCCCTGCAGTTTTTTGAAGAGCATGGCGATGTTTGTCCCGCAAACTGGCATCCTGGAGAAGATGCCATGAAGCCGACACCTGCAGGCGTGGCTGATTACCTTTCAAAACACGGCTCTTAAACCCTCCCCGCGTTTGCTGGTGCAGGAGGCATGGAACCCTTGCACCTGCAAACCATGACTTATTGCCAGGGTGAAGACACGATGCTTACAGAAGAGAAAAAGCCGAATCTGCTCCTGCTGGGATCCGATGTTAAGATCAACAACCTGCCGATCAAGGAGGTCAGCCTGCTCTCAGAGGGAAGCCTGCCTGCTTATGGATATAACCCCGGCGACTTCATTGAATTGCTGGCCGGCAAAGTAAGTGTTGAAAACGGACGCCTTGAACAGTGTTTGGCCTGGCTCTCTTCCTATCTAGCCTCTGCCAACCTGACCCCCAGGATCCGTACCCTGACCTATGGTGAACAAAAAGAAATTTTCCAGATCTTTCGCAAAAAGGGAAGATTTTCAACCCAGAAAGATCATGGCTGGTTCATGGTCAACCAGATACTCCCGCCTGAAGGACGTCCCAAAGGTCCCGAAGTTCTTGCAGTTGATGACTCTAACCTTGAGCCACTGAGCAACAACAGCGGCATACTCATTATTGATGACGGCGGCTGGCCGCCCCAGGTGGCATCCCGCCTCAAAACACTCAACCCAGACAGCTGGGTCATAGGCATGGGTATCGGCATTGCGCACTGGCAGGAGTGGGCCGAACATTTCGGCAACTGTTTTTTCCTTTTCTGCCGCCTATCCGACCTGGAAACCACCCGGATGGAAATGGACAGCTCCGTTACCTGGGAGACTATCGTGGCCATGTCTCTGCGCGCCCTGCGCACAGAAGAGGTCGGCCTCTGGGATGAAAAAAACAGCCGCTTCCTCTGTCATATAGTGGTGGAAATGTTTCCCTACGGCATCTTATACGCCGGCCCGAATGGTGTCTTTTTCAGGTACCAGGAAGGCTGCCTGCCGCAGAAAAGTGCGCCGCGCCAGAAAGGCTCTGTTCCCTGCCATGATACCCTGGTAACTTCGATGATGGCCATGGACTTTCTCGAAATCGGCGGCCGTGATTTCTGCCGCAGCTATTTTTATGATTTTTCCAGGCGGGTTCTTGATAACTGGCAGCTCCTGTATGATCACGGCTATTTTTTCAGTGACAGCCTCGAGTTCCCGGAGCTGGACTTTTCATCTGTTTTCCCCGGCGGAGTCCCATGCTCCTATATTGAAGCCACTATTGACCCCGGATTTATTGAGCTGGCAGAAACCGCTACCGGTTTTGCAGAAAGCCTTGAACTTGTTGCAAGCCAGATATGGAATGAAGACAAAAAAAAGGCGCTGCGCTCCTTTTTCCCGCAGAAACTTCCAATAACCGTCGGTCTGGGAACAGCCGCAATCGACATGCTCCCAGGCCCTATTCCGGTCATCCTGGATGTTCTGCACCACCTCAAAGAAGAGGTAAGCTGGAAAAAAGGATTTGAAGAATTCCGTCTCTTTCATGTCGGCAATCTCCGCACCACGGACCCGGCTGAACTGGACCCGGTTATAACCCTGCAGAACGTCATGGACAGCTATGTGTCGCGGGAAACCTTTCAGCGGCCGCTCTGCATCGGCGTCTTTGGCCCGCCAGGGTCGGGAAAATCCTTTTCCGTCAAAGAGGTGGCCCGGGTCATTTCCAGTAAATTTGATACAAACCCCTTTGACTTTTTCGAGTTCAACATGACCCAGTTTGATGAACCCGAAGAAATCAATTCTGCCATAGAGCCGATCCGGGCCTCGGTGGCCCGCAGCAAGGTTCCCATTGTTTTCTGGGATGAGTTCGACTGCCGTTATGACAATCATGAATTCGGCTACCTGCGGTATTTTCTGCCCTCCATGCAGGACGGCGTCACCTATGTGCACGGCACGCCGTATTATATCGGCCGCGCCATCTTCGTTTTTGCCGGCGGGGTCAAATCAAGCTGGGCCGGCATGGAAGAACTGCTGCGTCAGAAAGATGCGGGGGCGGCCCAGCTTGTCAAAACCCTGAAGATCCCTGACTTCATGAGTCGTCTCCGGGTTGTGCTGGATATTGACGGTATTGAGATTGCTGAAGCTATGCTGCAGGAATCAGCCACCGAAGAGCAGCTTGGGGATCTGCACCGGATTCTTCTCAAAAGGGCCTTTATTATTGCGCACCAGATGGATACGCACTGGAAAAAGGCGGCCCGCAAGACTTCGGGGCTGCTGCTGCGGCTTTTGCTGGCCCGCTATAAATTCGGAGCACGCTCCATTGAGGCGGTTATTGAGGCGTCAAGCGCCTCTGACCGGCTGGTTTACGGCCTGCCGGAACTCATCGCGCCGTCCGCGGCCCGCATCCATGCAAGCTGGCGCATCGACCTGGAACGGGAGGTGGACCTGGTCCGCAAGGAGCATAAGCTCAGGGCCATATGGTAATCCATGCGTACAAACTTATTTTTATAAATAGATACAGCCAGATAATAAAAATCACGCAACACAGAAATTGTAAATGACATGGGACAAGGAGGAAACATGGATAAAACAGAATACAATTACGCCATTGTGAGAAGCTTCGTCAACTGGAGCATTCTCTGGGGAGTGGTTGCTGTTCTGGTCGGGGTGCTCATCGCTTTCCAACTGGTGATGCCCGAGCTGAACTTTGCGCCTTTTCTGACCTACGGAAGACTCAGGCCCCTGCATACCAATGCCGGTATTTTCGGCTGGGCCATAGGCAGCTTTTTTGCACTGTTCTATTACATGGTGCAAAGGCTCTGCCGCCGGCCTCTCTGGAGTGACGGGCTGGCCAAGTTTCAGCTCTGGTTCTTCAATGCCACGATCATCGCTGCCGCAGTCACGCTGCTCCTGGGATATTCAACTTCCAAGGAGTACCATGAACTGGAGTGGCCCATTGACATCATGGTGGTCATTCTCTGGGTTATCTTTTCCATTAATATCACCATGACCATTGTCAAGCGCCGCGAGGAGCCGATGTACATCTCGCTCTGGTACATGCTTGCCACCCTGGTTGGCGTTGCGGTGCTCTACCTGGTCAATGCCGCCGAGGTGCCAGTGTCGCTTTTCAAGTCTTATTCTGCTTTTGCCGGTACCAACGATGCCAATGTGCAGTGGTGGTTCGGTCATAACGCTGTGGCAATGGTTCTCACAACCCCGCCCCTGGCGGTATTTTACTACTTCCTGCCTAAGTCCACCGGAGTGCCGATTTACAGCCACAGACTTTCGATCATCGCATTCTGGAGCCTTATTTTCATGTATCTCTGGACCGGCGCCCATCACCTGCTCTGGACACCGGTCCCTGACTGGATCCAGACCCTGGCCATGGCCTTCTCGGTAATGTTGATCGCCCCCTCCTGGGGTTCGGTCTTCAACGGCTACCTCTCCATGAAAGGACAGTGGCACCAGATGCGGGATAACTACCTGGTCAAATTCCTGATCCTCGGCATCACCTTTTACGGACTGCAGACCCTGCAGGGTCCCTCGCAGGCTGTTCGTTCCTTTTCAGCCTTTATCCATTACACAGAATGGATACCGGGCCATGTCCACATGGGAGCCATGGGCTGGGTGTCGCTGGTGCTTTTTGCAGCAATCTATTACCTGGTGCCGAAAATCCATGGCCGCCAGCTGTACAGCATAGGACTGGCCAACCTCCACTTCTGGCTGGCACTTATCGGCCAGCTTATCAACTCGGTATCCATGTGGATCGCCGGCCTGCTGCAGGCCTCCATGTGGCACAGTCTCAACCCAGACGGCAGCCTGACCTATACCTTCATGGAGACCCAGGTTGAAATCTACCCTTACTGGTGGATAAGGGCGATCAGCGGTGTCATATACCTGGCCGGCATGCTGGTTTTCATCTATAACCTCTACATGACGGTTCAGAAGGGCGAAACGGTTCCTGCTGCAGCCGCTCAGACAGCATAAAGGAGGGTAAGCCATGATTTGGGAGAAAAATCCTGTCCTTTTGCTGGTGCTGGCAACCGGAGCCATTCTGGTCGGCACCATTATCACTATGGTTCTGCCTTTTGCCTGGGTCAACACCGAGGCCGACTCCATAGCTTCTGTCAAGCCGTACACCCCCCTTGAGCTTGCCGGTCGCGATGTTTATATCCGGGAGGGCTGCAACAACTGCCATACCCAGACCGTTCGTCCCCTGGTGGCCGATGTCCTGCGCTATGGCGACTACTCCAAGTCAGGGGAGTTTGTATACGACCGCCCGCACTTGTGGGGTTCACGCCGTTCCGGGCCGGACCTGGCGCGGGTGGGCGGCAAATATCCTGACGAGTGGCATTACCAGCACATGCAGGATCCGGCCGGTTTCGTACCCGGCAGCAACATGCCGGCTTACGCCTTTCTGTCCAATAATAGTATTGATCCTGAGTACACCCGTAAAAAGATGGAGGTTCTCAACTTTCCCTATACCGATGTCCAGATTACCGGGCTGACGGGCAAGACGGAAATGGATGCCATTATTGCCTACATGCAGAAACTGGGAAGCGACATCCCCTGGCGTGAAGCTGTTGCCGCTGAAATAGTTGGCGAGCTGGTTAATCCTTACGCCGGTGTCGATCATGCAACAATGGAAGCCTGGGAACATCTTTACGAAGAAAATTGTGCCGCCTGTCACGGTGAGCATTTTGAGGGCGATATCGGTCCTGAACTTGACGGAGCAAGCCTGGAAGAAAATGATCTTTTCGAGATTATTTACAACGGCGTTCCAGAAAGCGGCATGCCCCCATATTCCTCTCTTGGAGCAGACAAGGTGTGGAAAATAGTCAACTTCGTGAAATACTATAATATCGGGGAGGATCACCAGTAAATGAAATCGGCTTCGATACTTTATCTGGGGGTTACTTTCGGACTTTTTGCGGTTTTTGCCATCATCGTTATCAGGACCTACAGTCGCAAGCACAGAGAAACCCTGGAAAAACCCAAGCATAGAATGCTTGAAGACGACTAATATTTTCGGAGGATATCAACCATGTCCAGCGACAACAGTGAACATACTTACGACGGGATCAGGGAGGACAGGGAGCAAAAACCGCCTGCCTACTTCAATCTGCTTTTCTATGGTCTCATTATCTGGGGGGTCATCTTCTGCGCTTACTTTCTTTTAAGCGGCTGGAGTTCCCAGAATGAATTCGAGGAAAAAATGGCGGCCCATAAGCTAAAGGCCGGCTCCAGCATCACTCAGCCAACCCAACCGGGCAAATAGTTTTTAGACTGATTGACAAAACTTTCAGCTGCAGACCGACAGTATAAAGGGGGAAGGGGACACCCCTTCCCCCTTTTTCATATGAAAACACTGAAACCACTTCTACTCACGCCATGGCGGCGCCTTCTGCAGTGGGGGGCTTCTCTTGCTGTCCTGGTCCTGCCGTTTATACAAATTAACGGGGAAAGCAGCATTAGGATCGACATCCCGTCCTTTTCCTTTTATTTCTTCGGCATGCACTTCAGGATCGAGGAACTTTACCTGCTCTGGCTTACGGTAATAAGCTTCATTTTCCTCTTTTTGCTGGTGACCCTGGTGCTGGGCCGCGTCTGGTGCGGTTGGGCCTGCCCCCAGACAACCCTTGTTGACCTTGTTGAAGGAATGGCCAGGATGCTTGGCTTGCAGGTCATCAATAACCAGGTGACAGGTTCTGCCGTCCACATGGTGACCCTGCATTTCGTCTATATTGGCTTGGCATTGCTGGTCGGCGCCAACCTGGTCTGGTACTTTGTCTCTCCCTATGAGTTCTTCCCTCTGCTTTTTTCAGGCGGGCTTGGTCCATGGCCGCTTGGCTCAATGGCTGTTATTGCCCTGGTAGTATTTATTGACCTGGCTTTTCTGCGGCGCCTGTTCTGCAAGGAATTCTGCCCCTATGGCAGGTTCCAGACCGTGCTGGTTGACAATGGGACTCTTGCCCTCTGGTTTCATCCCGATGAGGCGGAGCGTTGTATAGAGTGCCACGCCTGCGAACGCTCCTGCCCCATGGGCATCGATATCAGGAACGGCTTCCAGGTTGAATGCATCAACTGCGCCAAGTGCCTTGACGCCTGCCGCAAAGTGATGGCCAAGCGTCAGGAACCCGGCATCATTCGTTACACATTCGGTCAGCTGGGAAGAGGCTGGCGCGCTCTGGTGACCGTCCGCACCGGCCTGGTCCTCACCGTGTTTCTTGTAGCTTTCACAGCTCTGATTGTTGCCTCCCTTAACCGCCCGGAAGCCAATCTCAAAGTCTCGCGGATCAAAACAACGAGCAGCAGGATCACCGCAGATCACATGCTCGTCACCTTTTACACAGGATATGTGGCACTGCACCGGGAAAACCCAGGCAGGACATTTTCAATCCATGCCTTTAACAAAGAGGGAAAAGAGTTTGAAATAAAAGGCCCGGTAAAAAATATTACTTTCGGTCAGGGTCAAAACATGTATCGGTTTAATTTTGCCCTGCTGACCCATGTACCGGAGAACAAAAAGCCGCTGGCTGTTTCATATATATTAAAAGGGAGCGACGGCAGGGTGCTTGACCGCATCGAGAGCATAGTTCCTGCTGTAGTGGAACCATAAAAATGGAAAAGAAAAAAAAGCAAAACTTCTGGGTTGCCGGCTTAATCATGCTGGGTGTCATTTTCGGGCTCATGAGCGCCTGGTCCTTTTACCGGGCCGGCAGGGAGGCAAGTCCCGTTGTTGACCCGGATTATTATGACCGCGGCATCAAGTACAATGAATCCCAGAGCAGCCAAAAAGCAGCAGAAGATATGGGCTGGCATGCCGTTATTAAAGTTGACGGCCGCCGGATCATGGTGCGCCTGTCAGATGCAGACAAGTCTCCTGTCACCGGCTGCCGGGCCCAGATATCTCTGCACCAGGCCCGGGGCGCAACCACACCGTCAAACTTAGTGCTGCATGAGGAGGCGCCCGGTGTCTATTCAGCCGAGCTGCCGCCGGACCTGGCCGGCGCCTTTCCTGCAGAGCTCAGCCTGGGTAAGGGTAATCTGCTGCTGGAGCGGCAGATACTGCTCAATATGCGCCGGGATTAACGCATGGTGAGGAGCCGTCCCATGCCGGATACACAACTGACATGTGACCATTGCGGTCTTGACATTCCGCCGCCTGACCTGGTTCAGGCAGTCATTAACGGAAGTCATCATAATTTCTGCTGCCGCGGCTGCGAAGGGGCCTACCGCATAATCAGTGGCGCCGGCCTTGATGATTTCTACCGCAAACGCACCTGGGAAGAACCGGGCCTGCCGCAGGGGGCCTTTGAGACACAGTATGATGATGAGTACCTGGAAAAATTCGTTCACCGCAACAACGGCGAGGCAGAAATCTCGCTTCTTCTCGAAGGTTTGCGCTGCGCTGCCTGCGTATGGCTGAACGAACGGGTACTTACCCGACTTGATGGCATTCTAACGGCCCAGGTTAACTATAGTACCCACCGCGCATCCGTCACCTTTGACCCGGACCGGATGAACCCCGGCAAAATATTTGACACCATCCGGGCCCTGGGCTACCTGCCGCGCCCATTCAGCCGCGATGCCTTTCTGCTGGCCGCGGAGCGGGAAAAAAAGTCCCTGCTTATCCGTTTTGGCACTGCAGCCTTTCTGTCAATGCACTTGATGGGATACTCCATAGCCCTTTATGCCGGATATTTTCAAGGCATGTCGGCCGATGCACGATCCCTTCTCCAGTATCTTGCCGGGCTGGTCACCACCCCGGTGGTCTTTTACAGCGGCTTCCCCTTTCTGCAGGGGGCGCTGCGCTCCCTGCGCCACAGGGCCCCAAATATGGATCTGCTCATCGGCCTCGGGGTAATTACCGCTTATACCTACAGCATCTATGCGATGCTGACGGATAATGAAGTCTACTTTGAAACGGCGGCCATGATTGTCACCCTGATATTGCTCGGCCGCCTCTTTGAATACAATGCCCGCCAGCGCGCTTCAGCCGGCGTTGACCTGCTGCTGAGGCTGGCCCCGGATATGGTTACCCTGCGGAAAGGCGATGACCTTGTCCAGGTGGAAAGCTCACAGCTGCAGAGAGGGGATTCTATCCTGGTGCGGCCGGGGGAACGCTTTCCGGTTGACGCTCGGGTGCTTGTGGGCGAAACTGAGGTGGACGAATCGGTGGTAAGCGGGGAGCCTTTTCCGGTTGCCCGAAAACCTGGCGACCAGGTTTTGTCGGGTTCACTGAACTTGATAACTGCCATCACTGTTGAGGTTGAGCAAATCGCCGCCCACTCATTTGTCGCCCGGGTGGCCAGGCTGGTGGAGGAAGCCCAGGCAAGAAAGGCACCGGTCCAGGCAATTGCCGACCGGGTGGCGGCAGTATTCGTTCCCTTTGTCATCCTGATAGCCGCAGCTACCCTGACCTGGTGGCATTTTATCGGCGCCGGCCTGGAGACTGCCATGCTTAATGCGGTTGCCGTGCTTGTTGTAGCCTGTCCGTGTGCTCTCGGTCTTGCCACGCCAACTGCCGTACTGGTCGCCACAGGCGCCGCTGCCGCTGCCGGTATCCTGTTCAGAGGCGGAGACGTTCTCGAGGCCTCCGGCAGGATTACGATGGCCGGGTTTGACAAGACCGGGACCCTGTCCCTCGGGCAACCGAAGATTGTTAACATTCAGCCTGTTACAGGAAGTGCAGAAGAACTGCTGAAACTTGCGGCTCAGGCTGAAAGCGGCTCAAATCACCCCCTTGCCAGGGCGATAGTCCGCGAGGCCAGGCACAGAAATATTGCCATATTATCTCAGAACAGCACAACTATACCCGGTCGCGGCGTCCTCCTTGAAACTGATACTGGCAAACTCAGAGCCGGCAGCAGGGTGTTCATGCAGGAGTCGGAGGTAGAGCTGCCACCCTTTACCCGGGACAGCAACACGGAAATTCACGTTGCCGTCAACTCGGACTACAAGGGCTCCATTACCCTTGAAGATCCGGTGCGCCAGGAAGCAGAACAGGTCTTGCAGGCTGTTCGCCGACTGGGTATTAAAACGGTATTGGTCACCGGCGATCATGGGCAGGCCGGCCGGGCTGCTGCCGAGAAGCTCGGTTTCGGGTCCTTCCATGCATCCATGGATCCGGCTGCCAAGACTGAGTGGGTCAGGGAAATGACGGCAAAAGGAGAAACGGTTCTTATGGTAGGTGACGGCATCAACGATTCTCCTGCCCTGTCGGCTGCTGCTGTGGGCTGTGCCATGTCCGGAGGCACCGACATTGCCCTGGAGTCCTCAGACCTGGTCCTTACCAGGCAGGACCTGCAGAGACTGCCCCAGGCTTTGGGCCTGGCCAGAAAATCGCTGTGGATCATCCGCCAGAACCTTTTCTGGGCTTTTACTTATAACCTGGTTGCCTTGCCCCTGGCGGCCATGGGCAAACTGGCACCGGTATACGCAGCCGCAGCCATGGCCTTCAGTTCAGTTTGCGTGCTGGCCAACTCCTTGCGTCTGGCAGGCAATAAAGGAGCCGACAATGCTTAAATCGATCCTTGTTCTCATCATCCTTTCCCTCTTTCTTGGCACTGGTGCGTGGCTCTTTTTTATCTGGGCCGTCAAGAAAGGAGCCTTTGATGATGTGGAGCGGGCCAAGTACCGGATGCTGGAAGACGATGATGAACCGCACCATCCAGTAAAGAATGAGCAGAACAACACAAAGGATGACGATCCTTCATTGACATGAATGAACCGCTTATCGCCATGGCATTTCTTACAGGGCTGCTGGGCTCGGGTCACTGCATCGGCATGTGCGGCGGCCTGGTTGCCGCCTTGTCTCTTTCCGAAACCGGGAAGCAGGGCGGTATTTTTTTTCAGCTCCTTTATAATATCGGCCGCATAACCACCTATACCGGGATCGGCTGGCTGGTGGGCTGGCTGGGCTCTGCCTTTGCCTACGCCAATACCCTTGCAGGGCTCACCCGCGCCCTTCTCATTGGCTCTGATCTTTTTGTCATTGTCCTCGGTCTGGGCAGTGCCGGAATATTTACGTTTCTGAAAATAAATGTCATGCAGCTTGAGTTCCCCGGCCCGATTCGGAAGATAACCGGAGCTGTTGCAGAACTTAAAAAGCTCCCTCCCGCACTTTCAGCCCTGCCCCTGGGACTTATCATGGGATTTCTGCCCTGTGGTTTTCTGTATGCCATGATCATTGCGGCGGGCCAAAGTACCGGTTCTGCCAACGGCGCCCTTATGATGCTTTTTTTCGGACTGGGCACCCTACCTGCCCTTTTTCTCTTCGGTTCAACCGCCCATTGGCTTACCGCACGAATGCGCAGCATAATGCTGCGCTGGGCCGGCATCATGGTGGCTCTGATGGGGACATACAACCTGTACCGCCATCTTGTTCTGGCCCAGTGCTGTCCGCCCTTTCTTCCTTTTTCCTGACTTTGCTTTATAATAATAAGAACATTGGTTCTTTAACCTGATCAAACTATTGATGGAGAACAAAACGGAACCATGAATACTGCTGTGAAAGTTTTTACATTTTATCGGGACGGGTTTCGGCGAATGGGCCTTGGCAGGACCCTGTGGGCCATTATTCTTATAAAACTGCTAATAATGTTCGGTGTTCTTAAGATCTTTTTCTTTCCGGATTTCCTGGAGGTCAATTTTTCCTCCGACCGAGAAAGAGCCGAACATGTCTTGACGAATTTAACGCAAACCCCGCCACAGAATAATTTTTTGAGGAGGTCGCAATGATTGATCAGCTCAACCTCACCATGGTTAATTGGGCCAGGGCACAGTTTGCCCTGACAGCCATGTACCATTGGCTTTTTGTACCCCTTACCCTGGGGCTTTCATTTCTTCTCGCCTTTTTTGAAACGTTGTATGTCAAAACCGGCAAGGAGGAATGGAAAAGAATTACCAAGTTCTGGATGATGCTGTTTGCCATCAACTTTGCAATTGGTGTGGCAACCGGCATAATCCTTGAATTTGAATTCGGAACCAACTGGTCAAACTATTCATGGATGGTGGGTGACATTTTCGGCGCTCCGCTGGCGGCAGAGGGCATTTTTGCCTTTTTTATTGAGGCGACCTTCTTTGCCGTCATGTTCTTCGGCTGGGACCGGGTGTCCAAAAAGATGCACCTGTTTTCTACCTGGATGGTGGCAATCGGCTCCAACCTTTCTGCCCTGTGGATCCTGGTGGCAAACGGCTGGATGCAGTATCCGGTTGGCATGAACTTCAACCCTGACAAGGCACGTTTCGAGATGGCCAATTTCTGGGAGGTGATCTTCTCACCTGTCGCCATCAGCAAGTTCACCCATGCCACATCGTCAAGCTTCCAGGTTGCTGCACTGTTTGTTATCGGTGTATCGGCCTGGTTTCTACTGAAAAAAAGACACCGGGACATGGCCAGGAAAAGCATTATCGTAGCCTCGGTGTTCGGCCTGCTTGCTTCCGGCTTTGTCATTTTTACCGGCGATGAGGCGGCCTATACCAACGCCCGGGTGCAGCCCATGAAGCTGGCTGCCTTTGAAGGGCTTTACGACGGTGAGGCGGGAGTCGGGCTCGTCGCTGCGGGTATTCTCAACCCCGCAAAAAAACCCGGAGATAGTGAGGAAACTTTCCTCTTCGAAGTAAAGCTGCCCGGACTTCTTTCGCTGCTGGCCAACCGCGAACCGAACTCCTTTGTTCCCGGCATCAATGACCTGGTCTATGGCAACACGGAACATGGTGTCATGGGGGTAAATGAAAAAATAGCCAACGGCAGGATTGCCATAGAACTCTTGAGCCAATACAAAAATGCCCAGAAAGAGAACAATCCGACCCGTGCCGCAACAGCGCTGGCCAATTTCGACAACTATAAGGAGTATCTGGGATTCGGCTACCTGAATTCCCCCGAGGAGGCTGTACCTCCCGTGGCCCTAACCTTTTACAGCTTTCATATCATGGTGATTCTGGGCACCCTTTTCCCCCTGGTATTCCTGCTGTTTCTTTTTTATGCCTACAAAGACACCCTGAGCCGGCAAAAATGGCTGCTGTGGCTCGGCCTTTTTTCTGTCCCCCTGGCCTATGTTGCCAGCCAGGCTGGCTGGATAGTTGCCGAGGTTGGACGACAGCCCTGGACCATCCAGAATCTGCTGCCGGTAACTGTGGCGCGGTCAAACATTACGGCCGGTGCGGTCCAGACAACATTTTTCCTCTTTCTAGCGCTTTTCACCGTCCTGCTTATTGCGGAAATCAGGATCATGCTGAAACAGATCCAGATCGGCCCGGACTTTTCGGGTATGCCGGAAGATGAATAAAGTTATTATTATCCTGACCACATAGACCGGAAGGAGAAAACCATGTTTGGAAAACTTGATCTCATGCAATTGCAACAGCTCTGGTGGATAATCGTCTCCATTGTCGGTTCCCTTTTCCTTTTTCTCACCTTTGTCCAAGGCGGCCAGACCCTGCTGTCATCGGCGCCCAAAACCGACCTGGAGAAGTCAATGATCATCAACTCCATCGGCCGTAAATGGGAGCTGACTTTCACCACCCTGGTGCTTTTCGGCGGCGCCCTGTTTGCTGCCTTTCCCTTATTTTACGCGACAAGCTTCGGCGGTGCCTACTGGGTCTGGATCGCCATTCTTTTCACCTTTGTTGTCCAGGCTGTCAGCTTCGAATACCGGAAAAAGCCAAATAACCTGCTTGGCGCCAGAACTTACGAGCTCTTTCTGTTTCTGAACGGCAGCGTCGGCATTCTGTTGATCGGTACAGCAGTGGGGACTTTTTTCACCGGTTCGCAATTCCAGCTTGACGATTATAACCTTGTCATGTGGCAGCATCCCCTGCGGGGGTTGGAGGCGGCCTTCAACCCCTTCAATGTCAGCCTGGGGCTTTTTCTGGTTTTTCTGGCGCGCAGCCTGGGGGCCATGTACCTGATCAACAATATCGATTTCCGTCTCGACATCATGAAAGACCTGGAAAAAAGGCTCAGGAAAGCTGCTTTCACAAACCTTCTCGCCGGTCTACCTTTCCTGGTCTTCTTCCTGGCAAAACTGGTGCTTATGGACGGCTTTGCCATTGATCCCGCCTCCGGAGAAGTGGTGATGGAACCGGGGAAGTATTTGCATAATCTGCTGGCCATGCCGGTTGCCATGGGCCTGCTGGCTCTGGGCCTTGTACTTGTCGGCGGCGGCGTCTTTTCCTGCCGTTTTTCAAAGTCCAGGGCTGCCATCTGGTTTGGCGGCCTTGGCACGGTCCTGGTAGGGCTGCCCATATTCTTTACAGCCGGCTTCAACAATACGCCTTTTTATCCGTCGGCCTTTGATTTGAACAGTTCCCTTTCCATTTACAATGCGTCCAGCAGCCGCTATACCCTGACGGCCATGAGCTATATCGCCCTGGCTGTGCCTTTTGTCCTGGGCTATATCGCTTATTTCTGGCATCTCATGGACAGGGAAAAGCTCTCCACCGGCGAGGTAAGTGACTTCAACACCAAGGAAACTTACTGATAAAGAGTGTCAGCAGGAATTACTTATGTGAGGATACGTTTATGACAGCAGTGTTGATAACAGGATGGATTGTCCTGGTGGCAGCGTCCTACAAGCTCGCTGAAATTATACTGGAAAAAAGCAACTCCCTGTAGGCCTATTGTCTGACGATTCTGCTTTGCAGGAGATCTGCAAAGTACGGGATGGTTTTTTCCAGGCCCTGCCGCAAAGGCACCTTGGGTTCCCAGCCAAGTTTTTCCTTTGCCAGTGTGATATCCGGCTGCCGCTGTTTGGGGTCATCCTCCGGCAGGGTTTCAAATTTGATCTCTGACTTTGAGTTGGTAAGCTCCTTCACCTGGTCAGCCAGCTCGATCATGGTAAACTCCACTGGATTGCCAAGGTTGACCGGACCGGTAAAATCATCATCGCTCTGCATCAGGCGGAAAAAACCATCGATCAGATCATCCACATAGCAGAAAGACCGCGACTGGGAACCATCGCCGTAAACTGTAAGAGGCTTGTTCTGCAGAGCCTGCAGGATGAAGTTTGACACCACCCTGCCGTCATATGGATGCATATTAGGGCCGTAGGTATTGAATATGCGTACAATCTTTATGCGCAGTTTGTGCTGCCTGTAATAATCAAAGAAAAGGGTTTCAGCGCAGCGCTTGCCCTCATCATAGCAGGACCGGGGCCCGATGGGATTCACAGAGCCGCGAT
>Ga0111162_1007_pt1 | contig 20261 bp, 21 predicted proteins | sample DeeMarSeWOR28_12_FD_80263 | JGI IMG/M metagenome (GOLD analysis project Ga0111162, IMG submission 80263) | Nitrospira bacterium SG8_35_1 | reverse complement strand
TGTACTTTGCGGACCAGCACCAGGTCCAGATCAAGCCCGAGCGCTTCAGCAATCTCACGACCGACCGGTACACCGCCTGAGGGAATTGCCAGAACCAGGGCGTCGGGCCCGATGCCTTCACGCAGCATTTCAGCCAGTTGCAGCCCCGCATCGTGCCGGTCTGCAAATACCGAGTCTCTGTTCCGCAGTTTCCTGTTTTCAATAAGTGTTGCCATTCATTTCACCTCTCTTATTAAAGGCTTACCGGGACAGACGCATAGAAAAGAAAAATTAACTATCCTTCATATATAAAAAACTAAGTACATTAGAGATATGAAGAAAGGTCTTTTTTTATTTTTACATGTATTTAGCCTGCCGTACAGCCAAGGTTGGACTTTGTGAATACGTTCCGGCGGAATGTGACCCTGCTGGCAACCTGCCAGGCTCTGATGATGAGCGGGACCTCCCTGATTATCACTACAGCCGCCCTGGTCGGTTTTGCCTTGGCCGAGGACAAATCCTGGGCCACTCTGCCTTTGGCTGCTCAATTCATTGCCACCATGTGCACCACCATTCCCGCCGCTCTGCTGATGGACCGCATCGGCCGCCGAAAAGGGTTTATGCTTGCTTCAGTCTTTGGTGTCAGCGGTGCGGTTTCTGCCACCCTGGCAATACTTACAGGCAAATTCCCGCTCTTTACCATCGGCACTATACAGATCGGCATCTTTAACGGCTTTGGCAATTACTATCGTTTTGCTGCTGCAGATGCGGTGGATAAACACCTGAAGGGCCGTGCAATTTCTTATATCATGGCCGGCGGAGTGATTGCAGCTTTTGTTGGGCCAAACCTGGCTAATTTGACCCACAGCCTGATCGGCAATACCCCTTTTGCCGGGAGCTATGGTTCACTTGTTGGTTTTTATCTCCTGTCGTTTGCTGCCCTGGTATTTTTAAAGCTGCCTCCAAAACCTTTGAGCGACAATATCACCGGCACTGGGATGGAACGTCCCCTGACAGTTATTGCCGCCCAGCCAATGTTTATTGTTGCCGTTGTCTGCGGCATGCTGGGTTATGGTGTCATGGCCCTGGCAATGACTGCTACACCACTCGCCATGCACCATTTTGCTCATCCCTTTGCCAAGACTTCTTTTGTCATTCAGTGGCATGTTCTCGGCATGTTCGGGCCTGCCTTTGTCACCGGCCACCTTATCAATCGTTACGGTGTACTCAATATCATGCTTGCCGGGGCTGTCCTCGGGGTTGGCTGCCTGGCTGTCAACCTGGCCGGCAGCAGCGTGTTCCATTTCTGGGCCGCCCTGCTGCTTCTTGGGATCAGCTGGAACTTTCTTTTTATCGGTGCAACCACGCTGCTGACAGAAACGTACCGACCCGAGGAACGGGCCAAGACTCAGGCCCTGAATGATTTTGCCGTATTTACAACAGTAGCGCTGTCATCGCTTTCCGCCGGAGCATTACAAAGCCGTTACGGCTGGCGAACCGTAAACCTGGGTTTGACCCCGATGCTGGCAGTAATTCTGGCTTGCATCCTCTGGGCTAAGCACAAGCGAAAATCAACTGCGGCTTAATGCATTATTTCTTTTGTCTTGTATTTCGTTGCTTTTGACCTAGGAGATTTTTCCCCTTGCAGAGACGGCAACGTTCATTGCCGCACCATTGACAGGAAAAACAATCAGGGCAGGGATTTTTCTTCGTGCAGGTCAGGCATTCCGGCACATAGATCATGCCACGATTATCAGGTAGTTTTTTAAAACTCATTTATTCACCTACCCCTAAAATCATGATATTGTCAGCCTGCTGTGTCCTAATGTTTTATATGGCTTTTCAGCACAACCAACCATTTACTTTCCAGTGGTTTCACCAATCTCACACCGTAAAACATATCTCAAGTCCATATATAGAAGATAATACCTAAATTTATGAAGCAAAGCTTCCTGCTGTTGGTAGCGTAAAGGCAAAAAATGATTATTATTTTCAAATAAATAACCAGATAGACATTTGCAGGGACAGAAGCAGGAATGATTGCAAACATTTATCCCAGAGGAGGAGTTGATCATGAATACTGACAAAAAGCAGGACAAGGCCTCTGAAGAGGAACTTGCAGCATATGAAAAACTGCGGCAGCGGGTGAGCAAGGCCTTTGGCGGTCTCCAGGAAAAAATCAACAGTGAAGCAATAAGCCAGGCAATTGACAGGGCAACAGCTGAATTAAAAGAGATCGGCGGACACTCCATGGAGGCAATCGGCAAGGCTTCTGCTGCCCTGAAAAAGGATATTGCCTCCACAACGGATACTCTCAAACCCAAATTGAATGGGGTAACGGAAGGTACTAAAAAACAGTTTGATCACTGGCTTGACAAGGGCGGAGCCCTATGGACAGACATTGCCCGGGAGGCTGAGCATGTATATGAATATTCCCGAGACAAGGGAGGGGCTTTCCTGTTGAGCGTTGCTAAAGGGCTGAACGAATGGAGCAAGCATACGGGTGAAAAATTGGAAACCTCCCTAAAATACAAAACCGGTGAGATCACCCATGGTGGTGAATTTGTCTGCACCAGTTGTGAAGGCAAGATCCACCTGAAACAGCCGGGCCGTATACCGCCATGTCCAAAATGCTCCAAAACCGAATTCAGGCGGACCTGAAATCCTGAAGGTGGGAGATTCAAGGTTACATGGTAACTGACTGCAGCCTTTTGCGGTTCATATGAACATATCCGGTTTCAAGCAGACCTAAGAGTGTTCTACGATCACATCAAAAAGGCCTGAGAGACAAATTATGGTATAATTCAGCAATAATCCTGGTTTGGTTATTAGAATTTTAAAGAGAAAATATTCTTAAAAGGGCTTTTGAAATGGTTTTTCTGTTGAACTTCAAAAGTTCATTTATCCACTAGAAACCGTAACTCTTATTAGTCATTCATAAAGTCAATATTTGGGCAAGCAATGTTGACTTTGATCCAAATTGACTGATTTTAAAATTATAATGTCAAAAATGAGGCTCAGTGGAACAGTTCACTACAAAATGTAATGTTTTAAGTAATGGCGTTACCATTTCAGATAACAGGAATGTCAGTATTAGGATTCAAGTTGACCCCAAAATAAAGATGATGCAGTGGGATGGGATGATATATCTTACGGCGAATGAATCTGTGATATTGTACAGATCTAAAGGCCAAATATTTGAAATTGAACTAATGGATGGCAGAAAAGGTAAATTTTATGCAACCCAACCTGGACATACTGTAGCAATTAAAGGTGTTGGGCCTCTTAAATAATACTTAAATGCCAACATATCCACTGGCAATCTTAACTCTTTCCAGGAGAGTGAAAATTCAAGATTGTGGTAAAAAATTTTTAGTTACGAGCCTTTCCCTCCAACCGACACATTGTAGTATTTTTTCCTGTTGTGTCATGTGTTGTTTTTAGTAATTATCCCCCATAAATATCTTTTGTTTTATAGTACCAAGGTACAATTGAAATTCATTATTAAATCTAATAAAGATAATACATGAACTGATGGGAGTCTGATTCTGCCCTAACTAACAAGGAGGGTTGCTATGAAAGAAGACACCTCAGAGAATGTTAAATCAACACTAGATGTTTTAAGGACAGAAATCATTGTCAATCAGGCCCTGATTGACATCCTGATCGCCAAGCAAGTAATCACAGAGGAAGAGTTGGTGAAAAGCATTCAGAAAATAAAGAGAAACCAACTAAATTGGTCTAGGGGTCGAACAAAATAGTTTCATTAAATGGAGGAGGTTCCCGATAATTCCTCTTCTATTTTTTATAAATAGGGAGGAACCTTACATGCGCCTTACCAAACTTGACCTCATCAATCAGGTCTATTCATCTAATTCTAAACTTACAAAAAATCAGGCACGTAAAGCTGTTGAAATCTTTCTGAAAACTATAAAAGTTAGTCTTGAAAATGGAGATGATGTCTTACTGTCAGGGTTTGGAAAATTCAATGTCAAAGCTAAACCTTCAAGGAAGGGCAGAAATCCTCAAACCGGTGAATCAGTCATACTGGAAGCCCGAAAGGTTGTTAAATTTAAAACGAGTAGGTTATTACGAGAGAAAGTTAATGAAAAGTAGTATGTCCATGGCTAATTCTAATATGAGTCAATTTTGCCAGTGAACTTATTAACTCTGCCTGATCAATTCCAAAAGTTACATGTTGGCAAGACATCATTTGTTTCTTTAGCATGGAAAAACAATACAGTAAACCTTGTTTCCAATAAGCATAATTCATTGCCAGACCTTCATTCTCTGTTTGTTATATTTTTCACTTAAAAGTGCTTCTCTTTTAAATAGTAATTGCCCAATTCAAAAGTATTAAATTTCTCTCTCCAATTTAATTCTTTATTATCATATAATTACGCCCATAATATGTATCTATTATTTTTGGATCACCATCACCTTTTTCTTTTCCAAAAATAAGGCACACTTTTTGCTTATATTTTTGCGTATAATTTCGCGAGTACACCTTTTAGTTAATTACTAGATAAATTAATAACAAAACATAAGGGGGCGTAATGAAACTCTTTAAAATTTTACTCATTTCCCTGTTAACGATTTTAGTCGTTTCATCTGCTGCTATAGCAGGTGATTTTGGCTGGACTGAAGATTTCAACATACAAGCTCACGCTGACCCGTCAGGATTCAGAGCGAGGCTTGCCACTCGATTTAATCTTGGCGATGTTCAAGTCAGAGCTGTCCTAAGTAATTTTGAAAAGCCTTCTGATGCTTACATAATGTTAAGGCTTGGTGAAATGTCAGGTAAGTCAACAGATTATGTTGTCGAAAAATACAGCTACAATAAGGGTAAAGGTTGGGGTACGCTGGCTAAGAGTTTGGGAATTAAACCAGGGTCAGAAGAGTTCCATGCCCTGAAAAACGGCCATGATTTAAACGGTAGCAATAGACATATCAGAGTTCTTTACAGCAGCAATGATCTTAAAAAAAACAAAGGGAAAGGGAAAAAATAGATTGATTGGGCTGGCAACATCTGCAGAGTAAACCTAAACTAAATCAAGCCGGGGTTGGGATAAGAGATTTCTTCTTTGGTCCTAATGTTTTTGGATTGCATTTATATTTGGTAGGTTTTGGGCAGACAGTCAACAAGCTTACTAAACATGACAACTTCCAAAATGGCTGAGTGAATAATTTAAATCAACCATGGCAAGTTAATTATGAATTATTATCTAATACATTTTTTGACATATAACAAAATATATCTTTTGACAGGGGCATTGTTGCTGGTTCTAATCATATTGCCAACAAAGGAGAGAATTTCTTCCAAAACTCAAAAAACTTTGTACTTGGCTCTATTCATCTGGATAATAAGTTTTGCTTACAGGATTAATACAGGTCAGGACATAATTTACCTGCTAGGCAATAATGGCAATTTAGGCAATGAACACCAACCTCGTAAAATGGGGGGGCCGTTTAATAAGTACTATTCCAATGAAGCTGGCAGAAAACAGTAAAATGGGAATCAATAAATTTTAGATACTTTTGGCAGAAACCAAATGAGTTCAACATTTAGTCAATACTGCCGCTAGACATGGCAACCTGTAAAGAAGTATAAAAAAATTTCTCTTGTGGCAAGACACTCAAAGTCTAAAACCTTACGCTGCAGTGATCACTAAAAACATTGAAATATAACTTTTTCGATTTTGATTCCTACCCAGCCTCATGAAAGCCGGCAACTTACTTTAAACATTAATAAATTCCTTATGTCTTTATTTTCTGTATTATTCTTCTGTTTCTTGTGATAAAATTTGATTTAAATTTTATATGACCAAAGTTTTCTTATAATTCATAAGTTGTTAAAGCAAAAGGGAGGGGATATGATTCGTTATATTGCTAAACCGCTTAGTCTTTTTTTAGTTTTTTCATTTCTATTATTAGACTTTACAGTCATTTCTGCCAAGGCGGGTATCATAGGAACCGAGGCAGCCATTAATACTCTCCAGGAAGAAAACTCTCGTGCACGGGTTACAGCTTTTTTGGACCGGCAGGAGGTTCAAGAGGCTTTTATAGAAAAAGGCATTGATCCTTCACAGGCAAAAGATCGTATAGCGAGCCTTACAGATAAAGAAATATCGCAGATATGTAAAACCCTTGATCAACTCCCAGCTGGTGGTGATGGAGTTGGGGCAGTCGTTGGTGCTATTGTACTCATCTTTCTTATCCTGCTCCTAACCGATATCCTTGGTTTCACAAATGTTTTTCCATTCGTAAAACACACAAAATAAATTGGTAGATATTGTTCATCAGGCCGGTCGCTGGGTTACTGGCCTGATATGTATCATTTTTCTTTTTACTTCTTCTGGATGCAGCCTATGGCGCACAGACAATTTTTTATTTCCTGCAGATCAGTCTGAAGAGATTTTTCTTGATGAGGTTCCTTTTTTTCAACAGGAAAAATATCAATGTGGCCCCTCTTCACTCGCAATGGTTTTAGCTTGGACCGGTCTTGAATTGACTCCGAATGATTTGACTGTTGATGTATATACACCTGTTCTTCATGGTAGTCTTCAGCCCTCTCTAATTAGTGTTGCCAGACAATATGGCCGGGTTGCATATCCGATTAAAGGATTAAAGGAATTATTTGCTGAGATTAATGATAATCATCCAGTCATCGTTCTGCAAAATCTTGGTCTTAGATGGTACCCTAAATGGCATTATGCAGTGGTGATTGGCTATGAAAATAGTGGGAAAACGATCATTCTTCATTCAGGGGTGAAACCGGCTGAACGCCTTTCAATACAAACATTTCAAAACACTTGGTCTCGCTCCGATTATTGGGGTTTGCTGGTTTTGCCTACAGATGAATTACCCGCCTTGGTTACTGAAGAAAAATACTTGAATGCCGTGGCTGGCTTAGAACGAACAGGACAATTTGAAGCGGCAATCAGTGCATACAAATCCGCAATTAGCCGATGGCCCCAGAGCTTATCCGCCTGGATGGGATTAGGAAACAGTTTCTATGCCCAAGGAGATTTATCATCATCGGCAAGTGCTTTTAATCAGGCCATGAAATTATATCCATCAAATGGCATGCCAATAAATAACTTCGCCCAAGTATTATGGGAGCAAGGGAAAAAAGAACAAGCAATGCAAGCAATTCGCCATGCCATCGAACTAGGTGGCCCTTTTAAGTATGTTTTTGAACAAACCTTACAAGACTTTGAACAAAACAGTAAATAAGATATAACTTCTCTCAACTTTCTTAAAAAATGATGAATTATATTTTTCTGATACACTTGAAAATATTTAGCTATTGCTTACGAACCAGCCCCGTATTTGCTATTTCTTTAACATTACTATTATTCCTTAATGGTTGCTCAAGCCACAGGAATTACACACCCCAGTCAGATGTAGTCGGTTACAGTGAATCTGGAAAAGCTTCATACTACGCAACAAAATATCAAAACAGGAAAACAGCAAGTGGGGAAAGGTTTAGCAATTACTCAATGACCGCAGCTCACAAGTCATTGCCATTTGGAACAAAGGTAATTGTTACAAATATAAATAATAGTAAGAAGGTTAAAGTCACAATCAACGACCGAGGCCCTTATGTTAAAGGCAGGATTATCGACCTTACACAAGCTGCTTTCTCAAAAATTGAAAAACTTGACAAAGGTATTGCAGAAGTGAAGATCAGGGTTGTTAATTAATATTGCCAACTTAGTCTCAATATAAGATTCACAAATGGATTTATAGCAACTTCAATAGTACCAGTCGACACATTGACTGGTCAATCCTTCCACAAACAGTCAAGATTGTGGTAAGCAATCTGCACCGTCATTAAAACCACCTTCCTAACATATTTTGTCACTTGATTTAATCAATCAAATTTATTAAATGAAATAGATAATCAACGTTAATAATTTAGTATACATATATATCTTCTCAAGGAGTGGAATCCTATGAGTATAGTATATTTATAAATAAAGTTTTCAAGTATGAGTCAGTACCTTAGGAGGCTTTTGTGTTTTCTTATGGGTTAAAATCATTGCATGATATGCAGCAATGATTAATGCCGCAATAAAGGACGGGGTAAGGCTAGACTGAGATTAATTATATTAACTATTTAAACAGGGGGTTATGAAGAGGTGACCTAAACGCATGACAGTGTTTTGGGAGTATTGGCTGACCGGTATAACTGCCGTCAATGCTAATGCAAAGTTAACAATTGGCATATTGGAAGCTTAAAACAGGTTTATCGTGTTTTGCTTTCCAAGCCCTTTTTTATAAACCTTTCGTCAAAAAGGAGAATAATGTTATGTTGAAAGTATTACTTAGCGGTATAGGAGTTTTGTTTGTTGCTGCAATCCTGATTAGTGGGTGCAGCAAACCAGAGGAAAAGATAGTTGAAGCACCCCCTGAAACAAAGCAAACCATGGAACAACCAGCCCCAGCTGTTCAGGAACAGGCTGCTGAAATGAAGGAAGAAACAGGAGAACAGGCTGAACCAACAGAGGAACAAGCTGAACCAACAGGTGAGGTAGCCGAAGAACAAGCTCCAGCCATACCAGATGAGGCTAAGAGTGAACCAAAGGTAATCGACACCGGTGTTGACGGGACCCTGGAACAGTTTAAGGCGGATATCAAGGGCGGCGATGAATTTCTGCAAAGCGCCAAAGGCGTTCTTGTTTTCCCCCAAGTTATTAAAGCGGGCTTTATTGTTGGTGGTTCTTACGGTGAGGGTGCCCTGCGCATTGACGGCAAGACCGTTGATTATTACAACACGGTTTCGGCCTCCTGGGGTTTTCTGGCCGGGGCCCAGTCAGTAAGGGTTATCATTGTCTTCATGCAGGAAGACGCCCTCCAAAAATTCCGGGCGAGCAAAGGCTGGGAAGCAGGTGTTGACGGCTCAGTGACCCTGGTTAATATTGGAGCATCAGGGACGATTGATACTACAACCATCAAGGACCCGATTGTCGGTTTTGTCTTTGGTAACAAGGGATTGATGGCCGACCTGTCCCTCACCGGCTCGAAGTACACAAAAATTGTACGGTAAATATTTTTTAACTATTACTTCAAAGCTTTAATATCTGATCGGGCAGGGTTTGAAATAACCCTGCCTTTTTTTATCTAAAAAGTAAGGATTGCTGCTGATACATCTGAGAATCACTTCTTCCTCAATTATATTGGCCGTTGAGCAAGGTTGAAATATCCGGTGGATATTTGACTGATTTTGAGGTATTTGAAAGTCAACTTTGTGACAAGACATCTGCATTTTTATCTACCATGCCAAATGCATCTTAAGAAATGTAACTCTTACCTGATTAATTTGGGACCCCGATATTCACAGAACCTTCCTCATTTTGGATTTTTCCACTAAAATTCAATTTTGTGACATTTTTCATTTCTAGAAACTCCTGTCACGATAAGACTTAACAATTCCAACACACTGAATGAAAAAAGGATTTTCCCTTTTTTTAAAAGAAAGTTAATACGGTTTCGGTATAATCCCTTACACTTATGAGGAATGCATAATCATCCAACTGAGAGGGGCAGGAAGAGAACTCTTGCTCTTCTGAGAGCTTTAGTATAGATGTTTTGAAGGATTAGTCGAAAACCATGAAGAGATCAAATCAATGAGGATGGATAATGCGCTTTACGATGGGAGACAGGAAAAACAGGGAGGAAATTCCTGATAGATTTTTGCTGACCGTTGTTCTCTTTCTTCTCTGTTTGCCTGTCTTTTATGGTCATTGCCTGGCAACAGAATCCCCGAAAGATTTGTCCCGGCCTCAAATCGGTCTGGTATTAAGTGGCGGCGGTGCTCGGGGTGCTGCCCATATCGGAGTTATCAAACTACTCGAAGAGATGCGTATCCCAATAGATTATATCGGCGGTACCAGCATGGGGGCCATTATCGGCGGACTCTATGCTTCCGGGATGCCAAGTGACGAACTTGAAGAAACCGTTATCAGCATTGATTGGAGCGATGCATTTAGTGATCTTATACCACGAGAAGATCGGTCCTACAGGCGAAAAACAGATGACGTAACATATCTTGTGAAAAACAAAGCGGGATTAAGCGATTCTTTGGAAGTCAAGATCCCCTCGGGGTTTCTTCAAGGACAGAAAATAAATATTCTCTTTAAGAGGTTGGTATTGCCGGTCAGTACGATTAACGATTTCGACAACTTCAGAATTCCCTTTCGGGCGGTTGCAACGGATATCGTGACAGGCAAGGCGGTTATAATTGGTTCGGGAGACCTGGCCCAGGCGATGCGTGCCAGTATGTCTATCCCTTCAATTTTTTCACCGGTCATCCTGGATGATAAAATACTTGTTGATGGCGGGGTGAGTAATAACCTCCCGATAGATGTGGTTCGAAATATGGGGGCTGATATCATTATTGCAGTTGATATAAGTACCCCCTTAGCAGGACCTGATAAATTAAAATCCTCTCTGCAGATCACCAAGCAGTTGACAGGTATCCTGACACGTAGAAACACCGAGGAACAGATTGCCAAACTGACAGAAAAAGATATTCTTATTGTTCCAGGACTTGAGTATATCTCCACAGGTAATTTTAGCCAGACGGGCAAGGCAATTCCAATCGGCTATAAAGCTGCAGAGGAGAAAAAGCAGGAACTCATGGGTCTTGTCCTGTCACAATCAGGCTATGACGCTTACCTTGCCGCAATAAATCTGGACAAGGCAAAGAGGGCGCCCGAACTACCGGTTATTGAATTTGTCAAATTAGATAACCGATCCAGGATCAGCGATAAAGTTATTTTAGCACGCCTGCAAATTGAAACGGGCCAGCCCCTTGATGTGGAAAAACTAGAAAAGAATATTGGTGTAATTTATGGACTGGAGCTTTTTGAGAACATTTCCTATGAGATAGTTTCAGAGAATGAAAGGACCGGTCTTGTCCTGCAGGTGAGAGAACGCTCCTGGGGGCCTAATTACATCCAGGCGGGGCTGGCGCTTTCCGGAAATGAGGACGGCGATAATTTTTACAACCTCGGTTTTGCATACACCCGTACAGCAATAAATATGCTTAATGGCGAGCTTCGAATCGCTGTTCAGGTCGGTAGCGAACCTTTAATTTATGCTGAATTACACCAGCCTTTTGACTATGATTCCCAATATTTTATCCATCCGAGATTGTTCTGGGGCAAAAAAAATGTCAATATTTTCTCTTCGGCCGGCGAGATATTGGCTGAATACAATATAGCAAAATACGGAGGTGACTTAGCATTTGGAAGGGAGTTGGGTACCTGGGGAGAAGCCCGCATTGGCATAAGGAGGATGCAGGGCGATGTCAGGATCATAAAAGGTGAGGCAATTTGGCCTGACTATGATTATGACAGTGGGGAACTCTACCTGAAACTCACTGCCGACAAATTGGATAACCTTAATTTCCCGCGCGAAGGTATTTACAGTTTTGTAGAATATCTCTCCTCTCAGGAGAATATCGGGGCAGATAGTTCTTTTGATCAGGTTCTTTTCAATGCCTTAATCGCTAAAAGCTGGCATCGCAATACCCTGCTTGGGGGAGCCCGTTTTTATTCAACATTAGACAGTAATGCTCCACTCCAAAATATATTTCAATTGGGAGGGTTGTTCAACCTTTCGGGGTACCTTGACAATGAATTAAGCGGACAGCATCTGGGACTGCTGAGAATTTTTTATATGCGGCGCATTGTAGATTTTAACCTCTTGCCAACCTATTTGGGTGCGTCTTTGGAATTCGGCAACGTCTGGCAGAATGAGTCCGACATTGACTTTGATACCCTCATCACGGCGGGCAGCCTGTTCCTTGGTGTTGATACACCCCTGGGGCCAATCTATCTTGGGTATGGTCTCGCTGAAGCCAATAATAACAGCTTTTATTTTTATTTAGGGCGGTTGTTTTAAACGATAGTGAAATCATAATACAGGCGCAAAAATCACCCTGCCATACTCTAATTCTCTACAGCTCTCATCTCTAATCTAACAGTAGCATCAACCATGGTAATCCTTTAAAGCATGTATCAACTTGAGCTTCAGCGCCAATTAAATTGGGCACATGGCTGACAGGTTCAAAGTCTGTAAGGCAATTCCCAGTTACATCGAAAAATTCCAAAGCAGTGAGTCCAAAGAATGTTGAAGGAATACTGCCCGTAAGTTGATTATCATGTAAATTAAATATCACAAGATTTGACAAATTTCCTAATTGCGATGGAATAAAGCCCGTGAGTTCATTTGCACCTAAATATAGCTCACGTAATTCTGCTAAACCTCCAATCGCTGCTGGAATGCTGCCTGTGAGTCCGTTTTGATATAAGTGCAAATATTGAAGATTAGACAAACTGCCAATTGCTGTTGGAATGGTGCCCGTGAGTTCATTTGCAGCTAAATTCAAATACTGAAGATTTGACAAATTGCCTATCGCTGTTGGAATGGTGCCCGTGAAACTATTCATATGTAAAGTCAATTCCACTAAATTTGTTAAATTCCAAATCGCTGGTGGGATGGCACCGATTAATTGATTATTATTTAAATATAAATATTGAATTGCAGACAAACCGCCCAATTCCTCTGGAATGGTGCCCGAAAGCTGATTATCATATAAACTCAATAAAACTAGATTAGATAAACTGCCAATCTCAGGTGGAATGCTGCCTGTAAGGTTATTTGCATGAAAATTCAAATACTGAAGATTTGATAAATTGCCTATCGCTGTTGGAATGGTGCCCGTGAGTTCATTTGCACCTAAATATAGCTCCCGTAATTCTGCTAAACCTCCAATCGCTGCTGGAATGCTGCCTGTGAATCCGTTTTGATATAAGTGCAAATACTGAAGATTAGACAAACTGCCAATTGCTGTTGGAATGCTTCCCTCAAGTCGGTTGGCAGATAAATTCAAATACTCAAGATTAGTTAAGTTTTCAATCGCTGCCGAAATGGTGCCTGTTAAACCATTTCTATGTAATTTTAATTCTACTAAATTTGTTAAATTCCAAATCGCTGATGGGATATCACCCCCTAATTGGTTATCATCTAGCCATAAATACTCAAGTGTTGTTAGGTTTTCTAATTGTGATGGTATGCCGTCTGTAAGATTGTTAGAAGTTAAAATTATTGCAGTTACAGAATTTTGCCCATTGCAGGTTATCCCATACCATGAACATTCTGTGCCTAGTTCCCCAAGCCATCCTGTGTTATTTGTCCAACCAGGACCATTTGTGCTGTTGTATAAAGTAATCAGGGATTCTCTTTCTGATGATGTAACAGCGTGGATAGGAAAATCTGGCAATGCCAAATAAATTACAACCACGCTCAACACTACTTGAACAATTTTCCGTAAACTTTTTAATGTCATTTGCCCCTCATTATTTGCCACTGAAAAGATAATAAAATCAATTAATGTAGTCGCCTCCTTTTAACAAAAGAATTCTTCTTCCCCATGTTAACAGTAGGTCTGGATATGTCCTGTAACTAAAATTAATCACCCTCTTTAAAACAACTGCAAACCAACTAAATTGAAAACATTTTATTTTAAGCTATATAAGGCGTAAAGTCAATTAGAAGTAAAAACAGTTAGGAGTATTTTTTATTGGTGGTATAGGGTGCGAGTGATCAAGTAAATTAAATTGCAGATGTCATGCCAACATGTTTACTTTGGGAAAGCGTAGACCGAGTTAAGATTGCCGCTGTACATTTTGTACTGTAAACGTTCCACATAAAGTCAACTTGCTGGCAAAATGTAGTGACTCTGATATGCTATACGAATCATAGCTAAATTACCCATCAATTATATTAAATTGCTGATTCAAATTCTTACCTCTCAATAAATATGTTAATTCCCATCTAGACTATAGAGGATAGCTCTCGATATTTTTTAATTAAAAGGAAGGGTATAAAAATTTATACTTATTGTATTGAACATCATACACAGAGTGAAGCAAAATTAAGCTAAATTTTTCCCCACTTATGTTTTTCTCTTCAGCAAATCAATAAGTTATACAAGCTTACCCAGTATTGGCATTCAACTTGCAAACTATCAAACTATAACTAATATACGGCTAAAAAATATCAATTTGCCTTATGTCATAGGCATGAGAATGATGGAGAGAGAAAAGAAATGATCCCAATCCAACACCTTGCTATCCATTTCGGTGCATCTATTCTACTATGGTCAGTAATTATCAAAGTCCTTTTCTGAGGTTTTCAAAATGGAACTAAAAATTATAACTTCCTTTTGTATTGGATTAATTTTTGGTGGAATAGCTACAGCTGCAGTTTCAATAAATGAAATATATAGCCTTAGAAAAATTTTGTCCGCCAACAATTCAAAGAATATAGCTGAAGCAATTAAAACACAATAAACTATAAAAATATCAATTACTTCCGCTCTTTATAATGAATATCACAACTCACATGTTGTCTAGACTCCTTAACTCGCCATAGATTTACTGATTGACCAGATATCTTGCCACAATGTTGACTTTGGTGACCGTTAACAGGATCAAGATGTCCAGTCGACATGCAATGTTTTCACGATACAACTAATCTGGATTTGAAGTTACCTTGCAGGTAATTTCAAAAAAGTTGATAAGGGTATTGGATTGGTTCTAACCTGCTTTTTTCAATAGGTAATCCCTTATTTTCATCATCACAAGACCTTATACCTTGACAGGCGGCCTGAAGAAATAAACTCCTGGCAGCAGTAACATGGCGTCTTTTGGGCCCATCCAAATTGTTCAAGTCGATCTCAAAAAATGGCCCGCAACTTAATTTTTTTTATACAGCCAACTCATACTTTAACTTCAGTACAGCCAACTCTTTTGCCTTGGCTTCAACATCGACTGAAAGGCTGAACCCTTTCCAGCATTGGGGAAAATCAGCAGGGTCTATAAAGTCTGCATGCGGTTTTGGATCTCCGCCCTGCCAGCCATTTGCCGGTGAAGAAATATGAAAGTAGGGTTCCCTGCCAACCTTATCCCAGGTATTGCGTGTCAGTTCAGTAGCCTTTGCAACCGTCAGACCATCAGGATTGCACCGGTGATGATGTACATCATATACAAGTGGAATCTGCAACTCTTCACATACCGGTGCAAGATCGCTAACCGTATAGATCCGATCATCATTTTCCAAGCTCAACCTTTCCTTTACTGCTGAAGGCAGGAGCTCAAAATTCTTTTTGAGCCTCTGCAGCGTTGCTCTTTTGTCATTGTAAGCTCCGCCGCCGTGAATATTGATCAGGTCCGCACCGACATGCTCTGCCAGCATAGCCTGGTATTCCAATTCTTTTATTGCATTCTGCACGACTTTTTTCTGCGGTGAAGACAGGATGATAAACTGGTCCGGATGGAAGCTGAGTCTGATATCATGCTGCTTGCCGAATTTTTTTACCAGCTTGAGATTATGGAGGACAGCCTCTGCATCAGGAAGATCAAAAAGACTATAGCCCACATCCGGATGGGTAAAACGTGGAAAAAAAGGAGAGAGAATCCGGAAAGCCCCAATACCTTTATGATGTACAAACTCCAGGGCTGCCAGCAGGTTATGACTGTTTTGCAGGCACAGCCCCGAAAGTTTTTGCAGTTGCTCCTTACGGCTAAACTGCAGCAGATATTTTGCAGTAGTGGCCCTGAACCGGATGGGTTCATTTCGGAAGATACAGCAAAGCCCCAACCGTATCCTGCCAACTCCTTCCGGCAGATTTTTCTTCTTCTTTGTCATCACCGTGCAGATATTACTAAACAGTAGAAAATTAATATGATCCTGCTTTACTTTTTTGGTTGAGGATATTTTTCATGATGATGCAGGTGCCCTGTTGACCGAAATCACCTAAATGTTTAGGGTAATACAGAATGTTAATAAAATTCTGCCATTTTATCTCAATAAATAATATCAACCCAGGAGGGGTATCTGATCATGTCAGAAAAAACTCTGATTTTTTATTCTTTAAGCACTTGCGGCTATTGTGAAATAACTAAGAAAATGCTGGATGACCTGGAGGTTGATCATAAAGCTATTGTAGTTGACCTGTTGACCGCAGAGGAGAAAGAAAAGGCTGTTCAGGAATTAAAAAAGTTCAATCCGAACTGCACCTTCCCCACGCTCATTTATGGTGAAAAAGTTGTTATCGGCATGAAACTGCAGGAAATAAAAGATATGCTGGGAGTCAGGACAGAAGTTGATAAACTTTACGTTACGCTGCGTAATATACAGGAACCCAAGGGGTTTTACTTTAACCGGGACAAGGAAAAAACTTTTCAACTCCTGAAGGCCCTGATGGTCAATAAAGATCGCTACGGCTATATGTCATGCCCTTGCAGGCTGGCAGCCGGAGAGCGCGACAAAGACAAGGACATTATCTGCCCCTGTGTTTACCGTGAACCTGATATTAAGGAATTTGGTAGTTGTTACTGCAACCTTTACGTTTCCAAGGCATGGAATGAAAATACTATTGAACATACCCTTGTTCCTGAACGCCGCTCGGCAAATCATTATCCATGAGGGTAAATAACTTTGAAATACAAAAAAACTCCTCCGGATGACTCCTTTAAGATCCGTTGCCCCAGACTGGGCCAGCAAATCCATTTTTCTTACTGCCGGCAGGAAAACTTGGGGCTCCCATGTTTTAAAACCCTTGACTGCTGGTACATATATTTCCAGGTAGCGGAGTATCTTCAGCAGGAACTCTCAGATGCCCAATGGCAAGAGTCTTTCGAAAAACCGCCCATACCTAAATTGCTTTCCCTGGCTGAATTGATTGAAAAGGCCCAAAAACAGGGGAAAGAAAAGAAATAAAAAAAGGGGACTGGCTGCTTTTGCTGCCAGTCCCCTTAGCAAAAATTCTCTGATTTCGTTACTGCTATTCTGCTTTTTTCTCCTCTTCTTGTTCCTCTTCCGCCTCTTCTTCTGCTTTGGCTCCCTCTTCTGTTGCTGCAGCAGGTTTCCCGTAAGCCGGAGCAGGTGCTTCCTGTTTTACCTCTTGAGTGCTACCTGCACTCTTCTTTTCGCCGCTTCAGCCGCTTGCACTAAGGGCCATCCCGCTAATGCCTGTCACCAGGCCGGCAATACTGAGCCCGGTCAACACCTTTTTCAGATATTTCTTTTCCATTTTTCCCTCCTTTTTAGGGTTTAAGGCCTCGCAAAAACTTTCTTCCCGCATGAATGCACATGTAACCAGATAAATAATATCTGGCCCTGATGTACAATAAAGAGAGTTTTTACGATTGTACCATTGTTGATCTTTTTGCTGGACCAACTTTTTTTACGCCCATAATTATTTATTATATAATATTTAAGGCTTTAATCCAAATAAATAATAAATTTTTTCCAATACAAACCGGGAGCTGTCACTGCCCATATAATTCCACGTTGCTTTCAAGAAATTTATTTATGATAATAGGTACTATGCCTAAATTCAGATCCTTCTTCTTGTCAAAATCCCAGTTCACCCGCGGCCTGCAGTGCCACAAATCATTATGGCTTTTAAAAAACAGACCGGAACTTCGGGCAGAACCAGATGCCAGCCTGCAGGCCCGCTTTGACGCGGGCACCGACGTAGGAATCCTGGCCCAGCAGCTTTTTCCAGATGGTATGACTCTGGAATACAACAGCGGCATATCCCACAATATCAACACGACCCAGGAACTTATTGCATCAGGGATAGGGACAATATACGAGGCGACTTTCCGTCATGACAGCGTTCTTGCCATGGTCGACATTCTCCATAAAGGACCGGGCGGCTGGAGATTATACGAGGTCAAGTCCTCCACCGAGACCAAGGATATTTTCATCAATGACACCGCCATCCAGTATTATGTTGTTGCCGGATCAGGAATCAAGGTTTCCCGGGTATTTCTTGTACACCTGAACAACCAGTATACCAGAGTGGGTGAACTGGATCTTCAGGAGCTTTTTACGATTGATGATGTAACCGATTCAACTCTGAGCAGGCAGAGAGATATTCCGCAGTTGCTTGCCGCTATGCGCCAAAGCCTGGAAGGGGATGAACCGGATATTGACATCGGGCCATACTGTACCGAGCCATACGATTGTGACTTCATACCCTACTGCTGGCAGCATATCCCGAAATGCTCCATCTTTGATATTGCCAATCTCCGCAAAAACCGTAAGTTCGCTCTCTACTACAGGAACATTCTGCACATGAAGGAAATCCCTCCTGATTTCTCCCTGTCTGATAATATGCAGATCCAGGTGGAGGCAGAAGTCACCGGCAAAGAATTTATTAACATCTCTAATATCAAGGAATTTCTTTCAAATATCAAAGAACCGTTGGGATTCCTGGATTTTGAGACATTCATGGAGCCTGTACCATCTTTTGACTACCAGAAGCCTTACCAGCAGATCCCCTTTCAATACTCGCTCCATATACTTGCAAGCGACAAACTCTCTCAGCACGAATTTCTGGGCCAGCCGGATGAGGACCCGCGTCGGGCCTTTATAACTAAACTGCTTATTGACACCAGACCCTGCAGGACGATTATTGTCTACAACCAGGCTTTTGAAATTGTGCGCCTGCAGGAGATTGCCAGGGATTTCCCAGAGTTCGCTACTGATATCGACTTACTTATAGCGAGGATTACAGATCTTATGGTTCCTTTCCGCAACAGGGACTATTATGTCAGGGCAATGTGCGGCAGCCACTCTATAAAGTCAGTGCTGCCCGCCCTGGTACCAGATCTGAGCTATAACAACCTTGCCATAGCTGACGGAGAAACGGCCATGCTGTCTTACGCCAGACTTGCAAAGATAAGCTCCCAGGAAGAAATAGACAAAGTCCGGCAGGACCTGCTGGAATACTGTCGGCTTGACACCCTTGCCATGGTGAAGATATGGGAGAAACTGGTTTCTCTGATAAAGCCCCGGGAACAGTTGCTGTTATTTTAGAAAAAGGTTTTTATCCATACCAAGCTTTTTAAACAGAATATAGGTCTGGTACGTTCTAATATTATACCTGCCGGCTTGCCAATTCTTATACCAGAAACACTCACCTTCATTAAAAATATCTCTTTTCACCCTTCTTGCGGCCGGACATTTCGGGCAGCTGTATTTCAGGTGGTATCTGGCATAGAGCTCGTATAATTTGAATCGGAATCTGTTCATAAATAATGGCAATTACAGTATGGGAATACGAACTTTTATATTACAGAAATGCTCAGATTTTACGTGCCAAGGTAAGACCGTCAGCTATGGGCACCAGGCTTATTTCAACGCGGGGATCTGAATGTATTTTGTGGTTTAGTGTCCGAATAGCCATGGTGTCTGCATCATCTACGGCATCATCTGCAACAGCTCCGTCCCACAGGACATTATCGATGGCTACCAGGCCACCGGGCCGGATAAGCTCTAAACAGTATTCGTAATACAAGTCATAGTTAATTTTATCAGCATCGATGAAGGCAAAATCAAAAGTGGCCGCCGCCTTTTTTGCAAGAAGATCTTCCAGAGTCTTTTTTGCCGGGGCAAGACGAAGTTCTATCTTTTCTGTCACACCAGCTTTGCGCCAGTAACGTTTTGCAGTATCGGTCCATTCCCGGTTGAGGTCACAGGCGATGACCCTGCCGTCTTTAGGCAGTGACAGGGCAATGCAGAGGGAACTGTAGCCGGTGTAAACCCCAACATCCAGGGTGTTTTTCGCGCTGAGCATTTTAACCAGCAGTGCCATGAACTGTCCCTGTTCCGGTGATATCTGCATATTTGCATGTACATCAGAAGCTGTTTCGAACCGCAGTTGCCGCAGGACATCCGGTTCCCGCAGCGAGACGGACAACATGTATTCGTAAAGTTTTTCGGTAATACAAAGGGTCTTGTTGGACATATATTATTTCTTGTGATCCGGGTCGCGCTTCCAGATCAGCTCACCATCCTTGTATACTTCCCGGACCCTATGCATGGGTACACAATGTCCGATACCGTCTTCATCAAACACATGGAAGGTAAATTTATTGCCCGGCTGCTGGGTTACTTCATTGAATGAGACCCTGATGATTTTTGAGTCCACCCGGTCGTAATAGCCGATCTCAAAATAGCCACGACCGAACTCAGGGTCCCAATATATGCGGTTCAAAAGTTCATGGATTGGTTGCATTCTTCATAACTTATTTTAAGCTCTTATTCGTATCCCAGGTCATCGGCTTCGAGATCATCGAGAGGTCCTGTCCAGTCCTCTGGGGGCTCTATTTCCTCCAGGTCCATCTCTTCCCATTCCTCCATTTCAAGTTCTTCAATATCCCCATCAAAATACTGGATATCCACGGTGCCTT